>Ga0180302_10000076_pt1 | contig 36564 bp, 42 predicted proteins | sample GuaBasSediGuay17_FD_121794 | JGI IMG/M metagenome (GOLD analysis project Ga0180302, IMG submission 121794) | Subseafloor sediment microbial communities from Guaymas Basin, Gulf of California, Mexico - Guay17, Core 4571-4, 12-15 cm | ecosystem: Environmental > Aquatic > Marine > Hydrothermal... | reverse complement strand
TAACTAAGTTGTCGTATTTAGCCCTAGTCCTGTACAGTATTAAGGAGTGTGTTAAGTTTGTGTAAGGAGTTCTAGGTGGGATTCTACAGAAACCCATGTTAGTCATAATTCTCAACCTTTGAGGAGTTCTTTAAAGAAAATCTCTGCTAGTTGAGAGGGCTCTATTCTATCATCCTTTGGTAGGCTAATTCCCCTCTCCTCAGCTTCGCTCAGCAATATTCTCCTACACTCATCACGTAAGGAACACTCTTTACAGTTACCTTTATGCTTAAACCACACTTGTACGCCATTCTTCACTGAGAACGTTATGTACACATCAACGCCTAACCACGGACTCCATCCAACTAAAAATCCTTTCTTCACGTCTATCCTCTTTATCTCTACTTTACAAGCTGTAGCCACTGAGGTTAGTGCCTTGTATACTTTCATGTCTATTACTTGTAGACTTCTATGTACGGCTTGTCTGGATATCCCAAGCCTAGACGCTATCTCACTAATGCTGAGGTTAAGTGACCTTAGTTTCCAAAGAGATGCCTGTTTGTCAGTTAATGTCAGCACATGTAAACTTACAAATGTTGACATATATAAACTTAACTTTCGATAACTAGAATCGGTCTATTACTATTATTTATGAAACTACTGTGTTTTGAGCTTAACTATGTTTCTCAATCCAACTCTCCTTCTCTCAATTACTCCTTTAGCCTCAAGTCTAGACAGAACAACACTAAGTGTACTCTTAGGGATATTTAATACTCTTAAGATATCACTCTGGTATATTGACCCTCCTTTATCGACAAGGAGCTTGTAAACATCCTTTTCTAAGCCTCTTAACTGCTCGATACTCACTTTCCTCGAAGGCATCGTTTTCTCTCGAGTTTGTCCTTTCAGCGACCATGTATAAATCAGTACTCCAGTAGCTGAAGAAATCGCACTAGAAGTCATGATGATTAACACATCTCTTAATGTATAAACCTGAGGTATTTCATATACTTTAAGAGTAGTCCCGACAACGACCACGTACACATTACTGGGCATTAACAACTTAACTACTAAAATAAATAGTGACACTATAAAAATGACATATAATGCTGGCAACTTTGTCTTCATAAGCTTTACACCTAACTTTGAATATGCCTTAAGCTTTTAGTGTTAGCTTAAGGTTTTCTTTTCTGAGATGGAATTAGGAGTATGTGTTCTCCAAGGCTTATTAATACATATTCTCCTTTTGAGAACGGTGGTGATGCTGGGATCTCAGTCTCTAGAGACATGTAGACCTTATTTTTCTCCCAGTCAACTGTCACTACAATCACTTTTCTATCTTTCATTAACAGTATTTTGCCGCCAGCTATCCATGCTTTAGAGAAACAAGGAATCCCTTCCTTGAACTCCAACTTATACTTTATTAACGGTACTATTTCTACTATTCTAAAACCTTCACTCATTAGCCTTTGAAATTCTTTACTTTCATTAGCAATTCTCATGATCCTTTCAAGGTCACTACTGGTTAAGCTAAGTCTCGGTACTTCTATTTCATATTTCCTCTTGCCCGACGTTACTACTACTAATACCTTACTAACGAGGTAACCACGTGTAGGTTTAAATCTCCCAACTCTTGCAGGTTTGAACTTAGTTGTGAGTAGCACTACGAATAGTACGGCTGAGCACACAGTTAATACGATAATTATGATTAGCATTAATGCATATTTCATGCTCTCCTTAGGAAATAAACATTTATTGTCAAATAAGACTAACGTCCAACTCTATTTTGAACTAGTTCATGAACTAGTTCAATGAAGCACAACATTGCACGATAACTATATTACTTCGATATTTTGAAGTCTGTTATCGTGCTCTTTACTTAAGTCTCTCAACTAGGATTAACTCCTTTCCTTTAACATGTTTACTGAATTTCTTTGACAAGTACTTCTCATAAAGACTTTCTTCAATCAACATGTGAAGTCTCTCCCATCCTTCTCTCTTAGCTTTTCTACATAACCATGAGGCTGAGTCCGATAATGACTTTAAGTCTTCTACCCAAAATATAGACCGTGCACTTCTCATTAACTCAACTCCTTCTAATACGAATACTAACCCTAATTCAGGGATGTAGCCCTCGTTAGATCTTGTCTTTGCAACTTTGATAGCAAAGTCCCACCTACTCTTAAGCCAGGCAACGAAGGATAAGGTTGTCCTCGGAGATATAAACACCATATCCATGAGAGTGCTATACTCTTTTGGGAATTGCCTTATCTCATATTCATGAGAATTAATAGGACACTCACTAAGATTCACCGAAAGGTGAACTACATTATACGCTACTTCTTTCAGCCCACACTTCTCATAAAATGGTACTACTTCTCTTTCTGGCCATACTGCTAAAGTGTCACATCCCCTTTTAATCGCAATTTCCCTTGCTTTCTCAATAAGTGCTTTACCTATTCCCCTTCCCCTGAAATCTCTGTGTACTGCTATGACGTCTATAAAGGCCGTTTTTCCTAACTTTCCTCCTTCGTCACCGACGTATAGTTCCAACTCTCCTACAATTTTTCCATTTACCTCTGCTACTATTGGGTATTGTCTTGAGTTTAAGACGTAGTTTAGGTGTATAGCACACGTCTCAATGCTCATCCACGGACCGCCGTGTAAGAAGCGCTCTTCAATGCTTAACTCTTCATAACTAGCCTCTGCTCTCTTTCCTCCTTTCCACTTATACCACTTATCTACATCAGAACAGTGGACTTCTGTAATTCCTCTCACATCTTCTAGAGACGCTATTCTAATATTGAGGAACAAAGGTGACACCCATACAATACACTCAATTGGTCTAGATAAGTAGCGTCTAAGTCATAAAGTTACCGAAATTCAAAGAGACATCTTTGTTTTGGTCTTAAATTTAAAGAGATGGAGACTGATTATTCTCCCATCACTTGAACTACTACGTTACGAATTTGAGGCCCATCTAATTCAACTAAGTATATGTTCTCCCTACTACCGAGTACTAGCTCGCCTTTAGAGACTGGAATTACAGCAAAGAGTCCCATTAGTATGCTCCTTAGGTGAGCCCAAGCGTTAACAGCCATTCTACCGTCCTTAAAGTGATAGTGGTGATGGTAGTAGTCGTCGTGTTCTGGCACTAACTTTCGTAGGAAGTTAGGGACGTCTTTCTCAAGCCCTGGCTCTGCCTCATTTATCATCACCCCCGTCGTCGTGTGCAAGCTAAACACCAAACAAACTCCATCAGATACTCCACTGTTTTTCACTATTTCCTTAACTGTCTTAGTAATGTTTATTAGTTCTGTACTACGAGTCGTCTGAACTTCAAACCTCCTCAAGTGGACTTTCATGCGATCACCTCAGAACTCTTTCAACACTACCTCTGGAGTTGTTTTCTCCTCTATAACTGTCACTGGTTCATCTGGGTCTATTCCCTCGCCTCTAAAACTTTCAGCACACTTCTCTAAGACATCTAATAGAGTCTCTCCTGGCTTGTACGTTGGAGTACACTTAAGCTCGACAGTTGTCGGGGGCTTAAAGGGTTTGCTGTTCAAATCTCTAACAGAACTTGGAACCTTGCTATCATGTGCTAAGATCAAAGAGATATCATCAGGGTTTATACTTCCTAATCCGTTGTGAGATGCAAGGGCTACGTGATAGGGAATGTAAGGTTTATCTTCGTACTTAAATTGCATGTACTCAGTAGTTATGACAGCATCAAGTGTTGCAGCGTTCTTCCATACCCCAGCCATGAAATTGTCAACTCTCTCAATCCCGTGTTCTAAAGGTCCATTTCCCTCCATAGCAATTCCCCCCTCAACTAAATGTAGAATCGGAAATCCAAGTGAACTTACGGCGGCAGCAAAGCTAGCTAAGCTTCTACTGAGGTTAACATATGAAATTATCAACTCTCTCCTTGATATGTCCTCTTGAACGGGATCAAGACCTAAGTGTTTAGCATGTTTTGCCTTAACTGGTTCAAGCAATCCGAAGAGGTTTTTAACAGAGAGGCTAGCCACTGTCTGTACTTGGGTCTTCAACTTAGCAACGTTCACTAGCATGTCTATCTCCTTGAGTAACTTATTAAAGCCAAATTTAGTTGAAAGAGCTAGCTCAAGATCTACTCTCTTACTCCTCTTAAACTTAAGTAAAGTTGCATGTCTAGCCTGAATATACCCTTTAATGTAAGCTATGTCTTCATCTCTCAAGACGTCTCCCTTGACTTCATAACTTATGTAATCGATCTCGTTCTCTTTTCTTGTTCTCAGGTCTACTATTATGACTTTATCCTTGTACTTATCGTCACTAAACACGTCATAGTAACCGCAAAGCTTGTAAGCAATTTCAGTTCCCCAACTATTACACTCACCTATGTATACCTTCTCAACTCCTCCCTCTAAGAGCCAATCGACAACGGACTTAACGGCGAAGGGGTCAGTCGTCATCTTGTTGTGGGGACTGTAAGTCGGTGGATGTTTTGTTAAGTTAGGCTTGACTAAAACAGTCTTGCCGTCTAACTGTTGTGCAAAATTTCTGAAGTTAGGGTCGTGTTCTAAGAGCAACTCAATTACGGTCCTTGTTCCATTATATACGGATTTAGGTATCTCCTCTTTCGTGGACTTTACGAACACTACTTTGACCTTTCCTTGAGGGTTTAGTATGTGCACATTATACTTATCAATCATGTAGACACCAATAATTAACCAAACTGTTGGGTATTTAATCGTTAAACAGAGACTTTATTACCTTTACTTGAAGAACCACCTCTCTTCTGGCATGTTCAGTTCCCTAGCAGAACCCTCCCCAAACTCTACATTAGCGCCCCTGACTATAGCAACTGGAACACCCTCTGCTCCATTCCCCATGACTAATTCAGCAGCAGCGGCTATTTCATCAACTACCGTTATTCTCTTCACTCTTAACTTATAACCAAACAAATCATAGTGTCCTCTATAGTCACGGAACGGCTTTAGTCCAGAGATTCCTATAGCTACGTTGACTTGTCCCATCCTTAAAGGTCTTCCATAAGTGTCTGTTATTATGACTGCAACCTTCTTTCCCGTTAGGCTCTCTACTCGTTCTCTAATAACTCTAGCACTCTTATCGGAGTCTTTAGGTAACAGCGTAACTATAAGCTCACTACCAGCTACATTAGAACAATCTACTCCAGAGTTAGCACACACTATTCCGTGCCTAGTCCTCGTTATTATGTGACCTCTAAGAACTTTTATGACTTCTTCAGACTCGTTAAGTATTAATTGAACTAACGAAGGATTCTTTCCTGATATTTCAGCCAAGAACAAAGCTTCTTCACTTGGAGACACTTCTTTCAAGTTGACTATTCTGTTTTCAGCCTTAGACACTACCTTTTGAGATATGACTATGATGTCTCCATTTTCTAGCTCAACGCCGTTGTCTTTTGCAACTTTAACTATCAGTTCCCCTAGGTCATCGCCGGGTTTGACTATTGGGAATCCAGTCAACCCTATAACTTCCATTTTCTTGACCATGAGTTAGGAAAACTTTATACGTTATTTAAGTTATAGCATCAAGCAACAACCATTTTCTCTAATAAAAAGTCATAGTTTGTGAATAGTTTAAGTGCCTAGGATTTATAGGTTACATTTAAATATTCCCTTTAAGGATTACCATATTAGGTGATATAAATGGGTATCCAAGTCAAAGTGCTCCAAAAAGGGAAGATAACAATTCCCGTCGAGATCAGAGAGATCCTGGGGATTAAAGAGGGCGACATCCTAACACTAGAGGTACGTGGTGGATGTATCCTTCTATTTCCACCGAGGACTGTCCCAAATCCCACGGAGTTACTTGATGGTCTTGCTGAAGACATTTCCATAGGTGAACCTATTAAAAGTGAACTAAGAAAAGCCGTTGCGATGAGAGTCGAGAAAAAAGTAAGGAGGACTAGGGAATGAGGTTTGTAGACGCCAATGTGTTCATATATGTGATTATCAAGTCTCCTAAGGACGATTACATAATTTCTAAAAACATACTCAAGAGAATTGAGAAAGGAGAGGAAGCTATAACGAATACGGCTGTAATACAGGAAGTTATAGATTGGTTAGAGTACAATAACAAGCGAAAGGAAGTAAAGAAGTTCTTAATAGCGATAAATTCCTACATAGCGATGAAAAAAGTCAGAGTTTCGTGGAAGGAGATGGTAGATGCAATATCTGATATGGAGAAGTATGACTTAGATTTTGTTGATGCACTTATTCTACAGACAATGAAAAACAACGGTGTAAAGGAAATATACACAAACGACAAAGACTTCGATAGAGTAGACTGGGTAAATAGAGTTTGGAGGTAATGGATAACGTTAAATTTTCTGGTTTATCATGTTGTAAGTTAACAATACAGTCCCTCCTCATAAAAGAATATCGTTCGCTATTTCTCTAAATCCCTTGAGCGTCTCATATTTCATGCCATATTCTAGCATAGATTTCCCCTCGAAGTACGACCTTATAGCTAAGTCATTGTAAGGAATTTTGTAAACTTTTAATCCTTCAGAGTTGACAAAGTTTTCAATCTCCCCATAGTCACCATAGGGTATCCCATATTTATTGAGCACTACTATCTCATACTTTCCAACTTTCTTTACGAGGCTATGTAACTTCTTAAGATCATGGAGACCAAGTCTAGTGGGCTCAGTCACTGAGAGGATTAAATCGCTTTCCTCAATAGCGCGCATTATGCCCTTTCCAGTTCCGGGGGGAGTGTCTATGATTACATAATCGTAATTGTCCCAGTACTGTTTCGAGAATTCTAAGGTTCTCTCCATTACCTCCCCTTCTTGCCTATTTCCAGGAACTAATTCTCCATATATCACTCTTGTAAGATTCCTTTCACTCGTTACATTAATCCAGCCTACAGTTCTCTCGTCTTCAGTTATAGCTTGAACAGGACATACGTAAAGACATATTGCGCAACCTTCGCAAAGGGTTTCGATGAATATCAACTTCTTTGTAGGTATTAATAGTAAAGCATGGACTGGACAATGTCTAACACATTCACCACAGAGGACACACTTCTCATTAAGCAATTTCGGTCTAAAGACTTTTATGGGTTTTCTTCTCTCAACGTCTGACTTTATTAATGTAGAGACACAAGGATTACTCACGTCAATATCAACAATGAGTACTCTCTTTCTTTCAAGCCTAGCCAGCACACTAGCTAAGTTAACGGTCACGAAAGTCTTCCCAACCCCTCCCTTGCCTCCAGTTACAGTGATGACTTTGTTCATTTCATCGCCTCAAATAGGTTGTTGAAGATTTTCTTAAGGGCATTGGAAGTACTCGAGGATGGCTTAAGTGATAATAGAGGAGTCATTTTTGAATATGAGACGATAACTTCAAAGTCGTAGGGTATCATTCCTAAGACTTTAGACTTAAAGGTGTTCAATATGTCTTTTGAGAACTCTACGTTTAAGTCGTACTTGTTAAGGATGACGTACCAGTTCACGTTAAGCTTCTCTGATACTTCTATTAACCTCCTCGCTCCACTTAGAGATTGAGGTATTGGCTCGATAACTACCAATAGCACATCGGCCCCACTAAGGCTAGATATTACTGGACAACCTATTCCTGGAGCAGCGTCTACTACCACGTAATTAACTCCTTCCTTTACTGCTAGGTCACGGGCTTCTCTCTTTAACTCGTAGACAAGCCTTCCACTATTACTTTCGCCTATTTCTAAGTCTCCGGTAACAGTCAATAGGTTGACGCCAGACTTAGCTACAATTATCTTACCTATTGCTTTCTCTTTGAATGATATAGCGTTAACTGGACAAACTAGACTACATGTACCGAGTCCTTCACATGAGTAATAATCAACTATGGGTCCTTTTTCACTCATACGAAGGGCATTAAACCTGCAAGCTTCAACACAAGATCCGCACTTGATACAAACACTGTAATCAATTACAGGGAGTTTTGTTCCGTAGAAGCGTCGCTCCCTTATCACTTCACGAATTCCTCCCAAGGCGAGGATTAAGTCTGGAGCCTCTACATCAGCGTCAGCACATATCACTCCTTTGTTCACGTGATGTCTTATAAAGAAGGCTAAGTTGGAGGAGATGAAGGTCTTGCCAGTCCCTCCTTTACCGCTTGCAACTACGACCTCCTTTATCATTGTACTAACCCAGACTTCCTCAGAGCATCTATGACTTTGATCCCGTAAGGAACGATGTACGTGGCTATATTAGCTTGGCTGAGTACCATTTGAATGTTAGGGCCTAAGTGGGGAGCTAGCACTCCATTTGCGCCTATGGAAATTATCCATTGACCTACTCCCACTCCAACTCCCCTCATCCCTGAAGCTAGGCTATTAGGGATAGGCTGAACGTTAACTACTCTCCCTCCCTCTATGTCAATTACTGTTAAGTATGGGGCTCTAGCGAATCTGAAGGATATTGGAGCTTCAAGTCCTTTGTCGTTATCCGTGCTGGCAACTATTCTAATTACCCCGGGTTTTGGAGGAGGTATTGAGGGCAGTTGACTTCCCCATTGCTGCGAAAAACCTGTCCCCCATCTCCTACCAAATCCTCTACCTCTCCCCATACCGTAACTCCACATAGAGTTCACCTTTATGTGCTATTGTTTAATAATAAATGAAGTTCATATTTAAAGTTACTACTGAGAACAAGTATATAACCTAGATCGAACATATTTATGTGTAATAGCACAAAATCTCAAGGGTTATCATTTTTAAGTAGCTTAAGTACTAATGATTAGGTTAAGGTGAATAGAGTACATGAGTCGTAGACGTTGGAGGTGGTCTTGGAGGTGGAGGGGGGGTCCTGGGAGACCTCCTAAACCTAGGACTATAGGCTTCGTCCCCATACGGGTTACGTTCGTTCCCTTTGATGAATTTGGGACTCCCATAAGCTCCGAAGTCGTTTACTTAAGACCTGATGAACTTGAAGCACTTAGGCTAGTGTACTTAGAAGGATTGACTCAAGGTGAAGCTGCTCAGAGAATGGGAATTTCTAGAGGGACTCTTTGGAGGTTGCTTGAAAGCGCTAGAAGGAAAGTGACAGATGCTCTCGTCAATAAGAGGATCATAGCTATAACGACTTCAGTGTAACATCCTCTGAGAACTTCTAGCTCTCATTAAGTTTCCTTCTCCTACTCGTAGGCTAGCCTTACTTCTTCCAACCCCACCTATGTCTTCCCCTATCGACTCTGTGGATCATTTGAGCTGGAGCGCCACACCTTGGACACCTCATGGGTCTAGGGACTCCATGAGGGACTTCGAATACATAGCCGCAAGCTAAGCACTGGAATTTCCTAGGAGGTCTCATCAACTATCTCACCCAGATATAATTGACATAGCACATATTTTAACATATTTTTCTCACGAATTATTTCAACTGCTCTTTAACGAAATTCTAATTTTGTGATATTGCACAAAATTTATATAGAGCTTATGGATATAAGTTAGTGGTGATGTCATGGGTTGGGGATGGGGTAGAGGATGGAGAGGTAGAGGATGGGTAGGTCCATGGCCAGGAAGAGGTCCCTTCAGCTACTTACCACCTTGGCAGAGACCTGGATGGTTATTTGGCAGAGGCGCTTGTTGGTGGCTCTTTGGCTGGCCTTGGGGTTATAGGTGGATGACACCTTGGACTCCTTACATGCCGTTCTACGCGCCACCGTACTATTACTACTATCCATATCCATACTACCCATATCCATACTATCCGTTCTATAGACCTTGGTAAAAGGTGATATGATGTACTGGTACTACCCGTACTATACGTATAGTTATCCGTGGTTCCCATTGTACCCTTCGCCCTATGACTTAATGGCCTTAATGAGTACAATGATGTGGTGGATGGTAATTCCATACTATTACTCACTCTACTTTGAACTCTTTAGAACAGCTTTAGAGGCCTGGAAGAAGTCTTTCGAGTCTATAACTAAGTCAGTAACTCCATCTACATCCTAAAGAGGTAATATAAGATGTTCAGATGGTTTCGTAGAATGAGAAGATGGATGTACTTCATGCCACCGCCTCTGCTTTACTATCCACCTCCACCAGTGCCACAGCAAACACAACAGCCTCCTCAACAAACAGCGCAACAGACAACGTCTCCTTACTATCCTCCGTATCAAATGTTCTACTACTTCCCACCTTCGTTCTACTACCCACCAGCTCCTCGCACTCCCGAAGAGGAGTTAGAAATGCTAGAAGATTATAAGAGGGACTTAGAGGAGGAGTTAAGGGACATACAAGAAGAGCTCAAGGCCGTCGAGGAGAGAATAAAGGAGTTAAGAGAGCTGGTCCAGAGAAGGTAACAAATTAATATTATTTGTTAGTTTCTTTTTAAACTGTTATGGTAAAGTTAGTAATATTCGACCTAGATGGCACGTTATTAGACAGTTTCGAATCCATAATCAAGAGCTTCGAAATGGCTACTAAGACTTTTGGAGTTGACATAGACCTTAACGTAGTCAAGGACAACATAGGCATCCCAAGTAAGGAAATATTGAGAAGAGCACTGCGAGTTAAAGTGAGTGAGCAATTAATAAAAGAGATTTCAACTCTGAGGAGAAAACTTCACGATGAGCTAGTGATGAACGCGAAGTTGTTTGATGATGCGTTGCCGACGTTGACAGAGTTGAAGAGGAGGGGTCTTAAGCTAGCGTTAGTTTCGTCTAACGTGAAGTATAGGCTTAAGGCTATTCTCGAGAAGAATAAATTAACTCATCTCTTTGACTCTGTAGTCTCTTATGAAGACGTTAAGAGACCAAAACCACACCCTGATATGGTCCTCAAAGCGCTCGAAGAGGTTGGAGTGAAAGCTGAAGAGGCCATCCTTGTAGGGGACTCAATTAATGATGTGATGAGCGCTAAAAGCGCTGGAGTGATAGCCGTGCTCATAGACCGTTTTGGGATTAAGAAGAACATAGGGGAAGACTTTAGGGTCACTAGTCTAAAAGAGTTGTTTAAGTTAATTGAAGAGCTGGATTGTTAGGAGAACACGTATATTGGGTGTCTCTTCGTCAAAGGCCTGACTCCGTAAAACCTAGCTATATAAGCTATTATTAGGTCGACCATAGCGCATGTAGGAAATATCTCTGGGGCCTTCCTTATAGACCCGTATATCAAGAAATCAGCTCCAGCTAACTGTGAAAGGGCGAGTGAGTTAGCGAATCCCATCCACTTAAATTTAGTCCCAAGTTCTTTAGTCCTCCTCCAATACCCTACTACACTACAAGGAGCTGTTCCAGAAGGAAGTCCTAGCTTGACTTTAAGTAATCTTATAGAGTCTATGGCAATTCCTATACTAGGTACGTCGAGTACAGATGGTAATAGGAGTACTTTCTCCACATTAGCTTCTCTCACTTTATTCAATAGTCCACCCCTCTCTGAAGTCCCTAGAAGCAACTTTAAGGATCCTCTAGGTCTAGGGTCTCTAGGGTTAAACGTCTGTATCATGACACACTTAACGCCGAACTCCCTAATAGCGTCAAGTTCGTGCTTTGAAACAGTATAATTTATCGATGTATAAACTATCCTATCGAGGAGACCACACTCTTTAGCGAACTTTGTAGCCTCTAGCCTAACTTCAGCTGTGTGTCCATTAAGTAAAATAGGCGAGTCAGTCACTGATGCAACGAAGTCTAGGTACTTAATGAGCGCCTCTCCAGTCTCTCCCATCACGTCAACTATACAGGGGTTTCCAGTTCTATCTGACCACTCTTCTTGGACTTTTATCAGCTTTTCAGCTTTCCCTCTATCAAATAACCCTTTCTTATGGTCATACACTATTTTATGTTTGTGATAGAACATGCTTCCACATAAGACTGTTGGGAGTTCGCCTGGCTTGCCACCGATCTTGACTCCTCCTATTTCATAGATAGTTTGTTCCTTGGTTAGGAGGTCCATGATCAGCATGATCTTAATTAACCCCATGAGAAAGAAATACTTTCGTGCCATGTCACAGAATAATGCTAATATATAACTACGAGTAGTCGTAGTGTGATGAGTAATAACTTAACAAGAGTCATTGAGGATTACTTAGTGACTATTTATCGGCTTGAGAAGAAGTACGGCATTGCTAAGACCTCGGGAATAGCTAGGTTACTCAAGGTTAGCTTAGGCACTGTGACTAATAACTTAGTTAGATTAAAGGCACTGTCATTGGTTGAACACTCGCCTTACAAGGGAATAAAACTGACTAAGAAAGGGAGAGAAATAGCCCTCAAAGTACTCAAGAGACATAGATTAGCTGAGAGACTGTTAACTGACATCCTAGGCGTTGAGTGGCATAAGGCTCACGACATAGCTCACAAACTAGAACACGACATGGAGGGATTAGAGAGTCACTTGGAGAAAGTCTTAGGGAACCCTAAGCACTGTCCTCACGGAAATCCTATATCTGAAGACATACCTGTCGGCGGAATTAGGCTTAGTGACGTAAGTGAACAGAGAGCTTACGAGGTAGTTAGCGTTGACTTAGAGGAGACCAGTTTACTAGAGTATCTAGAAGAGCTTCAATTGAAACCCGGAACTTTTTTAGAAGTCTTATCAGTCAACAACATAATATCAGTGAAATTAGGGGAAAGAGTCGTCGAGTTACCGAGACTAATAGCGTCGATGGTGATGGTAAAGGAGGTTAGTGAGAATGTATAACGTTATACCGCTGGCTTTAATGAAGCCAGGTCAAGAGGGAGTTGTAGTTCGTGTCGAAGGAGGCTTTGGAGTTGTTAGGAGATTGGCTGAGTTAGGCTTAGTTCCAGGGGCTAAGGTTAGAGTTGAAAGCAGTTATTGGGGTCCTGTCGTAGTGTGGGTCTCTGGGTTCAGAATAGCTATAGGGAGAGGACTTGCGAGGAGAGTTTGGGTTAGGGTGGACTAGATGACGTTAGTTAAGAGAATAACTGTAGCGCTAGCTGGGACACCTAACGTAGGGAAGTCAACGGTCTTCAACTTATTGACAGGACTCAGACAGTATACTGCAAACTGGCCAGGGAAAACCGTTGAAATTAAAGAAGGAATTAAAGAATTTAATGGCTATGAGATAAAGTTCGTAGACTTGCCTGGTACTTACAGCTTAACAGCTTACTCATACGACGAAGTCATAGCTAGGCGCTTCATAGTAGATGGGAGACCAGATGTAGTAGTTCAGGTAATCGATGCGTCTACGTTAAAGAAAGACCTCTACTTAACTCTACAACTCCTAGAGCTAACTGACAAGCTAATTGTAGTCTTGAACATGATGGACATAGCTAAGATGAAGGGGATGGAGATTAACGTGGCTAAGCTTTCGAAGATTTTGGGAGTTCCAGTGATTCCGATGATAGCTGTAAAGGGAATTGGAGTAGAAGACTTACTCAAGAAAATAATAGAAGTAGTAGAAGGTAGAGTTCGATTAAAGCCCCTCAGAATAAGCTATGGGGAAAAAGTAGAACCGTTAGTTGAAAAGTTAAGGGGTGCAGTTCACAAGAATATAATCGAAGGCTATTCTACTAGATGGTTATTGATAAAGTTGCTCGAGGGCGACAAGGAGGCTGTTGAAATTCTAAAGAAGTCTCCTGAATACAATGACGTTATTTCGCTTTATAACGAGATCTTGAAGACTAATCCCAACATAGGAGTAGTGATCGCTAGCTTAAGACACAAGATGATAGACACTATTTGTAAGTTATCAGTGAGACAACCCAAAGAGTTAAGAACGTTGAGCGAAAGAGTTGACCGAATAGTTCTTCATAAAGTCATTGGTCTTCCGATACTCGTTGGAGTGTTCTCGACAGCCTTTTTCGCGGTGTTCACAGTAGGAGAGTTCCTCTCAGACATAGTGTCGTCGTTGTTTAGTTTAGTAGTTGACACCCTAGTCGGCAGTTATTTAGCCGAAATAACAGACCCTCTAGCGAGAAGTCTAACTATGGATGGAGTGTTGCCAGCTTTTGACGTAATAGTCTCCTTTATCCCGATGATAACTATGTTCTTGTTAGTGTACGCTGTAATGGAGGATAGCGGATACATGGCTAGAGCAACCGTAATAATGGATAAGTACATGCATTTACTCGGCCTTCACGGAAAAGCCTTCCTCAGCGTACTAATGGGCTTCGGTTGTAACGTCCCTGGGATAATGGCTACTAGAGGGCTAGAACACCATAGAGACAGGTTAATAGCCATCTTAGTAAACCCCTTAGTCCCTTGTGCAGCTAGATTAGGAGTCATGGTATTCATAGTTAACTTATTCTTCGAACCATTTAGAGCGACGTTAGTCATGGTGTGGCTCATAGTCTTGAGCTTGCTCTTAGTCGCTTTAACTGGAGCTCTATTAGACAAGGTTATAGTTAAGAGGGAGTTCACAGAGCTCATAATAGAGCTGCCAGAGTACCATATTCCTTCAATAAAGAATATAGCGCTATTGACGTGGGTTAGGGTAAAAGCTTTCGTGAAGAGAGCATGTACTCTAATATTTGCTAGTGTGATCCTGATATGGTTCCTATACACGTTTCCAACGTATGAAGTAGAGACAAGTTTCGGGGCTCAGTTAGGGAGATCGTTAGAGCCCTTAGGTAAACTAATGGGACTCGACTGGAAGGCTATAGTGTCCTTAATCTTCGGCTTACTCGCTAAGGAACAGGTTTTAGCTGCGATGAGCGTAATATACAGAGTTGAAGAGGAGAGCTTAGGAGAAGTTTTGAAGAGCGTTTGGTCTCCACTCCAAGCTCTTACCTTCTTAACAGTGTTGATGGTGTATCAACCTTGTGTAGCAACTATAGCTGTGATTAGAAAGGAGACTAATAGTTGGAAGTGGACTCTTCTATCAACAGTTTACACGTTGTCGCTCGCCCTAATCTTAGGTATACTAACTTATAACATTGGTTCTCTGTTCCTGCGGTGATACGCAAGTACAAACTTTCTTATCGCCATAACTTTACTTAACGGACCTGGCTCACCATAACTCCTTCCTGGATAAGGACTGTGAGTGGTAGCTACAACAAGTTGCTCGACTCCATGGCATCTTATTAACTCTTTAACGACTTGAAGCAACTCGTTAACGCTAACTTTATCGTTAAACACTAAGTCTATGGGAATTCCTGTAAAGAACGTTAGCTTGTCCTTTAACTTAGATCTTATTGAACATATAGTCTCAACCCAAGTTAAAGCGTCCTTCAGCGTTGACTTTGGCATTACGTCGAGTGGGTGAATTCCGTCGTATATTTCAGAGAGTGAATTAAACAAGCCTAACTTAGTTATGTCTCCATCCGTATGCAGTATGGCTAGCTTGCTAGCTCTATGTATAGTCTCCGCGAACTTTCTATGCCATTTTAAGTACTCTTTAATGAACTCTTTAGGGTATATAGGACCAGTATAAATAGCGACGTCGTCAGCTATTCTTATCCCATCAACGAACTCCACCTCACACCCTAACTCGATTAACATCATGATAGTCTTAGCTATCCTCTCGTAAACCTCGATAGCTCTCTTGAAGCTCAGAGATAGCAGAACTCCGAAGTGAAAACTGTGCGCTAACTGTTTTCGCTTTAAGTGCGCTGAAGTTAAGGGCTTAGCGAAGAAGCCTTCAGCAGTTTCTGTAGGACCTAGTACCTTGAATATTATGAAGCGCTCTTTATACTTAGACATTTTCCTCTTGAAGTTATTAACTCCGTCAATCAAGTCGTCATGTATAGACTCCCAGTCGTACGATTGAGGATCTACTCTTTCGATCCATGCTGTTAGCCTTTCATGAATATTCCTGTGAAATGGTCCACCACTAATGAAGTATCTGTCCCAAGTCGCTATCCTCGCCCTTGAGCTTACAAAGTCGCTCATTTTGTATTCTACGTCCTTGTCATCGGACTCCACGTGGAGTCCAGGCCTTGAATTTTCACCGCGGAATATAGAGTAGGCTAAGTCTCTTGAAGCCATCTTAACACATGAGTTAACATAGTTGAGGTTTATATTAAGTTGATCTGACACCTAGGTCACTAAAGAGTGCCTAATACCAGTCCCTCCACTCCCTCTTCATGGATTTCCATACGGAATTCCAATACTTGGGCTCTCGCCATTTCTAATACTTCACTTCATGTTAGCTGCGCTCGTTTTCTCATTTATATCTATTGTTATAATGATAATAGCGGAGGGCTTAGTGGTTTTAATGTGTAAGGATGCCATTGAAAAAAGCACAACTACTACAGAGGGCTTGCTTGATAGAATTAAACCTAAACGCTCTTCAGTCTAATCTAAATGCGCTCACTTAAGTTTACACGTATACGAGCCCATAACGTTCACATTAAACAGAAGAGCGAACCTAAATTAGGACCTCTAATCATAGCTTCGTTAATATCAGGAGCACTAATTGCGTTAGTGAGTGTAATCCCTGTAATAGGTGGACTCTTGAGGAGTTTACTTAAGACTATATTGTTTGGTGTCTCAGTGTTAGTCGTCATAGGCGGACTTTCTCCGACTAGCTCGCTCACTGAGTCTTACGGCTTGATTAGGAGACTGTGGGAGGATGAGGGGATAGCAGTAATCTTGATATTCTTGGTAAACTTGATAGCAGTTACAACAGAAGGAATCCTAGGACTCGTTATAAGGGTATTGGGAGAGGGAGAACCGTATGCCGTTCTCATAGTGACTTACTATTACCTAAAAGGAATAACTGGTAAAAGGAGTTACTCGTGAACTCGTTAGTGGGGTAAAAATGAGCCTTTATACACTAACCCTCTCCATTGAAGGGTTAATATAAGAGTTCTAAGAGAGTTCTCTCGTTTGAGTTAGCAGGACTTCTGAGGTGATTAAGGTGTACTACGTCGTGGTCTGTAGCAAGTGTAAGAAGAGCAAGATAGTTAAAGCGAGTACTAAGGTTACGACGTGTCCGTATTGTGGTAATCAGATAAGAGTTAGAGAAAATGTCGTCTATACTTGTGAGAGTATAGAAGTAGCTAGGAAATTCAAGGCTATGATCGACGCCAATCCCTAACTCTTAAGAAGTATAACAGTACTGTTATGGAAGAGATTATTGAGACAATCCCACTGACAACAAACGTTTGAACGAATGAAGTTAGATAAGCTATAAACCCACCAGTTAAACTACCAATAGTCGAACCAAGGCCCCAGGAAGTTTCAAAAGCTCCAGCTGATGAACTTCTAACTCTGTTTGAAACCATGAGCGCTGAGCTCAAGGAGGCTAAATAAAGCAGGGAAGCCGCTATACCGATGATGCAGAACACGAAGTACCATAGACTAACTTCAGCAACTCTCGATATCAAGATGAACGAGAGCCCTAACAGAAGTAGCCCAGCAGATTCCCAAACGACTAAACCTCGATAACTTCTTGGAGTGCTTATCATACTGAAAAACACAACTCTGATCCCCATGAACGCTGAAAGGAGTCCCCCTATAGTGGAAGAACTAACTTTAAGAGAAGTCGCGTAGACGGGGAATATGTTAAAGAGTGTGCCTATATCATATCCTAACATGAACACAGGTAATGTCACATTAATTAAATATTGCCTTGAACTCAGCAAGCTAATTACCTCTCGGAATTTAACGCTTTCAACTTCTTCCTCTTCATGCTCAAGTGATAAGCAAAACACTATAGATATTAACGTGATCATAAACGGCAAGCCAAGGGCTGTGTTAAACCCATAAACGTCAGTTATTTGTCCGAATACTAAAGGGCCTACCGTATAACCTAAACTCCAAGAAGTTGAAAAGAGGCTTAAACTCCTCTTAGAGCTCACTCTCTTAAAGACATCTTGTGTCAGAGAGTCAAGAGTAGGCCATATTGCTGCTATTACCACTCCCTCTAAGAACCTGAGAAGTAGTATGTGCCAGACCTCAGCAACTATGGAATAAAACAGTATCAGTATTACATATCCTATTAACGCACTCAATATTAACTTAACCTTACCTATACGAGTTACTATTATTCCAAAACTAAATGGAAAGACTGTATACGCCAGTGATATGAGGAAGCCTAACATACCGACCTCAACTTCTGACGCTCCAAGTACATAAGCGCGTCGAGGGATAATAGGAGTCAACGCGCTTATCACGAACGATATGCTAAATACTAATAAGAGGAACTTAATTTCACCCTTAGGGAACGCAGTCGATTTCTTAAGCATAAGTACCACTTGAGTTTATGTTGTTGTAGTTAAATATTGTTACGCTAATGAAACTTCGCAATTACAGAGACGTTAGATGACGAGGTAACATTGAGGGAGTCAAAGTCTTCCTATGCCGTTCCTAGTTCGTTCCAGGGCGTTCCTTAATTACGAGTATCAAGTATAGGATCTCGGTGACAACTTGAGAATCAAACTCGCATTTGCCATCATAGCGCTGTTAACGACAACCAGCATATTCGTCACAGGGATGGGCCAGCCACAGGAACAAGTTGTTAGGAAAGCTAAGACGATGATCAAAATCGCAGAAGACATCATAGCATACATAGAGGAGCTTTCCATAAAAGCGAGGGTCAATGTGAGTGCCAAATTACAAGAACTTAAAATTAAGCTTAAAGCCATTAAAGCGCTTTTAGCTAAGGGAGAGTACAATGAGATTATCAAGACGTGTAGAAGCATTATTAAATCTGCAGGGTTACTTCAAACAGAAATTATAACGAACACTAAGAGTGACTTTAAGGAGAAGTTTAAAGAGATGTTACAGAAAGAAGAAGTGACAGCTGAGAAGGAAGCTTACAAAAACTTTCTTAAAGTAGTAGAAAAGGCTGTTGAGAAAAGCAATGCCACTCACCTTATGAGCTTAGTAGAAAAAGCGAAAGGAATGATAGAGAAAGGCAGTCCTGAAGCTAAACAGAGAGTAGTTGAAATACTTGATGAGCTTAGGAGCGAGGCTAGGGGGAGAATCGAGGAGAAAGTTGAGTGCATGACTGAAGAGATTCTTGAGAGTTATGAAGAAGAACTCATAATAGGGATGTGGAAAGGAAAGAACAATACTAAACAAAAATTAAGGATGGCTATAGAAAGGTTAAAGGAAATGATAAAGAAGTTAAAGGATTTACTAGCTCATTTAGGTGAAGTTAATGCTAGCAAGAAAGTCATAGAGGCGTTAGAAAAGGTAATAGAACGCCTTAGTGAGGTGATGGGAAGGCTAAGGCTTATTCACGAGACAATGGGTAAAGGAATATTCGATATCCACGAAATGCTAGATAAAATTAAAGATGCGTTTAAAGAATTCCAAAAGGAACGAAGGAGTAAGCAAGGAGGAAATAAACACAAAGAACATGGTCACTATCTCCCTATAGAAATTAAAGAAATAGAATATCCCACAAAGATACCTATTAACGGTAATATAACCATAACTCTCGTGTTAAAGAATAACCTAAATAAAAGTGTGAATGTCAATGTGGTTATAGTGGATGAAGAGGGCAATGTGTTAGTCAATCAGAGCAAAGTAATAACGGCTTATGCAGAGGGTGAGTTCGAACTAAACTTGACGCTATCACTCACTAAGAGCGTTTGCAAATTGAAATTAATAGTAAAATATGACGACGAGACTATAGAGAGGTCCTTGAAGGTTACTGTCATGAGATCTTCAAGGAGTGTATAAAAACTTGAGTAGTTTTGTTAGAAATCACCTTAAGACTTAATTTTGTTACGCTCATGTTTTGTATAAGACCAGGTGTGTAGTTTATGCGTAGTTTGTCATACATGCTCGTGGTAATGATAGTAGTGGCTTTAACTACTCACTTAACCGTTTTAGTTTCTCAAGCCACGTACATTGAGGTAATATTAGATGTACAAAGAGACGGGATGGTCATAGTGACTCACGTCATTAACGTGACTGAACAATGTGTTTACTTAGAAGTCAAGGCGTTAACGAAGCCGTCAGAACCAGTACTGGCGATAGGTAAAGAGGTATATGATACTAGCGTTGAAGTAGTAGAAGGAACTTATGTAATAAGAGTATATGCCCCTGATGTCGGTCTTCTTAATCTAACTTATGTGACGGACGCTTTAGTTAGAAAGGAACTACCAAACATATGGATCATGAACTTCTCATGCGAACATAGAGTCAGAGCGATCTTGCCCACTAGATCTATACCCGTGAAAGTTCCAGAGAGCTTCATCGATCTCTACGAAAGTGGAGGTAGGTATGTCATCCTACTCCCTCCCGGAGAACACGAGATCGCTTGGATCTTAAGAGTTAAGATCCCAGTGCTTATTCCAAGGGGTGAGATATTAAGAGTCAATGTTCCTAAAGTGGTTAACTCTAGCGATAGGCTCACAATGACTGTCGAGGTAAGGAACTCTGGAAACGTCTCCTCTACAATTTTCGTGAGAATAACAGATAAGCTAAAAAGTGAAGTAATATTCTACGACTCTGTTCTCTTAGCTCCAAAAGAGAATAAGACGTTTAGAGTAGAGTTAACGGCTCCTCAAGTTAACGAAGCTAAGGTTTGGGAGTTAGTGCTAGAGTGTGGCCACGAGGACGTAGTAGACGATGTTAAAACGTTAAGGATAAGTGTAAAACCAACACCTCAAGAGTTCTCGTGGATCATAGTAGCTACTGGAGTAGTCACGATCATAGTAGCAATAGTGCTAGGAATAGCCTTGCTCGTCAAAAAACGCGAACACGAAGAACTTAGGGAAGTACTTACAGAGGTAGACACTGAGATAGTGAGGTTCTTAAAGTCGAGGGGTGGGAAGGCGTTACAGAAAGAAATAGTAACATCGCTGGGTCTTCCCAAAACAACAGTTCATAGACATTTAAAGAAGCTCCAAAAGTATGGGATAGTCGATATAGAGAGGTTAGGGATCACGAACGTTGTTAAGTTGACGAAAAAGCTGAAAATTTAACTCAGCTTTACTCGCTCTTAAACCTTCTAAAGGAAATCTCAGAACTACACTTGCTGAGAGATTTAGTAAAAAGCTCATCATTACTTAGGAGTTAGCCTTTATTGAGAAATTACTATACCCCTCGGTTATGACCTCTTCTATCTCTGTAGAAGTTTCAGGGGTCTACTTATTATAGTACTTAAGTCTATGTAAGGAGAGGGCTAAAGAATCTGTAGCGCTTATGTCGACAGTGTATGTCGATGATATACTCCTTGGAATATCCAGGAATGTAAGGATGATTCGGCGATCTATGAAATCTCTTGGAACTTCCTAGCACTTGTGTAACAAGCTTATAAATCATGGTGACATAAAGATGACGACTAGGTGAAAACGCTATGAAGAGGGTTAAAGACGTTATTGTAATAGGACTAGATGGAGCTATGCTGTGTTTTGTGAAGAAATTCGTCTCAGAGGGGGAGTTGCCGACTTTTGAGAGCTTGATATCAGAGAGCGTAATGGCCGAGTCAGTTCCATGTCCTCCCTGCGATACTCCTACAAATTGGACTACCATAGCCACTGGAGCCACTACAGCTATTCACGGTGTGACTAGCTTTTACCTCCACTTTCCTGGAGAACCTCTCGAATTAGGCTTGAAGTTGAGACATCGCGGTCAACTAGCTGAGTTTTGTAAAGCCGAGTATATCTGGGAAGTTGCGGATAGATGTGGAATTAGGACTTTAGTAGTTAACTACCCAGCGGGTTGGACTAGCAAACTAAAGAAGGGAGACATGATAGTTGGGTCATGGCCTATGCCTAACGTACCACCTAAAGTGATAGTTGAGCGCTGTACGTATAGTACTCTTCCAACTGATAGGGAAAAGCTCATCAGATTTGTTGGCAGAGTTAAAGAAATCGAGGGGATAAAGAGCTTCTCTCCCATTGTAAGGGTTAGGGTAGAAGTAAAGGAGAATAAGACGTTAACATCCCCCATTCCGCTAGACTTCTATGTGTTCGACTCAAAGGGAGAGGGCTATGATAGCGTAGCTTTCATACGGGATAACAGAAGGTACATCGTTAAACGTTCAGAGTGGAGTGAGTGGATTCCAATAACTCTAAACACTAAATATGGAGAGCTCAAGGGGCTCTTCAAGATCAGGGTCTTAGAGTTATCTAAAGATGGCAAGCTCATAAGAGTTGAGCTTTCAAGAATAATCAACGTTAATGGGTGGGCCCGTCCAAATGAGTTGGGAGAGGAATTAGTGAGGAGGGCTATCTTACCCGAAGGTTTCTTTGAAGAGGTCGGAAAAGATTATGTGATCTATGGAAAGGAATACCCCTACTTGACCGGTATGGCAAGGGAAGCTAAAGGCTTAGTTAAAGTAGTAAGTTATTTAAAACGAACTAGAGGGTGGAAGATATGTTTTCTACATTATCACATATTCGACGCCGCTAATCACAGGTTCCTAAAGTTCTCATACAAAGGCTCGCCATTTTACGATGAAGTAGAGGCTGAGAGAGCTAATGAAGGAATGAAACTTGCTTACAAAATTGCTGATGAGTTCTTAAAAGATCTCTTGGATAAGTGCACATCTAACGACACGTTAGTAATAGCAGTGTCTGATCATGGAGCTGTACCATCGTGGAACGTAGTTTCTATAAGAAAGGCACTGGTTGACGCAGGTCTTCTAGCGTATAAATGGGATGAGAAGTTGAACAAGTATAGAGTTGACTGGTCTAGGACAAAAGCCTTTCCATACTACGAACCAACTTACATATGGGTAAATCTAAAGAGCAGAGAACCTAGTGGAATAGTCAGTCCTAGCGAGTATGAAGAAGTGAGAGAAGAGGCGATTAAAGCTTTATACAGCATTAAGGATGAAGAGAGTGGAGTATGCCCAGTGGAGTTAGCTGTAAGGAGAGAAGAAGACCCGTATGTGGGGAATAGGGAGAGAGTAGCTGAGACTATTGGAGACGTAATTTACTACTTAAGGCCAGGTTACCAGTTATACGACGGGATTTTAGAGGGGTTAGATAGCGAGTTTATGTCGTTAGATGAGCTTAAGAAGGGGTATACGTGGAGAGCTGAGAGAGTCTTCGGAGCACACGTGTACTATCAACCTATAACAAGAGTAGAGGAGTTCACAGTGAACGGAATATTCATAGCCAAGGGACCTGGAATTGTCAAGGGTGAAGAGCTTAGAGTTCCAATAAAGTTGACAGACGTAGTGCCGACGATATCTCATTTACTAGGCATGCCAACTCCTAAGGACTGTGAGGGCAAGATATTGGAAGAAGTCCTTGAGTAGTATTATAAAGGGAAACTGACTACTTAACTTAGACCTTACTCGTTCGCCCGAGGATGCTCAATGAGACGATTAACTATGAGAGCGTCCCAGATAGGGTTAGGAGTCTTTTCGCATAGATGTGTAGTGGGGGGGGTTGTGATATGCGCTTAGGGAAAAGCTAACAAGGCTAAGGCGTGTAGAGTTAACTATGGAATGCCCCCCATAGTAAAACTAGTAAACACTATATAACTTCATCAACTACAACAAAGAGTCTCCCCCTCTCAGCTCAACTACCACCCACTCTATCTGGGACGGTCTCATTAACTATGAAAGGTTTATAAGTCATGAGTATCATTATAACTGCGTTATAATAAGTGACCAGTTAGTTAAAGGTGATCTAGTGACAACCTATCCCATGCGCAGTTACGTCATTTTCAAGGCTTTCATGTCAAGAGTAGAAAAGCACTCTCTTTCATTTTCCTCTCCAATAACAAGGTGATTTAAAATGAAACAATTAGTTTACAACAAGGCATTTGATAAAGAGAGACGATTTTTCCCTAATACGATTTCGCTACCAATCGATAACTGGCCAACCCCATTAGTAAGGCTTGAAACTGAGAGCACTGAGAAGAGAGAAGTTTGGGCTAAACTAGAGTTCTACAACCCCTTCAGTAGAAGCATTAAAGACAGACCAGTGTGGAACATGTTGGCGAAGTCTCTCGAGAAGGGCTCGTTAGGACAAAGACTTGAAGAAGCTACATCTGGCAACGTCGGCGTCTCCCTAGCTTGCCTCTCAAACATCCTAGGTTTTAAGTTCACGGCGTACGTCCCTAAGCTCACATCTCAAAACGACTGAGACGTTACTGAGAGTTTTAGGAGCAAAAGTCATCAGGACTGAGTACCAAACAATAGACTCGGAATTTTGGAGTAAAGTGAGAGAACATGCAAAAACAGTAGGAGCTACGAACTTAAACCAATTTGAGAACGACGCTAACTTTGAAATACATTACGAAGTCACGGCTAACGAGATAATTGAGCAGTTAGAGAGCATTAACAGGAAACCAGATTTCGTTATAGCTGGTATAGGGACATCTGGTCACATAGCTGCTATTTCTAAGCGACTAAGAGAAAGGTATGGTGACGAGGTCAAAGTGATAGGAGTTCAACCGTCACATAACGCCGTAATTCCGGGAATTAAGAGGATAGTGACCAACCTTAAGTGGTTACCGATAGTTAAGTTAGACAAGATAATTGAAGTTAGTTGGGAGGAGGCAGTGAAGGGAGTCATCGAAATAGCTGTTAATGAAGGTCTACTCGTAGGTCTAAGTTCAGGGGCTGTGTTTCAAGCGTATAAGAAGTTAAGGGAGAGCAAAGGGACGTTCATTCTAGTATTCCCAGACGACGGCTTCAAGTACATAGAACACTTTGAGAGGTATCTGAGGGCATATTCGAGCAGACTCAATACTCAAGAACAGGACGATCAAATAACACTTTTTCTACAGGTAGCGTCAAATCTCATAATACGTCGCCTTTTCTCTTTTAATTATCGCGCAGATCTCACACATTATTTTCTGTACTTCGTCCGACGACTCCTCTCGGTATATGACATCTGTGAGTTTCTCTACGCATTTCATGATGTCTTTATTACTCCTTATTTTCTCAATGGCAATTTTTCCTCTTTTTGAGTGTAGGTAGTAGCTTATAGCGGGCTGAGTAACTCCTAACTTCTTAGCAGCCTCAATTTGAGTCATCTTGTATTTACGTATGAGTCGCATAGCAACTAACGCTCTAATGGCTGGTATAATGAGCTTACTCATAACTTCACAGTGTAACTTCATTTCCACCTCCTCTAGTGAAACTTAACTGAACTTATCCTAATAAATAGCTACTTAGTAAGCAATACTTCGTATGCATCTCCTACTTTCTTAAAACTCTCTATTCTCAAGTCTCTTTCTTTTACAAGTATTTTAAAGACTTTTACTGGTATATCTTTTTCATTGAATAGTACTTTTAACTTTATTCCTCTTTTGAGACTGTTAAATCCTTGTATGAGTCTTACTACAGGAGTCCTCGTACATCCCTTCTCCATTTTAGTAAGGTCTAAGAACATCTCATTGCTCACACGTATCACCTTTAAGCTCTCTGTAAAACCTCTCTATTATTTCTTCAAGTTCTAAGGCTTGTTTTTCCTCCCTCGTTAACTCTCTAGGTAACCACTGCGGTCTCTCCTTCTTAACGTTCTTGTAGTACTTCCTTATCGCTCTCTTTAGAGCTCCCGTAGCTAATACGCTACAGTGATACTTTATAGAAGGCAATCCTCCTAATTTCCTAGTTACGTCTTTCCAACTTATATTCCAAGCCTCCTCTAACGTTTTCCCCTTCACCATTTCCGTTAAGATACTCGCTGAAGCTATGTTAGCCGCACAACCGTAACTCTCGAAGGTAGCCTTCTCTACTACACCTTCGTCATTTATCTTGAGATACATGACTATTATATCTCCACAAGCTGGGCTACCAGCTTGAGCTGATACGGTGGCGTCAGGAAGTTTACCTAAATTCTTCGGGTTTTTGAACAACTCTAGTATCTTCGGTGAATAGATTAACGGTATTCTCGAGCTCATAACCTCACCTCCTTGCTAAAGGACTCATAGTCCTTAATTTATCTACTGCCTCTTTCAACTGCTCTGTAGTATACTTAATGTCATCCTTTGTATGATACCTAGTAATCTTAAACAGAATACTCCCATGAGCCTCTTCGTGAGCTCTACCTATTACCAAAAGGACATGACTCGGCTCGAGTACCCTACTCGTACATGCACTCCCACTAGAGACGTAGACCCCTCTCAAACTTAACTCCACTGTGAGAGCCTCACCCTCTACGTAAAGGAAGCTCACGTTTACGTTATCTGGGACCCTTTCACTCCCTAAAGGACCGTTCACGAGAGTGTCATCTATATTGTCGAGAATTCCATCTAAGAGAGCATCCCTCAACATCCTCATCTGTCTTACATTACCCTCAAAATCATCAAACGCTAACTCTATTGCCTTCTTAAAGCCAACTATAGCAGGAATGTTCTCTACTCCCGGCCAATAAACTTGTGTGCTCAAGGCCCCATAAATTACTCTCTTCAACTTAGTCCCTCTCCTCTTGTATAGAACACCTACTCCCTTAGGACCATTTATCTTGTGGCTACTTATGGTCATGAGGTCTACGCCTAACTCTTCGACATTTATAGGCACTCTACCGAAAGCGTCAACAGCATCGGTGTGAAATATAATATCAGGGTTTAACTCTTTAACTATGTCAACTAGCTCACTTAAGTTCTGAATAGTCCCTATCTCATGGTTTACCATTTGGACGCTTACTAGTAATGTCTCCTCGTCAACGTAAGCCATCAATATGTCAGGGTCGACGAAACCCTCACTATCAACTGGTACAACGACAGTCTTGAAGCCAAAGTTTTCAAGCTCTTGAGCTGGGTATAAGACGCTGGGGTGTTCTATAGCGGTGACTACGACTTTTTTCCTATTCTCTTTTCTATGTGCAAGGGCTACACCCATTATAGCTAAGTTATTAGCCTCAGTACCACTGTGAGTGTATATGAGCTCGTCCTCCTCACTAACATTGAGAGTCTTTCTCAAGAGTTGAGTTGTCTCCTCTATCACTTCATAAGCCTCCCATCCAGGCTTGTTAGTTATAGATGGGTGACCATACCCCTTAACGTTGAAGTAAGGCAACATAGCCTCTACGACTTCTGGAGGAACCCAACCAGAATTCTCGTGGTCAAAGTACACCTCCCTCGATGGTTTGCCGTGAACTTTTAAGAGTTCCTTTACTTTATTCATTATTATAACACCGTGATTTTTAGGAAATGCCACGTATTTATGTTTATATGTTAACAGTCACAACAAGAATTCTCGTCTCTTTGTTAGTTCGAAGCGTCGACATCTCCTGGCCGTTAGAGCTATCTTACTTTTAGCTAAAGCGACTTAATAGCTCATCTAATTCTCTTTCTGAGTCTAGATCCAATATGCCTCTAATTCTCATACTCGTCAGGGCTACAGCTAACTCTTGAGCAGCTCTCTCCAAGTGTACAAATACCTCCGAGTCCACCTCCCTCATCTTGGGCGCTACTTCAAGTAGCCTTCTATAACTCTCAAGGATTACTTTAATGGCTTCCAAGACTCTCACTCCCACTAAGATTAGAGACATGCTTAGCAGTATAAAAACTCCTCTATTTGGTATGACTCACGTGTTTTGCTAATTAATGGTCTGCTTAATGTCTATTGTACAGATTGAAGAGACTTGTCCAAGTCTTCAATTATGTCATCTACATCCTCTAGTCCGACTGAAAGCCTAATTAAGTTCTCAGTTATTCCTAACTCATCCCTAGTTTCCTTAGGCATCTTAGCCGCTATACTTAACACTGGAATCGTCATTAGACTCTCAGGTCCCCCAAGGCTAGGTGAAGGTCTGATTAACTTAACGCCTTTAAAGACTTTCAAGGTCTCATCAATTCCACCTTTAACCTTAAAACTGACAACGCCGCCATAAAGACCATTTTTAAACAGAGATTTGGCTACTTTATGCCACTCACTGTTGGGCAAACCTGGGTATAAGACTTCCTCGACTTTAGGGTGTTCATTTAAAAACTCTGCTACGGTCATGGCACTCTCAGAGTGTCTCTTCACTCTGAGAACTAAAGTTTTCAGTCCTCTTAAGACTAAGTAAGCCTCAAGTGGAGCTGCTATACACCCCAACTTCCTCCTCCAATCCCACAACTCGTTAACGACTTCAGATGAACTGATTACAGCGCCTGAGATCACGTCATTATGTCCAGCTAGGTATTTAGTTAGGCTGTGAATTACTACATCAGCGTCATCGCTTAACGGTTTATAGATTACTGGAGTGACGAAAGTGTTATCAACAACTAAAGTTATCCCCTCATCCTTACAATGCTTTACTAGCTCTTTAACGTCAACTACCTTTAACGTCGGATTAGTCATAGTTTCCACGAACATGATTTTAGTCTTAAAAGAGGTAGCTTCGATCAAGTCCTCTGCCCTAGGATAAGCGAGTTTAGCTTTTACGCCGAACTTGCTGAGTTCCTGTGCTAACTGTATAGTAGTTCCATAGGCTTCTTTTGACAAGACTATCTCATCTCCTCTTTTTAAGAAACCTATGAACAGAGTTGAGATGGCTGCCATTCCACTGGAGAAACACAGAGAATCTTCCCCTCCCTCTAACTTAGCTAATGTCTTCTCCAGGTGTCTAACAGTAGGGTTCTCTTCTCTCGAGTACTTCAAATCCGTGTCTCTGTCTGTGACGCGTCTTTCCCCAGTCTCTCTAACTATTTGTTCAAATATCGCTGTTTGGTAGATGGGGACTATGAAGCTTCCGTACTTGTCATCGAAGTACTCATGCCCATGTATGGCAATAGTTTGGTCGTTCACGTTATCACCTGTATGTATGTTGTAAGTATGTGTTAAATTCATTGAGTTCTGTTGAGTTATCAACAGAGTTATAAGTTTAAGGGCAAACTCTTTAACGTGAGCTACAAGGTTTACCTAATATCAAAGTTGAAGTTGCCTAATAGCCTAAATTTAACACTCGACGAGTTGGGGCTAAGCTCTAAGGAACTCGAAGTAGTCTTAGTAAAGCCAAACATATGCGGACTTTATCCTCCCGACCTTAAGTTACTCAAGGCTTTGTTGGATTACGTAGTCGAAATATCGGAACTAACGGTCATCGGGGAGACGGAGAGCACGATGTACAAGCCAAAGGAGAGGTTTCTAGAGCTCGGGATAACCAACTTAGTCAACGCTTACAGTGGTAGAGTTAGAGTCTCAGATCTGAGCGAAGGAGATAAAGTAAAGGTAAATGTGCCAAACCCTAGAAGTGTCAGGTATTTTCGATTGCCGAAGTTAATCTTCGACGCAGACTACATCGTAAATTTAGCGAGGATAGGGAGTCACCCTTCTACTATCGTGACAGCAGCTCTAAAGAACTTGTTTGGCTTAGTGGCTGAGAAATTCAAGTACTTCAAGTACCATCCTAGAGGAATAGATAAAGTAATAGCTGACGTGGCCAAGGTAATTAAACCGAATTTGAATATAGTTGAGGTCAGCGATAAGGTGTTAGTATCCGACGACGCGTTAGCTGTTGACATCATAGCGACGAGGATGTTTGGAGTAAATCCGCTTAATGTCAAACACTTCAGAATGGTAGCCGAAGATAGAGGGGAAGACTTGAAAGAGGTCGTAAACGAAATCGAGGTAATCAACACGCAATCCTCAAATCCCATCACTTTATAGAAGAGTTCTCTGGCGTTTAATGTCTTCACTATTCTTCAAACTTCGCTCAATACGGTTACTACTTTCTTTTAAGTAGTCACCCTTAAGTCAGGAGATAAATTCATTTTAGCGTAAAACTGTGTTCTACATCAGTTTGACATGGAGAGACTATTGAGGGAGAAGTTTAAGAAAAACCTACTAGCACTAATGGTGAGCTGGTTCATCTGGAGCCCCTTCGTCTCTATGACTAGGTCTTACTCCCAACTATTTCAGAAAGAGTTGGGAGCGACTCCACTAATCATAACTGTGATATCGTCAACTTTCGTGACAACGTTCGCTATCTCGAAGGTGTTTGGAGGATACCTAACTGACAAGTATGGTAGAAGGAAAGTCCTCGTCAGAGGCACGTTTTTAGCTGCTTTCTCGTCGTTAATCTACGCTCTAGCGCCTAGTTGGGAAGTCCTCATAATAGGATCTGTCATTCGAGGCGTTTCCTTGAGTTATCAACCAGCGTTGCGTAGCATCATTGCTGACTCAACTAAGAGTGAGTTCAGAGGTAGAATTTATGCACTAGTAAACTTCATTCCCGGACTAATTTCAGCGCTGTCACCTCTCATAGCTGTCTACTTAGTTTCACTGTATGGTTTAACCTACGCTGTTCGACTGATGTACACAGCGTCTTTCCTCAGAGGAATAGTTGCTATAGTAGTTAGATATGCATTTATTAAAGAGACCCTTGAAGGGAAGACCAGGACATTCAACTTAATAGAATTCTATAAAGACGCACTAGAGTTCGTTCACAAAGAGCTGTTAGGGATCTTGGCGTTAAAGTTCTTCACATTAGTTGGATATGCATTAACTTTACTCAAAGCGTACTACGTTATTTACTTCTTAGGCTTAAGTGAGGAAGACTGGGGTTATCTCATTTTCTATAACTCGTTGGTCTCTCTTCCTCTCTTTCCCTCTTGGGTACTTCATAGACAAAGTTGGAAGAAAGCTAGCACTCGTACTATGTTCTGCACTCTCCTCTCTTGGCTCCACCTTGCTCTATCTAGCTCCTCTCAAGTTCACTTCAATATACTTGATAGCTTTGACTTCAGTCATCTTACACGGAGTTAGGTTCTCGGGGAGTTTTTAGCGCTTTCCCGTCAATCTTAGTAGACCTAACTCTACTAGAAAAGAGAAGAAGAATAAACACTCTAATGTCTATTCTCGAAGATTTAATCTCAGCGTTTATCGGTTTATTAACGGGGTACATCTATGAGACTCTTAGTCCTCAAGTACCATTTCTCTTATCGGCGTTCTTTTACTTGACTGGAATTATAATTATATTGCTTTTTGTAAGGGAGACAAAAAACGTAAAGAATTAAAGCCAACTTAGACTATAACCTCATCATAGAGTTTCTTATAACTCTCGTGGTTTAAGTTAAGTAGTTCGAGTATTGCCACTCCCAACTTCGTGAGCTTGCCGTTGAAGTCTGTTATTTTCAAGAAATTTAAGTCAGCTACTCTTTGTTCCGCTAAGAGCTCTCTTACAAACTCCCCGAAGTTCTTATCACCGAGTCTCCTCTGTATCTTTTCAAGAGTTTTTATCATTCTCTCTTCAGACACTTCGTACTTTCTACATACTCTCTGAATTCGATTTAGGATAACGTAGTACCTTAAAGCGTCTTCTGAAATGTCGTAGTACTCGAGAAGAGCTTTACCTAAGTTAGTTAGGTACATCTCTCTACTACTGCCTACTTTCATTATGCCCAACTCAATTAATGTTTTGCTATCAATTTCATTCAACATCTTCACGATCTCTTCTCTAGTGAACGCTTTGACGATGTTCATTAACTCTAAGTGACTAACACCGTACTTCAGGGCCACTTCCTTAGGGCTACAATTAAACTTGAGAAGCCTTAGAGGTCTTATTTTGACTAATTCCCAACGTCCATCTTGGTAGTAGATACAAGTTGCGATGGGAAGTCTCTGTATCAGACTAGCTATCCTACTGGTCAACTTCGTGTCTCCAACTTCTATAATCGACGCTGCCGCTTTAGAGTCAGCAGGATTTGGTAGTCTAAAGAAGAAGTACGTAGTTATGTTAGCTTTAATGGAGTAATGAAGGTCATGTAGAGCTTGACTAGCTAATACGAGCGTTATACCCTTATTTCTACCCTCTCTCATCATTACCTCTAATATTGGTTCTCTCAAGCCATCGCTTGAAACCAATCTATGGACTTCGTCGATTATCACGTAAAGTTGACCTAAACTCTCATCCCAATCGTCGAAAATGTAATTGAGCAATGTTAGCACGAATACACACTTTCCTATCGTAGAATCTATGGGCGAGAGAGATATCTCTAAACAACGATATCTATTCAATAGTTCACGAATATCTTGTCCTGGTTTAAAGGCTGAACAACGCAAGTGGGATAAGCGACGTAATGAGGCTTCAATCCCTCGTCTAACATCTTCTCTACTCTCCTCAACTAACCATTTATTTAAGTAGTTAACGATACACTCAACGTCCTTATTAGGAGAGTTCTTAAGGGTTTCCTCCAAGATCACTCTCACCATTGGGGAGAACCGTCCCACCTCGCCATACACAGTCACTGAACTCTCCTCTAGAACCTCTATGGCTTTGTCGAGTGATGTCGAGTTTAACGGATTAACGCCGAAGTGAATACCGGGTACTAAGTACTTAAAGCCCTTTAGTAGGGGTATATAATCAGACATACTGATAAATAGCACTTTACACCCTCTATGACACAACTCCTTTGCCATCAGTGCGAGCAACGTGGTCTTACCCATCCCCGTAGTACCGAAAACTCCGACATGGGGCTTCAAGTCAGCTTTGATCTCCTTCCCTCCTCCCACTCTCCGTCCTATTCGAATGCGTCTCGTAGTTAGTTTATTCTTAGACGTTCTCAGCATAAAAGAGATGATACCCTTGACATAGTTTATGTGGACTACATCAAGCGCTGAAACATCATGGAGTTTTTTGGAACCCCGAGTTACAGAAAACAATGAAGCCTTCGTTAACAACTGCCCGTGCATCTCTTTATGGGGAAACTTTCCCTCTATGACCAATAAGTAGTTCTCACTAATAAGAAGGTTCAGTAATTCACGGCTATGACTTAAGGGTATTTTGTTTAGCGACAAGCCTATGTCTGGTATAACAGCTTCTTCAAAGCCATTCAATCTTATTTGAGATAGTTTATTAAGTAGACCTCTTAACGTTAATGCTTTAGCAAACACTATGATGTAATGAGTACCGTTTAATTTCAACAAGATTATCTTATTAAACCCCCTACGTATTAGTGATAAAGGGTCAAGTATGACTTCGGGTCTATTCATTTTGTAAGCTTTGAATCCAATTACGAATAAGCCATTACGACGATAACATACCTTGCCCTTCCTCCTAATATCATCCTTGACGAATAGTAATATTGGTAAACAAATCAAAGCAAAGATCAATAGAACAAGTGGAATTTTTAAGTTAAATACTATACAAAGTAAAATGTTAATTAAAGCAGAAAGTGTAAGCCACAGCGCCTTTAGCTCTCTTTTCATTATGTTCACCACAGGATAAACAATATTTATTATAATTAAATAATAATTTTATTAGTTTAAATTTACTTTATGTGAGTGATTGCTGTTTTCGTCTCGTAACACTAGGAGTGATAGAGCATGGATTAACCTAGTGGACTCGTTATCGAGTAATAGAAGGCCGTTATGAAGAGACACTTGGATATAATCCCATAGTCCGTGTTTGGTGACTAAGTCAAAGACCTTAGTCATGAACTCAAGTCCGCTTTTGGATATAGCCACGTACACAGTAATCCTCTTCCTTACCTTAACTCTATAATAAAGCTTAACGAGCCCAATTTTGCATAACTCATCAACGTAGTTGACTTTGTTTACTCTACATACTTTAACGACTTTAGAAGCCGTTATGTTCTGATCTCTTTCTGCAAAATAGAGTATGAAGAGTATCTTAATGTAAGGCAACTTGATTTTAACCCTTTGCATGTAATGTATTTTCGAGATAAAATTATTATTTTTAACTCACCCAGTGGACGGTCCAAATTTGGACTGTCGATAGTTCGACCATAGAACTGTCGGCTAGTGACAGTTTTACATCATTTTAATCTTCGTGATAGATAAATTAAGAGCTCTGCTAACTTCCTACCCTTTTCAGTGAGGGCTATAACCACCCACTTTCCAGTTAGTGGATTTTTCACTACTTCCACTATACCCCTCCTCTCTAATCTGCTAAGAAGCTTCGATAAGGTTCCTGGAGAGAAACCCGCCTTTCTAAGCTTCACAGTAAAGCATGGGCTGTGAAAGTAAAGGAATACGACAACTTTCATCTCTACCCTAGTCATAGTGCTCAACAACTCTCCTAAGTCTTCACCGCTCATGACTCTCACTACGTCTCAACAACTCTAGTACTCTCCTTATAAGGTTCGCTAACTCTATTCCCCTTTCAGTCAAGTATAGGACAGAGGCTTTGTCACCATGTTGAGATGACACGAGTCCTCTTTCTGTTAGGTACTTAATTGCACTCTTGTAAAGCTTTGACTCTCGGTACAACTTCTCAGCAACTACATACTTAACAGTACCTAGAATTAGGAGGACGTCAATTATGTATAAGGCATCTCTCCTTGAGAAGAAATCGTTAAGGACTCTCTCGTATTCGACTACCGTCGTGACTCTTTCATGAAGTTTGAGTTTTCTAGGCATAGCTCAGCCACTCTTTACGTCTCTTGAGTCGTCTCTCCTCAAGGAACTTCATAAACGAGTCGCGATTTTCCTTTAACGAGTACTCGATGGAGCACTCTATTACATCGTCATCGCTGATACCGTACCTCTTAGCTAAATCTCTAACTTCAAACAATAAGTCGTCCAAGATCATGACAGTGACTTGTTTTCTCTTCTCAGTAATCCTCTTTATCTTCTCAATAGTCTCTATGACTACCCTCTCAACTTTCTCAGGCTCTTTAACTCCCCTAATGACTTTTCGCACTTCTTGAACTACTCTTTGAGCCGCTTTCTGTTTCAAGTCTTTCATCTCCTCCGCTATCCTCTTAGCTAACTGATCTCTCTTCTCAGGGGGCAGTGTTACATTTCGTTCAATAGTACTGACTACTTTGTCAGCGCTTATCGCTATAGTCACAGGGACTAGTTTCTCCTCTCCTGCTTCGATTTCTTGACGCCACCTACCAGGTCTCTTAACTAGCTCTAAGTCTTCAAGCATTTTAGACAAGTTCAAGAGTCTGTATATATAATCGACTTCGAAGCCTATTAACCTCGATATTTCTGAAGGCTCTACTTTGTAGTCTTCGTAAAGTCTTCTGATGTTCTCTTGAATTTCGTCCTCGCTTAGCGAACCCCTTTGAACGTTTTCCTGTAATGACAGTATAAGCGCGCTTTTGTCGTCTAAGCCGTCGATCACTATACACGGAACTCTCTCAAGCCCCGCCCTCTCAGCCGCTAACTTCCTTAACCATCCACATATAACTTCGTACTTCCCTCTTTCAGATGATGGTCTTACTATCAATGGCTCAAGCACTCCGACTTCGCTTATGGACCTCTCTAAAACTCTTATCACGTTTTCATACTTATGAGGGTATAGCCTTGTATTAACAGGACTCTTAACTAGTCTGTTAAGGCTTATCTCTCTAAACCTTCTTTTTAAACTCTTGATGTCGATTTTAATCTCTTTCTTAGTAGACAAGCACTCACCCATATAATTACCATGTTCTTTGTATAAAAGTTTTACTGATAGAAACAGAAATAACTTCAAGATAAGATAAATGATGGTTATTCTAGCTAATTATCCCTCGAGCAAGTCAAGAGTTGAGAAAGATTTAAATAATAAGCTATATTCTTCTAAAGTGATGTGTGGAGTACTTTGAATAGTACTCCACGAGACAGGTAAGCCCAGACTGGGAACTACCTGAGCCCGAAATAACCTACTGCAGTTAATTTTTCGCCCCACACTCCCTCCTCCCCGTCACGGTGATAAGAGGACGAAGGGGAGTTAGGGAGTGAATGAGGGAGAATGATCGTTTGACTCTCAATGAAACCTCCTTGCCCTTAAGGAGGTTTGGGGCGCTAAACTAAGTGTAAAGAGGTGACATCGGTCCAATGATTCCCTCTGCCCCCTCCACTATGACTCGAGGGAGATGGGGGTGGAAGGGATGAGGACAACGCTAAAGAGATGTTTCGCTTTTAAAATTAAGAACAGAGACAAAATCTTCAACTTATTGCCGTTCAAAATGCTTAGCTTCCTAGCAGTTGTGACATCTCAAGTGGAGTTAGAGGGAGGGTTAAGCGATCTCTCGTACAACGCTAAGGTTAAACTAGGTGGTGTACAACTAGAGCTCAGCGACCCTCATTATCTAATTAAAAGAAAGGACTTAAACAAAGGATACAGCATATACTTAGACTTGAAGTCCTTCATGAAACACGTAAACTTAGCCCCCGAGTACTACCTTTGTCACCCAGGGATATACTTCAATGAGTTCTACGACAACGACATGTTCAACACATACCTAATGGTCGTGTTTAAGCGAGAGTTTGAGAGAAATATCGCTAACTACGACAGAGTTATAGCTCTCGACATCAACAGCAACTTCCTCGTCGTACTGGAGTATAAGAAGAGATGGCAAACGTATGAAGTTAGAGTACCCAACGTAGTCATGAAGTGGGGTTACTTGGAGAACTTGATTTACAATTACGACAACACCTTAATAGTGACTGAGAGGCTAAAGGGCGGAGTGGCAAAGTACTGCTTCCTATTCTACTACGACTTAGTGTTCCTATTAGGAGAAAGAGTAATCCTAGTTAACAATCAAGACAACACATTAATCCACTACAAATGTGGAAAGAGAATGCAGAGAGTTAGCAATGACCTAGCCATGTGCACTAACTGTATGAAGGTAGTCAACGTACACGTCAATGCTTGCTGTAATATGGTTAAGAGGGCTCAGGAGTTCCTAGGGGCAGATTACTTAGGTGTAGGAGATAGAATGTTAGTCTAAGAAAGAATTTCGAGTACTTAATGTAGGACCTGAACTCTACTTCAAAATGTCATCTTGTAGTTATTCTACAAAGAACACTTTATAATCAAAGTCGTCATTAGTTGAAGTGTTGAAGTCAATATTAACAGTAGCGGTAATGCCACTCGCGCTCACTTCAGTAGTGCTCTG
>Ga0180302_10000074_pt1 | contig 36780 bp, 41 predicted proteins | sample GuaBasSediGuay17_FD_121794 | JGI IMG/M metagenome (GOLD analysis project Ga0180302, IMG submission 121794) | Subseafloor sediment microbial communities from Guaymas Basin, Gulf of California, Mexico - Guay17, Core 4571-4, 12-15 cm | ecosystem: Environmental > Aquatic > Marine > Hydrothermal... | reverse complement strand
TGAATTAACTAACTCAAAATTTAGGACTTTTTTACTACTGCCGTTTCTATCAATTTTGAAAATTTTCAAAATTGATAGAAACGGCAGTAGTAAAAAAGTCCTAAATTTTGAGTTAGTTAATTCAACAATCACAGTAGAAATAGAATTTTAAAGTGTATTGTCTTCCCAGACAATGAAATCTTTGGCTTTTTTAGATTATTCTCCATAAATCTTTCTCTGTATATTTTTTAATGATTCTACTATTGCCTTAATGTCTAATGGTCTTCCAGTTAGTGGAATGACCTCTCTTATCTCTCCTTTATCATTTACCAGTATTATCCCTATGTATGCTGATATCGATTCTCTTTCTCCAATTCCCAATGTTGATATTCGCGGAACTCTTATGGGACTCTCTAATGGTGTCGGAACACCAACTGGACGTTGAGGTACCATGAGCTGAGGCATAATTTTTAGCTCTTCTACTAGCCCCTTACCCTCTTCAGTTATGGTATAGGCTATTTTTCCTCCTCCTCTTTCTGATGTTACCTCTCCTAAACATTTTACATATCCCATTTTTTCCAATAATCTCAAATACTTTCTAACAGTTGCATAGGAAATTCCTGTAATTTTCGAAATTTCATATGCAGACAACTCTGGATGTACATCTAGTACTCTTAATATTTCTTTAGCCCATCTCTTCCTCTTAACCCACTCCTTTCCCTCTATCATACCTTTCCCACCTGAAATATAATTTTTACTATTTTTAAAATAATAAAGGGACCTTATATTTTTTATCGTTAAAAAATAGTAAAAAGAGAAACATTTACCAAATTTACAACATTCCGTGAAAAAGGAGTTTTCCAAAAATATTCAAGTCTAATTATATTCGATAATGTCAAAATATCAGCTTAATACATTTCTAGAAAACACCAGCATAAAGTGTAAATACAAGAGTGGGGCCGCCGGGATTTGAACCCGGGACCACCTGGGCTCTCGCTTTATTAAGTCCCGAGCCAGGCATCCTACCAAGCTGGACGACGGCCCCTGTGAAGGGATATTCTTATGGGAGTATATAACCCTTTTCAAGAAGTAGTGTTTGAAGTTGTATTTAGTCAGTGTGAGATAGTTTCCTCATTCTTCGGCTCTTCCCATCTTCATCACACTCGATAGATTATTGAGGCTTCTGATAAGCATTTCGTAATGTAGTAGCTCTCTTTTAAAGTACGCTTTCAAATAAGTTGACGAGCTTGTGATTTATTGATTCACGAATATTACTACGCTGTTTGTTTATTTGAATTAGCTTTCCTCTAGTGATTACTGATTCTATGTCAGTATACTCTAATTGGTAAAATACTCTTAAAATTAAGCTCTCTTTTAGGCTTGCATAAAACTTAGGTTTAAGCTTTATTAATATTAAGTCAGCTAAGTATCCTTCCTTAATTTTACCTATTTTAAAATTAGTTAATTCCTCAACGTTTGTTGTAATGAGGTTGAGCACGTCTTTAGGCGATACTACTAAACCTTTATAACTCTCCCTTTGATGGAGTAGAGCTAGTCTGGCTTCCTCTATTATGTCAAAAGAAAGACCGGTTAGTAGGGAATCAGTTCCTAGTCCTACAGGAATTCCTCTATTTATGAAGTCTCTGAGCGGAGGGAAACCCCCTGTACCTAGCTTCATCTCTGCAGAAGGACAATAAACAACACTAGATCCTTTGTTAGACATCATTTCTATTTCCCAATTAGTTATCCAACTCGCGTGGACTAGCACTGTATTCCCGTTTAATAATCCAATTCTATCAAGCAATTCTACAGGGAATTTTCCATATTTTCTTTTAATTCTAAATACGGCTTTTCGGTCTTCTGATATGTGGACATATATTCTTTTGTTTCCTCTATCTTGTAGGAGTTCACTCAACTCATTAAATGTGCTTTCCTCTAGTAACTTGGTAAAGTACATGCAGTATGTTTTAGCATTTTTTTGATTACTTACCTTTTCTAGATCCTCAATTGAGGAAATTAAAGGACCTGTTACAATTCTTATGCCGACTTTCTTTGCAATTTCTTGAGCTTCCTGATAGTGCTTAGTGAATAAGACTAATAATGTGCAGCCTCTCATTAAAGATTCTTCCATTAATATTTCTGTTGATAACAATGACGTTTCTTTCCTTAATCTCTCCTCAAGTTCTATTAGGGAAAATGGGTATCTGTTAGCGAATTCCTCTTCAGGCATGTCGATAAAGGGTATGTCAGAATGAACGTGACAATTTGCAAAAGCCGGCATTACTATTTTATCATTACAAGGTAGAGTTTCATCCCCCTTTAACTTATATCCTATTTCTACTATTCGCTCCCCTTCTATTCTAACATCCACGTCAGCTAACATCTTCCTCTTAGGGTCTTGCGTAATAACGTACTTACATTGTTTAAGTATCATTTTTTCACCAGTCTGGCTTCACTTATGATGTATCTCCATGAATATTGACCTTCCCTTACTATTCTGCCTTTGACTTCAAGTCTTTTAGTGAATAGGGGAGAGTCAACAACTAAAGTTTCTGCTTCACCGCCTTCAAATGCTGCATTGAACTTATACTTTCTAGAGCTAGCTACTATTTCCTCAACATTTTCTCTAGTTATCACTTTTCCTAATAGTTTTGGAGAAAGGCCCATGACTGTTATGGATGTTACTATGAACTTAATCCCTATCTCAAGCAGTTCAAAAAGGTAGTCTTCTTGATTCCTCCTCCAAAGAGGGGAGAGAACTGGAATCCCTAGATCTCCACATAACATCTCTATAGTCATCCTTTGATAGTCTGAGAGCAGAGCACCCGTAACTAACGCCTCTATTCTGTACAACTTAATAGCCTCACTAATAGCCTCCTTGAGGAGATTTACTTCCTTCTCGACCTCTTTTCTCATACAGCGTTTGTATATTTGAGGTACGTCAAGCGCTAGTGATTGAAGCTTTGTAAGTTGTACATTTGGGTAATGAAGCATCCAGGATTCACTACTAGACGGTTCTACTGTAATTAAACACTTAACCGACAATCCTTTGATATAAGCCCAATGAAGTGAATACGTACTGTCTTTTCCTCCTGAAAAGAGAACCCCTACTCTCATAGTTAGCTCGATGACTTCTCTTCCAAGAACCTGAGTAGTTCTTCGGGGTCTTTGAATATTCTTGTTGTGTAATACTGAAAGAATGGGCTAATTTCGTATGGAAATACTGCATAAACTTCTTTATTGTGAGTGAAACCATAGTTCAGCTCGCTAAGGACTCCAGGTGACATTACAGTTGCATAATAGTAGACAATTACGACATCAGATTGGTCAATGAGATTGTAATCTCTAACTACTGTTTGATCAAGTATATCGTCTTTAGCCTCCTCTATTTCAGATACTGGTATTTCGACTGTATATCCATCACACTCAATTTTTATGTATTCTTCACTATTTCTCTTAGCCTCTTCCACCATATCAATCGCTAGCCCTGCTTCCTCTATAGATACAGGATCAAAGACAATGATACCAATTTCTTTTAGCTTTTTCTTAAACTCTTCCTTCATCGCTAATCTATCTTCAGATGACTTAACATAAGTCATTGGATAGCTTAGATAAGCTTTTAAGGCTGGCTTTTCTCCTCTCCTCTTTTTCTTTTCAACGTTGTATATTATGTCATATAAGACCTTGGGATCCTCCTTCGATGGTATTATGTAAAAGGGCTTATTTTGATATTCAGCCAACATTCTTGTTACGAAAATTTCTTCATCTCTCCATATTAGTATGTCCTTTAAGGTTAATCTCCCTCTCCAGTGAGGACGAGATTCAAGTCTAGCCTTGACATGATGCACGTTATCTATAATCGTTATGTAAATGTCTGGATTTAGAGAATTAAGATAGTAGAAGTTAAATCCTGGTAACAAGTGCTTTTTCCATCTAAAGCATGTATGAGTGCTAACTATTAAGTCTGGATCGTCTTCACTATGGCCTCTGTAATCCCTAGCCTCACTTAAGAGCTCTTCGAAGGTTATAGCTCTTAAGTAGTTAAGGGCAAAGTGGTCTAAGTCAAGTATCTTACCATCTGGTATTTCTATCCCTAAATGTCTTGACTTCTTAAACATTAAGTCACCAATGTCTTTAATAACTAACTTGTCACCCGCTAGCTCCTTAACCTTCATTAAGTACTCAAGCCTACCACTTCCACTTATCCCAGTAACGAAGGTTATCAAACTAACCACCTGAATTTTTAGACTCGCCAACATAATACCATGAGGGATACTAAAATATTTTCGCAGACCTCTACTACTAACCGTTATTATTTAGGGAGGAATATTTTCCCTAAAGGGGTTTGCTATGACACTGCGAAAAGTCTACCTATTTGTCGAAAAGAACAATCGCAAATGCGACGAGATAGAAAAACTATTGATGTCCTTAAACGTGCCTTATGAGAAAATATACGTTGACGAAAACCATGTGAAGGGATTAATGCTAAGAGAATATGGAACAGCTGAAGTTCCAATGATAGCTACAATAAGTGAAGTCATAATAGGCGTTGAAAATATCAAAGAATTCATAAAAAGAAATTTTCAAATGCAAGAAGTTAACACTTACTAATTATCCCCCAATTTTCTGTTGAGGAAAACATTACATTAGCTTAGCTAATTCTCCTAAAAACTAACCCTAGTAACAGTATCACTGACATTATGAACCATACTACTAATTCATGAAATGTTAATAATATCACTATCAAACACATAACACTAGCTAGCAGTGGGATTACTGGGACTCTAAAAAGCTCCCCAGGAATTTTAAATGGTCTCTCAATATCCTTCTCCTTAAACCTTAGGATAACTACTGATGAATTAACAAATATGAACGCTATTAGACAGCCGAGATTACTTGACTTAGCTACAACATCAATTATACCTATGTCAGTAAATCCAGCGACTACTACTTCAAAAGCTGCTACAAAACCAGCTAATATCACAGCATAGTGAGGAGTTCCTCTCTGAGGATGAACTTCTGATAGTTTGGGGTGCAGCATTCTATCAAATGACATTCCATAAGCCATTCGAGAGGAAGATACCAAAAAACCTAGAACAGTATTGGATGTGGCAAATAAAGCTATTAAGGCTAATAAATACCATCCCCATGAACCTATCACTCTTTCTACAGCTTCAGCAAGTGGTGCTTCAGAAATTGCAAGTTCTTCCCAGGGTAATAGTCTTACTACAGCTAATGAGACCAGCAAGTAAGCTGTGGTACAGACAAGCAATGCGGATAATATGGCTTTTGGCATGACCACACTAGCTCTTAACGTTTCTTCACTAGTTGTAGCCATCAATTCAAATCCTACATAGGCAAAGAAAATAAGAGCTGACCCCTGTAAAATTCCTAGAAGACCTTTTGATGGTAAGGAAAAGTAATTAGGTGACAAGGATCCATAAAGAAAGCCGATTAATATTACCAAGATAAGACCTGAGAGTTCTATTAAAGTGAACACAACATTAAGTGTACTGCTTTCCTCTATGCCCCACCAATTTACTATTGACATAAGTGCTATGAGGATAAGGGATGCTACTACAGTAGCCGCTCTACCCATAAACTTGAGACTGGGAAGCAATTCTGTGAAGTAATAGGCAAAACCAACTGCTGCTGTAGCTGCTCCGCTAGCTGCTTCGAAAAAGATCATCCAACCTACCAGGAATGCTATAGCCTCCTTATGAGGTATAGCTTTCTTCACGTAATAGTAACTGCTCGAGGCTTTAGGATACATTCCGGAAAGTTCTGCATAGCTTAATCCTGTCATAAATGCTATGAGTCCGGCGACTGCAACAGCTAGCCAGATAGAGCTCTCTGCATATGCTGCTGTTCTTCCTATTACCACATATATCCCTGCTCCTAATATTAGCCCTACTCCAAACATTGTAGCCTGCCAAGATGATAATGCCCTTTTAAGACTCAACTTTAGTACCCTTATGTTAGGAAGAAGTTATCTATTAAAAACTTAATTAGTATAATCATACTACTATCTCTCTGTTAAAAGATGGACTTCTCCAGATGATAAAACTGGTTGGAGAGGAGCTAGTTTTTACTTTAGCTCTCCTCCTTACTGCTAATAAGGAAAAGACAACTAAGGTTTTCAACGGTTTTTCCATCATATCATAACAAGACCTTGAAAATACTTTTATTGAAATCATTCCCAAATTTATCTCCTCTCCCTCTGAAAGCTCCCTTATTAATTCACCATCCTTAAGTAAGAGTGCATATCCAAAACCTCCTTTCAGTTCATAGAGTCCTTCTTTCAATGGAACTTTAATATTAGAAGAGCCTCCGAGTATTAAGCTCAATACATCATTAAAGTCTTTAGGAAACACTGCGAAGAAGTAAGCTCTTGGCATTTCATAGTCATTTCTGAGGAGTAGGTCTATTAGGTCTAAACTTTCCCTTAGCAGTTTATTCGGCTCTATTGGGTCTTCTGATTCGAATAAAATTTCAAGAGCAGGGTATGACACATTATACTTGCTCTTCAGGTATTTTAAGAGTTCATTGTAATGTTCTTTAAAGTATATCGAGGAGAATCTATCAGATACTATTACCTCGTTTTCCTTAATCATTAACAGGTAAACTGGCATGTGTTTTATATAGTATAAGGATATAATTGTATTACCAAGAAGCAAAGGGTAAGAGCATGAACAACTCGGAACTAGTAGATGTACTAAGAGAATTAAGTGAAGCCAAAGGAGCTCCAGGGTACGAAGATGAAGTAAGAGAACTCATCACAAAGTTTGTAAAGAACTATGTTGATAAATTAACAGTAGATAAGCTAGGAAATTTAATAACGATTAAAGGTGAAGGACGTCCTAAAATAATGTTAGCAGCCCATATGGATGAAGTGTCATTGATGGTAAGGTACATTGATGATCATGGCTTTATTAAATTTGTTAACCTAGGAAGTATTCCTCCTTATGTGCTCTTGGGACAAGAAATAGCAATTAAAGGGTCCAAAGGAGAGGTATACGGAGTAGTTGGAGCAAAGCCTCCACACTTAAGGGAGACAATAAAAGAGCTTAGAATCGAAGACTTATACATAGACATAGGCGCGGAAGGTAAAGAGGAAGTTCTTAACTTTGGAGTAAGGGTAGGTGACTTCGCTTTCTTCAATACTAAGTTCAGAATATATGGAAAACGATTATTGGGAAAGGCGTTCGATGATAGAGTTGGTTGTACTGTTCTAGTTAAAGTTCTCCAAGATATCAAGAGTATAGAAGGAGCACTTTATGGAGTCTTCACTGTACAAGAGGAAGTTGGGACTAGAGGGGCTAAGGTAGCAGCATTTTCTATAAATCCAGACATAGCTATAGTATTAGAGGGTACTTTAGCGTGTGACACTCCAGATGTTCCAGCTTATAAAGTAATAACTAAGTTAGGGAAGGGACCAGCAATAAGAGTGATGGACGCTACAATGATAACAAATAGAAGACTCTTAAGTTTCGTAATTAAAATAGCTGAGGAACTAGAAATTCCTTATCAATTGCAAATATCCCCAACTAGTGGCACTGATGCTGGTCGAATACACCTAGTCAGGAGTGGAGTTCCCTCAGTAGTGATTTCAGTGCCCTGCAGGTATATCCATTCTCCTAGGTCGATAGCAGACTTAAATGATATAGAGTACACAGTGAAGCTAGTAGAAGAAGTAGTTAAGAGAATACATGAATACCTCGGGTAACGAATAACAAACTTACTATCTATTGTTAAAGGAAAACATTCACATTAACACTTTGTTTGTTGGTAGTTCTAAACAAAGAGCTTTTAAAATTCTTAGTGCAAAGTTATAAACACCTACTCCTTCTATTTAAACATGCGTAACAAACTGAAAATAGGTCTCTTTGTGCCTCAAGGATGGAGACTTGACTTACCTCCAAATGTTTCACCAAGAGAACAATGGAAGTTAATGGTAAATGTTGCTCTTAAAGCTGAAGAACTAGGCTTTGACTCAATATGGGTGTATGACCACTTTCATACTGTTCCTAAACCTCTTAAGGGCAGGTCAGTCTTTGAAGCCTGGACAACCTTGACAGCTTTAGCTGCTCTAACTGAAAAGATTAGACTTGGAACCCTAGTTACATGCATATTATACAGATATCCAACAGTCTTAGCTAAAATCGTAGCTAATGTTGACGTAATTTCTAATGGGAGAGTCGAGTTTGGAGTTGGAGCTTGCTGGTATGAGCATGAATTTAAGGGATATGGAATCCCCTTCCCAAAGCCTGCTAAGAGAATTAAGATGCTAGATGAAGCTCTTCAAATAATTAAGCTAATGTGGACAAAGGAAGAAGTTCACTTTAAGGGGAAGTATTTCAAAATAGAGGGGGCTCTCAATGATCCCAAACCAATCCAAGTTCCTCATCCACCGATACTCATAGGAGGAGCAGGCGAGAAATTAACATTAAGAGTAGTAGCAAAGCATGCAAACAAGTACCATGTATGGGGAACTCCTGACCATTATAAAAGAAAACTTGAAGTTCTTAGGAAACACTGTGAAGCAGTAGGCAGAAAGTTTGAAGATATCATAAAAGTTCACAATGGAATAGTCATAATGAGTGAGGATGAGAGTGAAATTAAAAAGAGGATCAAAGAATTTGAATATCTTAAGCTAAGTGGAGCTACTTATGAGAGTCTCAAGAAGACTCAGTATATAGGAAGACCAGAAGAAATAGTAGAAAGAATTGTACAGTATGTAGACCTCGGAGCAAGAGAATTCATATTCTACTTCCCTGACGCATACAAAGTAAAACCAATAGAGGAATTCGCTGAAAAAGTTCTTCCTGAGTTAAAAAGACTCTAGTCCTTAGCTTAACGTAATAGACGCTTATAAACTGCATACACTACTAAAGATATGAAATGACCATAGACTTAGACAAAATTAAGAGTGCAGACGAAGAGACATATCTCAAGGCAGTCCAAGCTGTTAAGAGAAAGAGGGTAATCAAGTTCACTTTTATGCCTAGTGGACTAGTACTCTGGGGAGTTTATAGTAGAAAAAGAGACAAATTATACTTAGTTATTCCAAATCTCTACTGTTCTTGTACTGGATTCTTAATGAACGTAATTATGATGAGGAAAAAGGAATACTGTTACCACATCATCGCCCAGAAAATAGCTGAGGAAAGCGAAGTATACGAAGAAGAAGTCTTAAGTGATGATGAATATTTAAACTTTTTAGAAATGATTAAGAGATATGTTATTTCAGTACATTGATCTCCGTGAGCAGTAAAATAAACAAATCTTAAAGCTCTACAGTTACTTCAGCCCTTGTCTCTATTCTCTCTATTTTTCCGTCTCTTAAGTAAACTATTCTGTCACTAACATCAATCATTTTTAGGTCGTGTGTCGCTGTAACTATAGTCACACCTTTCTCTTTATTTAAGGTTCTCAATAAGTTTATGATTTCGAGTCCTGTTTGCAAATCTAAGTTTCCAGTTGGCTCGTCTGCTAATACTATTGCAGGATCATTGGCTAATGCTCTAGCTATGGCTACTCTTTGCTGCTGACCACCGCTCAGCTCTCCTGGCTTATGATGAAGTCTATCTCCTAAGCCAACTATTGTTAGTAACTCAGTAGCCTTCTTTATTCTCTGTTCTCTTGGAGTTCCAACGAAAATCATTGGTAGCATAACATTTTCTAAAGCAGTTAGTACTGGTATTAGGTTGAAAGTCTGGAAAATGTATCCTATTTTCCTAGCTCTCAGCCATGCTAGTTCATAAGCATCCAACTTGCTAATATCTACCTCATCAATGTACACCTTTCCTCTAGTTGGTCTATCTAATCCTCCTATCATATTGAATAGTGTGGTTTTGCCCGAGCCTGAGGGGCCCATTATTGAAACGTACTCTCCTCTTCTAACCTTCAGATTAACTCCATCAAGAGCTTTTATAACGTACTTTCCCATGTAATAGTATTTGGCTAAATCTTCTGTCTCAACTGTATATTCGTACCTCATGTTTCTCACCTACACCTCATATCTTAATGCTTCAGCAGGATTAAGTTTTGCCCCTATGTAAGCAGGATATAATGTAGCAGCCATACTTAGTAAAACCGAAAGGACCAAAGATATTATTAATAAGGCGAGTACTGTTGGTAATGCTATGGGAATTATTGTGCTTGGCATTAGCATAGCTTTCATAATCATGCTCATTGGATCTACTCCCTTTCCTCCTAGAGTCACATAACCGTAAACTATTGCTGCAATTAGACCAGCTATATAGCCTAGAATACCTCCAATTCCACCCATTATTATCGACTCATTTAGGAATAGTATCAAGACGTGCCTATCGAGAGCTCCTAAACACTTAAGGGTTCCTATTTCTTTGTAACGCTCGGCTACTGCTATCAACATACTGTTTGTGATACCAACTGCACAAACTAACAGTGAGATGAATAATAGCCAATACTGATACGTCTGTATTCCAGCAGTGCCTGTATAAACACTTTGTATAGCAGCCATCATCATTAATGAATTTAAGAATGCTATACCTAGAACTACAGCTGCTGTCGTTATAGCTGCTCTAACGAATCTCTTTCTTATACTTTCTAGGCTTAACCTAAATGCTTCTGAGAATGGAAATCTTATCTCACCTATCTCCCAAGTTCCCACTTTACTCTTCGACATAATATCATCCTATATCTTATCCCTACCTAACTTTAGGAGTAATTTAATATTTTAACTTTTCTAGGATAGAAAGGCTCGTATGTTAACCTAATATAAATTCTTACAGGCAACTAGACAGCAATGAGAGCTCTTCAGAGATTTATAAATTCTAAGATACCTTTTTGTACTTAGCAAATATTAATGAGTCATGTATGTTTAAAGGTGACATTCAGCGTGTAGTAGATTTAATAGTCAAGAAAACTCTAATGAAGAGAAGAGAGGTCTTAAGCTTAATTGAAAAGAAAGTAGAAGAGTTTGAAGGACTTATTGATGAATACGCTGCAGCTCTCATGGTGGCTAAAGAATTAGGAATTCACATATCTGAAAAGCAAAAGGCGTTAGTCTCGCCTTTAAAAATTAAAGACTTAGTACACGGTCTCAGAAATGTGACTATTTATGCTAGAGTGCTTAACATCACACCTGTTAAAAAGTACATAGTTAATGGAAGGGAGGTTCATGTAGTTAAAGTGTTGCTAGCTGATGAAACTGGAGTTATACCTTTAACTCTGTGGAATGAAGAGATTGAACTCACTAAAAATCTAAAACCCAACTCTCTGATAATGATTACACGTGCTACAGTTAAGAAGTTTAAACAGTCCTTAGAGTTATCACTGACTAGCAATAGTGAGGTAAAGCTGCTTGACGAAGGAGCAATAGAATTACCTTCTATTTCTGAGCTAGTACCCCAAGAGTATGAAAGAAAAACAGTTATAATCAATGTTAGTGAAGTACTGTCTTCAACTTACTTAAGGGATGGTGAAAAAAAGAGGATGGTCGCATGTCTTAAAGGTTACGATAAAAAGAAAGGTAAAAGAGTTAGAGTAATAGCATGGAACTCGTTAGCAGAATTATTTAACAATATAAATCGAGGAGATTCGGTTAAAGTATACAATGTAAAGGTATTAAATACAAGTGCTGAGCTTGATGAGTACTTACTGACTAAATGGACAGCTCTTGAAAAGCTTAGTAAGGAGGACACTGATATAAAAGAAGAAGTATTAACCCCTTCAGCAATAAAGAGCCAGCTAAAGAGTATAGATATAAAGGGGTTTATTGGTTACTTAGAACCTAAGGGTCTTTACAAGCTTCGCTTCATGCTGCATGATCTTTACAATGCTGTTTACATTGACTTTTCTAGCTATTCATCACTAGACATACTCTCCAAAATCTACAGAGATAGCAATACAGTCTTTCCTCGTAGGATGTATGAGATCAGAGTTAATGATGTTGATGTAATTGAAATGAGCGACATACCGCTTCTTAGGGCTAATCCTTGGTCCACAGTCACCTTAACAGACAAAGACTTCAGCTACAAGTATGTGAGAAAATTACTATTGAGAGAGATTGATGGGGATTTTAAAGTTAGAGCTACCATTATCAAAACTAACTTGAAAATAGCTATCTACGATATGCTTGAAGGAAGGGTAAAATACGAATTGCAACAAGATGATGACCTTAAGAATAGTATTCTAATAGGGTCTTTATGGTTGCTACTTGAAGATGGAATTGATCGAGCAGTAGCATTCACTAACAGTTGGAAAATTATTGAAACACTTTTTAATTTGAGTAAAAGTGAAGCCTTAGAATTGGCGTGTACGCCTCATATACTTAAAGAAGTTATTAAGTACGCTGGAGATGAGTTAAAGGGTAAAGAGTACATATTCTCAGGATTTGCTATCAATACTCTTAGAAAGAGAAAGATATTAATACTAACTGACATAGAACCTATAAATCTCAGTTATGAGATTAAGTTACTCGAAGAACATAGACATAAATTTGAAGAGGTTTGAGCCATGGGTAGAAGGAGAAGGGGAAGAAGAAGACGAGTATATAGACCAAAGAAAAGAATACCCAATATATTCTCTTGCCCCTACTGTGGAAGAAAAAGTGTTGGAGTTAGTATAAACAAAAAAGAGGGAACTGTAGTGGTTAAGTGCGGAGCATGCTCACTAGGAGAAGGATATTCTTTCGAGTATGATGAAAACCTAAAACCTGTTGACTACTATAGCCAATTCGTGGATCTGTTTTACGAAGGAAAACTCACAGTCCCAGCGCCTTCAGTTTCTTTAAAATCTATACCAAGCACTTCTACGGAAACTGCTGAAGCATCGGAGTAGGGAGTCATTCATGGTAGGTAAAGTTGAGAGCTACATATTAGACAGAATAAGCAAAGAAGGAGCCATTCATATGACTCTCATAGACCCAGATAAGACTGATCCTAAAGAAGCCGCGAGAATAGCTAAGGATGCTGAAAGTGCTGGAACCTCAGCAATCATGGTTGGTGGTAGCTTAGGTGTCTCTGAAGCTATGACAGATGAACTAATTAGAGAAGTGAAAAAGTGCGTTAAAATTCCAATAATTCTATTTCCAGGTAGTGTTTCTGGGGTTAGTAAGTATGCTGATGCAATATGGTTCCTTTCTGTTCTAAACTCAAAAAACACATACTACCTAATTGGTGCTCAAGTTCAGGGAGCTGTTATAGTAAAGAAATACGGTCTCGAGAGTATACCGCTTGCCTACCTTATTCTAGGAGATGGAGGTGCTGTGGCATTAGTAAGTGAAGCGACTCCTCTCCCCTTTTCAAGACCTGACCTAATAGCAGCCTATGCTCTAGCTGCTGAAATGCTTGGCTTTAGATTTGTTTACCTAGAAGGAGGCTCTGGAGGATTGCCAGTTCCTCCTAAAGTTATAATGTATGTTAGAAAGACCATTAGCATACCAATAGTTGTTGGAGGTGGGATAAAGAATTATGAACTAGCTAGGAAGGCTACTATGGCTGGAGCTGATATAATCGTAACTGGGACGATAGTTGAAGAAACTGAAGATGTTAAGAGTGCAATATCAAACATAGTTAAAGGGATAAAGGATGGAGCTACTATGAGAGCATCAATAAAAGACTACTCTAAAAGTTGATGGTTTCAATTATGGTATTACTCGTAGATGGGCTAATAAGACTAATGTTATTAACGTAATAGCGGCTATAATTACATAAGTTGGATGTATCTTTATTCCCTTAATCTCCTCTTCAAAGAATCTGACAAGACCTGCTCCTGTTAATGGTGGTGGTGCTTCTTCACGTCTTCTCCTCCTTCTCGCTGACATGAGGATCACTAAAATAGTTATTCTAGTTCCTCAATTTTAAGCTTACTTTCTCTGCTCCTTGGAGGTATTATTGCGCTGAGCCCTCGCGGGTCCTCAATGACCACAGTTGCTTTTCTCTGTCCCTTCAGTACTTCATCTAACATTTTCAAAATCTCTTTACCGCGTTTAGCTTGCTCAGGTGTTTCAGCCCACTTTATCATGACTATCAGTACCTCCCTTATCCGGTCCAGGAGACTTTCAAGACTCATTATAATTGCTTCTGCAGCTGGTCCTGGATCTATTATTGCCTCCAGTTCTGGAACTTCCACCCTAGCGCTCTCCGACCTTATAACTAGTGCCTTTAAATCCTCCTCATCATCTATCGAATATTTTATTCTACAAGGACTTTTTTCCTCTAATGAGTAGGCTCTTTTGAAGACGTAGCCACAATTATAACATTTCATTGAATGCACGTATATCTTCCCAATGTAAGGTGCTTCGTATTCTAACTCCCTTATAACTAGCATTCTTTTGCTGCATAGAGGACATTCCTCAATTCTTTTGACTAACGTTTTTCCTTTAAACCAATCATGTTCCATGGCTTTTCGAACCTCTCATCTGTTCACTTTCTTTTTAGCTAACAGGTAAATAATTCTTGGCATGCATTACCCTACATATCACCTCATTCTCTGAAGGGATATAGATGGGTTTTAATATTATCGCAATATGATTATTATTAAAGCCGATATTAAATTCCTCGCTGGTGTCTATATGTCATCCAATGATGAGGTCGTTAAAAAAATGGCGAACTTAATCAGAGCAGGCGCTCAAATGCTCCAGGAGTCTTGTCCTATTTGTCGAACTCCACTGGTTAAACTTAAGTCTGGGGAGATTATATGTCCTAAGTGCGAAAGAAGAGTTTATATAGTTAAGGATGAGCTTGAGGAAAGGGGATTAATAACTAGGCTTACAATTCAAGGAATTGAAGAAACGCTGACTATGAAGCTGGGGGAGTTAAATAAGATGTTAAAACAAACTACTGACCTCGATGAAATGTATGATGTATTGAGAGTTCTTATTGCTATATTAGAAGCCATTGAGAGGATAAGAAAGATATCTAAGTGAAAATCGGGTGGTTTATGACACGGGTTAAAGTTGTAAGGTTTGTGGATGGTAAGAGAGTTAAATACTCAAGGAAACGTTGGCAGTTGCTGAAGAATCTTAGGGAAAGAGCCGTTAAAGTACTTGAAGCACTTGAAGCTCAAGGTTTAAAGCCTATAGTTCATGGTAGTGTTGCCAGAGGAGATGTTCATGATGGCAGTGATATAGATATAGTGATACCTTATCAGTTACCATCATATGTAGTGGAAACTGCTCTTGAAACCTATGGGTTTGTTCCTTTTAAGAAGATGATATCACAAGCAACACCCTCACATGCTATTAAGGCACATATATACATGGATGAAACAACTACTATCACCTTTCCATTAACGCCTCTAAGTCAATTGGAAAGAGAATTCTATAAGTTTAGCGGTGAGCTTAGGCTTTCTGAGATTTTCGAGAATAAAAGAGTTCCTGGAGTTGATAAAAGGTTGATGTTGATAATTCCTACAGAAGAAGGGCATATAGAGAGGTCTATAATAGGAATTGAAAGAGAAGTTGCAAATCTCTTAGGTATATCCCTAGGTATAGTTGAGGAAAGGAAGTCTATACTACTTAAAAGGGATGAGGTGGGCAGAACAGGGGTCTTCCTTAGGAGGTTAGTAGGGAGGGGTCAGTGCTTTGAAGAGGTCTTGAAGGAGTTAGCGAAGACTAATAGCATTTTGCGCAAGAAATTAATTGAATGTGGGTTTCTCTAGTCTAAATCTGTTTAAAGCAACAAGACCACCTAATGATTTGAGTTTAGAACCTGCTACTCCCTTCTCATTCACTATTACTATTTTGCCACCCATCGATTCAACCATTTTAATTAAGTTCAGCAAGTCTTCATTATCAGGTAGCTCTCTAATAAGCTTGTCAAGAACTAGCAGTCTTTCAATAGCTCCCATTTCGCATGCTATTTTTACTTCGTTAAACCCTATTGAGACTTTCGAAGGCTCTCTCATTAATCTTATGTAAACTTCATCGACTTGACGTTGTTCATATACTAGGCGAGCCTCTTTAAGATATGTTTGCACTGCATCACTTCTTAAGAATTCATAAATTCCTGCAAGCCCACCTTCACTAACGTTAAGCACACTTATCTTAACCTTTTTATACACATTCATCTTTCGTAGAGCTTCAGTTATCCACTCTCTAATCATATTTGGGCATAAAACTATTACCATTGTAGCCTCATAACGTTCAATAATTCTCTTTAAACATGATGCTATCTCATTAAGGTACTTTTCGTATATGGATTTTAAGCTCTTAGTCTTAAAGTCTTTTCTCTGTTTATTAGCTATTTCAGCTATCGGTATTACCCTTCCAATTCCAAGGACTCCGATAACTGTGTGATCATCTCCTACTGATAATACCACTACATGACCTCTAGGTTTTGCACTTCTTTTTAAAACCTCGAGCTCAAAGTTGAGCAATACTTCCTTACTCACTATTACCTCCTTACCTGGACTAACAAGTATCGTGTGATGGGAACCTTTAATATGAAAACTCTCTGGAGCGTCTATGATTACTCCTTTAATTCTTAATCTATTCGTGAACTCGGAAAACTCTACCTCCTCTACTCTAATGCCTAGGTAAACTCTCACTCTTTCGCCTCTCTCAACTCCAAATTCTCTTTCTACTTTAGTGCTTCTCTTAGTCCATGCATAAACTATGTCTCCTCTTCTGACGATTAGCGCTAAGTAGTATAGATCCTCTAAATCTTCCGGAACAAGGGTCAACCTCTTATTCTTTAAGTCTAACTCTAATATCTTCATTGAGGTACCCTTATTATAAAATCTTTAACACTATTTCAATGCTAACTAAGACTCTTGAAACAACAATCCAAGCAGTTAGAGGACCTTTGTATATTGAGAACACTTCGCTAGCTAACTTCTTAGTTTGCTCTGAAAAATCGCCTGCTTGAAAAGCTCCTACTATTAAAGCTGGTCTTCTTTCATTCACCACTCGCTTAGCTAATTCTATCACTTTAATCTTAGTACCACTCTCGTCAAGTAGAAATACTTTAGTCGGTTTAACTTTAGCTATTAACTCTTCAATTCCAAACTCTTCAATTCTTAACAGCGGTCTCTCTGCCCGAGGAGGAACTTTGCCCTCTAATAGTAACTGCTCCATCAACCCTACAAATCTAACATAATGACGAGGTAATCTAACGTCAGGGTTAACACAAATGACTTTGTCATTGTATGTATGTACATATACCTCTAACATTCCCTCTTTATTAAGGGGAGATTCTAGAGCTTCAAGTAAGCACAAGTGTGCTATATCTGGTCTCCCTCTTTTTCTCCAATCCTTTAGCTTTTTCATTGCACTATAGTGATATGATATGTCCAAAAGAACCTCACCTGGTCTTTTCCCTCGTTTTTGAGCATAGCTTTTAATGGCTTTATAGGACCATAGCTCTTCGGGAACTAGTTCTATACCAGCTTCTCCTAGTATTAAAAGCAATTTTTCCATAGTCGTAGCTCTTCTAGTTTTTACTTTTAGATTTATAAGGGATTGATTAAAGTCTATCCCTTGTGAAGTCAATGAGATATATTGAAAAGGACATTGCTAGGCAGAGAATTAGGTACTTGTTAGAGCTAGCTAAAACTGTCTTTAGTAAAGATAGAGAGCTAGCTCAAAGATACGTCGAGATAGCTCTTAACATAGCGAAAAGAATGAGGGTAAAAGTGCCCTTAACATATAAGATGTTTATTTGTAAGAGATGTAAAAGGCTCTTAATTCCAGGGATTAACTGCAGAGTCAGAATTAGACAGAGAAGAGAGCCGCATATTGTAATAACATGTCTTGAGTGTAGACATATAATGCGCAGACCTATAAAGCGTAGGAAGTAGAAGTATCTATCGTTTCAAACATTAGGTTCTAAGCTACTCTTAATAATCCTAGTTATACTTACTAAATCTGCCATAGTTAGCTCTCTGACTCTCTTAGCTTTTATCTCTTTAAGACACTCATTAACTATTTTATCTGCTTGACCCTTACTTACTCTGTTTCTAATTAAATATCCTTTAAGTACCTTTGTCCATAATTTATTCCGTTGAGTAAAAAGATTTCTTACAACTTCTTTAAATAATTGTAGCTCGTTTTGTGAGAGCTCTAACTTTTTTCTTTTCATTTTTAAAGTAGCAGAATCAACCTTAGGTATTGGGTGAAAGTAGTACTTAGGTATGTAAAGAATCTGCTCCACAGTTGCATAAAACTGGACCATTATCGTCAATCTTCCGTAATTTTCATTAGCAGGTTTAGCTAGTATCCGTTGTGCAACCTCCTTTTGATAAGTTAATATAGCTACTTCAAATGGGACCTCTTCCAATAGTTTAAATGTGATCTCAGTAGAGATAGAGTAAGGTAAGTTAGAAATCACTTTATTAGCTTTAGGGAGTTCGATTTCTAACGCATCACCATAAATTATTTCAACATTTTTAATGTCATCTAGAACTTCCTTCATAGCTTCAATAAGTTTTCTATCTATTTCAATAGTAATTACCTTGCCTGCTCTCTCTGCAATTTTCTTTGTTAAGAAACCAAGACCTCCACCTATTTCTAGGACTACATCGCTTTTAGATAAATTAGCATGTTCGACTATCTTATTTATAGTTTGTAAGTCAACTAGGAATGTTTGTCCTAAGCTCCTTTTAGGTCTAATATTGTACTTCTTTAAGAGGTATATAGCATATTTTCTTAGATTGTAACTAAAAGACATTGAACTCCTCAAGTCATTCACGACAATATGGTATATAAGGTTTTAGTGATTAAAGATGAACTAAGCTGAAAGTATAAGATATTTTCAATAAAAAACAATGGGGATTAATGTGGCGGTCAATGCAAAAGTAGAGTATGAGTTGGAAATTGAAAGAGTAAGAAAATCACTTAAGAAACTTAACATCAGAAGAGTACTGTTGCAAATACCTAATGGTTTAAAAGCTTTAAGCTGGTCGATTATAGACGAAATTGAAAAAGATGGAATTGAAGTGGTATTAGATAGTGGTCATACGTGGGGATTATGTGACATACCCTTACAGAGAGCTAAGTTAGTAAACGCTGACTGTATAGTTCACTACGCTCATGCAGATGTTAAAGATTACTTTGAAATTAATGGAATTAAAGTCATCATGGTTCCTTGTTACTATAAAAGAAATATACCTCCTAAGGTTTTAGAGGAACTAGTAAGAGTCCTTAAACCTTATAAGGCTATAGGACTATGCTCTTCAATACAACATGTAAAAGAGCTATTAAGAGTTGGAAATTATTTAAAAGATAGAGGATTTGATGTTTACGTTGGAAGAGCGAAGACTTCAATATTTAAAACAGGTCAAATAACAGGATGTAATGTAGAAGCTTCACTCACAATTAATGATTATGTAGATGCACATGTATGCATATCCGGTGGAATATTCCATGCAGTGGGAGTAGCGATAGCAACAGGAAAAGATGTGATTTCACTAGATCCTTACGGAGGAATAATCGAACACTCAAGGATAAAGAAATTCCTTAAAAGAGTACTTGCGAAGAAACTATACAACCTAATGACCGCTATAGAAGCTGAAAAATTTGGAATCATAATTTCGCAAAAACTTGGACAGTGTAAAGTTGCTTTAGCTCTTAAAATAAAAAAGATACTTGAAAGATGGGGAAAGAAAGCTGTTATCTTAGTATTTGATGAAATAGAGCCGGCTACAATAATTAATGTTAAGGGAATTGATGTGTTTATAAATACAGCCTGTCCCAGATTAGCAATAGATGAACTAGACTCCTTCGAAGGAATAACTATGATAAACTCAGGTGAAGTTAAGTATGTAATCTCTGGCAACTTAGAAAATTACAACTTAAAAGATGCTCTTTCATGGAGCATTAATTTAAACTTTCTAAAGTTGAGTAACTAGAAGACCCAGCTATTAAAGGAGCATAATTTGTTCTGTGGACTCTTCTAACAATCTTTAAACTCTTCCTTCAGTTGCGATATGAACTCATCATAGCTTAGCATTATCATACGGTATCTTGTAACTATCATAACCTCTCTCTTTTTCTCATTGAACAAAACCATGCCTCCTTTCTTAAGTAAGGCTTTCAACATGAAGATAACTATAGGACGAAGATAGTTAACGATAGCGTTAATTGAAAAGAAAACTGAGCATCCAATTTATTAAGTGGCTAGCTTAAGCATATGTTTACTGCCGAAAAGACCTGGGCCACCAATTCAAATACCAGTTTATTGCCTTCCTAAGCCTATCAAATGTATTAGATGCTTTCATTAAAGATTCCTTCAAGTACGTTATAGCATAAGAGTTCATATTAAATAATTTAAAGATTCTTTTAACTTCAGCATCAATATGACTAAAAATTTCAGTTAATGGCAGTAAAAAGAGCACAGTCTTGATTAACGTCTCATTAAATTCAATTTCCTGTAGGTGATACTTGATTAAAGCTCTTTGATAAGTACCTAGTCCTATTTTCTTGAGGAATGATGATACTTCATAGTCCTTTACACCTGAAAATAGTACATAGCTTTCAACTATTGTTAAATCATGGTAGTCGATATCAGCTGGAAGTACGTAGTATGTGATCTCTCCATGAAGAAGGGCATGAGACAATTCATGGTGAACTAATGCTCTAAACATAGCATCGCCATACTTATTATATGTCTCACGAGAGAGGTAAACTACAGGTATGCCCTCCCAAGCTTCATGATAGGATAGCAAACCTTTAGGTATTACACTTACACCTAATCTAAATCCCTTCAATTCTAAGAACTCCTCCATATCCAGTGCTCTATTGAATATGTATACGTTCACAAGCTTGTCCGAGTTTGTTCTTGAACTGACCTCACTAATATAGTTTATAATGTGGTTAAGTATGTCCACTGCTAATTCTTCATATCTAAGTAGTACCTTTAGCTTCCCTAATTTGATAAACTTGTTTATCATTGTTCAAGAGTTCTGATTTACACTTCTATTTCCATACAATCATATGCTAAAGTTAAGCCTTCCTTCTCTAATTTCTCAGCTATTTCATGATAAGGAGGAAACCAATGTGGAGAGACGTGAGTTAGCACAAAGGGAGTTTGTGAGGTTATGGTTCCTATATTTATCAGTTTTTCTCGAAATTCCTTAGCTGTCTCCAAACTCATGTGTTCTATAGGAAATGACACAGATAGCAGACCTATAGTCGATTCGCATATTACAAGGTCTAAGCGAATTCCTTGGAGAAACCTCATAGTACCTTCACTCAATGGTCCAGTATCTACAGCATAAAGAAGCCTCTTATTGCTTTTTTCAATGATATAAATTAGCGCTCCTCCAAAACGTTTCATATGGTTAGCCAGCAGAGGAAGTACCTTCAATCCTTTATACAGCTCTGTCCAACTGAAGGGTTTTAAAGGCAATAACCTTATATTAAGCTCTTCTGGAGAAAAAGGTAAATTACTTCTGAGTACATCAAGAGTTCGTTGAGAAGCACAAACAAGGACCTCTTCTACATCAGTCACTAAAGGACCTATAGGTTTTCCTTCAAGCTCCATAGGAGGTCTTCTCATTAAGAGAAGTCTAGGATTAAGATGGTCATCGTGAGGATGAGTTATTAAGATGAGCTTTACCTCTGATAAGTCTACACCACATCGATGAGCTGATAGTATTACATCTGGAGGCATATCAATTAAAACATCAGGAAGTATAACTATTGAAGAATAAGCTCTAACATCCCTTCCTCCGTGTAGTCTAGCTGAGGTACAGTGCTTACACCTACACCATGGTGTAGGATACCATTCAGCTGCAGAAGTACCAAGAAATAAAATTTTCAAGTTTCCGACCTATTAATAGGTCACTTCTCCAGTGCATCTAGTATAATCCTTTCAGCAGCTTCATTATCTGGCTTTCCTCTTTCATTAATAGGTACTCTAGTTAGTACATGCCTTATCGAGCCATCATCGTACTCTATGAACACCTGAGGTATAGATGCACCACCTAACTCATCCTTTTCTCCATATTTAGTTAAAAATATCCAGTCTTCCTCCTTAACTTCCACTTCAAGTCTCTTTTGAGATGCAACGTTGTTTACTATCCTCAAAATTCTCTTTCTGAGAGGATCATAACTTGCTGTAACTACAATAAGCTTTTTCGGAATAGCCATCAAACTCACCTTAACTACTAGAACCCTAGTACTTTATTTAAATATTGCATAAAGCTAGCTATAGTTATTGAGTGCGATCAAAAATACTATTAAGGACACATTAAATGTGAAACTCCCAATTCCACATTCTCTGAGCCAATTTACCGTCGTATAGGAACTTGTCCTTTAACTTCTTCGCCTCCTTCACCTTCTCATGATGTTTCGTTAAAAAGTTTTTAACTCTTTTAGCTAACTCTACTTTACATTCACCACAAAGAATTTCACCGTTAATACATTTCCTATACCTTTCTTCAAGAGCCTTATCGGAAGCCTCAAACAGTATCTTAAACCATTGGAATACGCAACAGATATTAGGATTACCTCCTTTTTCTCTTTGCTCTTTGATTGTAGGTTGTCCTCCAGTAAACGCATTCATTATTTTCCTAGCTGCTACTTCAGGATCATCGCTGAGGAATATAGCTGTTTCAGGCTTTGAAGATGACATTTTAGAACTTATCCCTTCTAAGCCAGGTATGAATTTAGACATGATGCCAGCTGTTTTGTAATAACCTATCTTTGGAGCTATGTCTCGTTGAACTCTGAAATAAGGATCCTGATCGATGCCGTAAGGTATTAAGCATCTCTTCTTTTCAAACAAAGTCGGAACTATTTGAAGTGCTGGATAAAATACCAATCCTATTGAAGTCTCTCCATCAAAGCCGAACACTGCCTTAACCAAAGACCAATTAATTCGTCTGGCAACTATAACTGCAGCTGTATATAAGTGTTTTATATACTCTCTATCCCTGAATATGAAAGTCCTATCAGGGTCAAAACCTAAAGCTATTATGTCTAGAATAGTTCTATTCACGAGTTCATCGACTCTTTTTAGACTTTCTGCCTTTTTAGCTAGGTACTTTTCCTCATCAGGAATCATTATGTATGCATTGATTTTGAACTTCTCCTGAAGCCATTGAGTCAGGATAAATGGTGTAATATGACCCAAATGCATAGTGCTTTTACTAGGGGCTATTCCAGTGTATAGGAAGAATCCCCGACCTTCAGTATAGTCCTTCAATACAAGGTCTAAGTCTCTATGAGCATAGAATATTTTCCGTGAGAGCAAGTGATGGAGCTCGCCAGCAATATTTTGTATAGTGGATAAAAGCTCTTCAGTTATCTCGTAAGCTCCAAACTCCTCTAGAAGTTTCTTATAATCTACTATGCCCTCTACCTCCCAAGGAGTAACTCGAAAGCCTGACATGTTATCACTCAGCTAATAGATACTTAATATAGTAACTAAAATGAAATAGGTAATAAATTTGCTCTCATAGTATCTAGAATTCTTCTCAATGACAGATTATTCATACCATGATAAGAGACTCTATAAACGATGATAGGTATTCAAGTATATCTTTTACATTCAGGGCAGAAATGGGAACTTCTGCTGTTAAATAGCCTTTATATCCAACATTCTTCAGTGTTTTAGCTACAGAAGGCCAATCTACATTACCATAAGGAGGTAGTACAGAAATAGCTGTCCCATTAACAAGCTTCATGTCCTTAATATGGATAGCCTTTATGTAATCTCTTAGATACAATATCCAATGCTCTGGATAACCAAATGGAATTACATTGCCCACATCAAAGTAAACAGCTATAGAATCTTCATGTAACATAGAATTAGCCTCTTTTATAAATCTAAGCATCTCAAAAGGAGTAAAGATGAACTTGTTCCATACATTTTCTACACCCACATACACACCTAATTTTTCTGCAGTCCTTCCAATTTCTACTATTGACTTTAGCGCCATTTTCCATGCCTTATCGTATGGAAGATCCTTTGTAATTACAGCTGGTACTATAAGAACCACATTAGCCTCAAGAATATAGGCAAGCTCCACTGCTTTCTTAGCCGCTTTAATCCCAATTTTTCTTACGGACTCGACTGGACTATTTAATGGGTATTTCCATTGAAGCCCTCCTGCTATGCTACACACATCAAGCCCTAGGTTTTTGACTTTTCTTTTAATTTTGTGTATCTCATCTTGAGAAGAAGCTAATGAAAACTCGCCCTCTTCACTTAATTTAAGTTCAATGCCATCAAAGTTAGTTTTTGAGACTAACTCTAACATTTCTGATAAGGAAAGCCCCTTAGGAAATGATATTTGAGAGACCGCTTTCTTCAACATACAATCACTATCCCTCTTAACGATAAAAGCTTTTATGAGGTATTGCTGAACTGCTTCATTATGACCCTGAAGTTAAATTAGTCTTTTAGGTGATAATAGCTCCTTAAAAGATTAATACCGTTTCAGAGAACCCTATACCTTGGGGGAAAGATGGTCGAGAAGTTGGCTTTATATGGTGGTGAACCCGTTAGAAAAAAGCCTTTAGTCATAAAACGTCATATAGGAAAGGAAGAGCTAGAAGAATTAAAGAAGGTTATAGAGTCTGGACAGTTGTTCAGATGGAGTGGAACCAAGGTTGTTGAATTTGAGAAAGAATTTGCAAAATTTTATGGTGTAAAATATGCGATAACTTCAACTTCCGGAACTGCCTCTATACATGTAGCAGTTGGTGCTGTGAATCCTAATCCAGGTTCTGAGATAATAACCTCACCAATAACTGATATGGGAACCATAATACCAATACTAGCTCAGAACTGCATTCCCATATTTGCTGACCTAGACCCTGAGACTTATACGTTGGACCCAAAGGATATAGAAAGGAGATTAAGTGATAAGACAAAAGTGATAATACCTGTTCATTTATTTGGCTACCCTTGTGACATGGACCCGATACTAGAGATTGCTGAGAAACATGATCTCTATGTAATTGAAGACTGTGCCCAAGCCTATTTGGCTGAGTATAAAGGAAAGTTGGTAGGAACCCTAGGGCACTTAGGATGTTTTAGTCTACAAATGTCAAAACACATGACTACTGGAGATGGAGGCATTACAGTAACAAATAATGATGAATTAGCTGAAAGAGCAAAGCTATTCATGGATAAAGGATGGAGAAGAGGCGCTGGGACTACAGCTAGATGTTATCTAATCTTCGGGTTTAATTATAGAATGACTGAACTCCAAGGAGCTGTTGCCCTAGCTCAGCTTAAGAAAGTTAAATGGGTTGTTAAGAGAAGGAGAGAGATAGCTGAGTACTTAAACAAACAAGTAGAACAGCTAGAAGGAGTCTACCCACTTAAGTCTACAAAAGAAAGAAAGGGGTCTTATTGGCTCTATCCACTCAAAATAGATCCTGTTGTTCTTGGAATAACTAACATTGAATTTGCTAAGGCTTTGAAGGCAGAGGGTATACCAGCTGGAGCTGGGTACATAGGCGAACCTCTATACATGGCTGAATATTTAAGGCAGAAAAGAGTTTACGGTAAGTCTCAATGGCCTTTTGAATGCCCATTGTATGGAAGAAAAATAGAATACAGTCCTGGTCTTTGTCCTAATGCCGAAAAACTGCTAAAGCAAATTGTAACCATACCTTGTAATGAGCTATTTACCAATGAAGATATTCAAGACATAGCCACAGCCATAGAAAAAGTTACTAACTACTTTGCTAAGAAAAAAGGCGAACCCTAACTTAATTAAGAAAATAAGCACTATTTTCTAGACCTATTAGAAATCTGATTTTTATTTGAATACAGGAGAACTTTATAATTAACATGTTAATTAACATGTTTAGGTGAAAATATGAGCACTACTGTAGCTGAAGTCCTAGAATGGTCTAAGAGACCTAGTGGCAGAGTCGGAATAATCTCAACGTTAATTGCGGTAACTACGCTAGCCAATTTAATCATGATTAGAATGCCTGAACCGCTAGCGGAGTATGACTTATCGCCCATATTGATATATACACTAGGAGTTTTGATGAACCCTCTAGATGCACTCATCATAATAGCGGTAGCTCAAGGAATAGGAACCACAATAAAGGCTTTGAGCTTCGGATGGCCTTTAGTCTTTATCCCTGGAGCTATGGTAGTTAGGGGAGTTGAAGCGTTAATAATAGGTCTCATTGTGCGGAAATTTGAAAAGATAAAGACCTTATCAGTTACTAAAACAGAAGTAGTAGCAATGATAATTGGCGTCATATGGGAAACTGTTGGCTTCACAGTCGCTGATGTAATTCTTTTTGGACCAGCAATGGCTGCAATAACTCTACTTACGATAGTTGATGCAGTATTTATACCTATAGCTCTTTCACTAGTTGCAGCTATTAGAAGGAGTATAAGAGTTTATAGATTAACCTGAACAATAACGATGAGAACATGAGCTTGGGTTTGGGTAAAGTTAGTGTTGATATACTCAAGAAATATGTCCTCCACTATTTTCCGACAGTTCATAGACCAGCACTTGATGGTAATTTACTTACATTGAGTGGAGATGTAGTTATATCTCACAATCCAGCTTTAGGAGTCCCAATTGAAACTTTAGGATTCTTTGCCTTTCATTATGTTGCTTGTAATATTGCTATGAAATTCGCTGTTCCGGAGTTTGCTATTTGTGGAATTTATATGCCCCCTGAATCTACAGTAAAGGACTTAGAGGTTATAGCTAAGGAGTTTGGTAAGGAAGCTAGCGCCTATGGAGTGAAAGTTGTAGGAGGACATACAGGTGTTTATAAAGGTATTGAGATACCCGTAGTATCTGTAACTATGCTAGGGATTAGAAAAAGAAAATGGAGCACTCCAAAACCAGGTGATAAAGTATTAGTAGTTGGAGAAGTTGGAAGAGAAGCATATTGGCTTTACTCATTAGCTTATGGATTAGATGTAGAAAAGGAGTTTTGGCGTAAATTAACTTGCCTACCTGTAGCACTTGAATTACTTAAAGCAGAACAAGTAAAGGTTATGCATGATGTATCTGAAGGGGGAATTAAAGGCGCTCTTCTAGATATAGTTAATTGGCTGGGAATAGGTCTCTCAATAAAATCAAGTGACTTGCCACTATTTAGCAAGCTCAATGAAATAAATGTAGACCCATTAATCGCTCCTAGTTACGGAACCCTAATAGCTCTAGTAGATAGTGAAGGATTAGAAAGCATAAAGAGTGATCTCGGTAGTTTAAACATTCCCTATTCAGTTGTCGGAGAAGTGATCCCTGAAAAGAAACTCTTAATCGACGGAAAGGTTGCTGTGGGAGTGGATAGATCTAAGCTAGATGAATTGTATGGTTCTCTCTCTTCAAGTGACCCAATAATTTCATGTCTTAAGAGAGTCGTAAGAGAATTAGAGAGGACTACAGAGTTTAGTAAATTAATACCTGAAGTAGGGACTAATATAGTCTACGCCAAAGAGAACGCGTCATCACTACTTGACATAGCTGGAATTAGTGGTAGAATGGTAGTAAGTTTAGGCAAACCCAAAGTTTGCGGTAAGATCGTGTATGGCGGATCTAGGTACCTAGCATCCCTCTTGCTTGAAGTCATGAAAATAGACCCCCTCAAAAGAGCATGCATCAACATAAAGGCTAGTACTGACATCCTTAAGGTGCTTGAGAAGATGAAACTACAAATTAGACATGTTCCCTCCCTAAAAGTCAAAGGAATATGTCCAATAGTCATCACTATTAAAGAGGATAAAAAAGTATATGATGCCTACTATTATCCCGGTGCTCATGGAATTGAGCCCTCTATAGTCATCTTCGCAAAAAGTCCTATTGAGTTAATAGAAATTGTGAAGAAGGTGAGTAAGAATGTCACTTGAGATAATAGAAGCATTTAACGAGAGCGCTATTGAATATGAGAAATGGTACGAAGAGCCATTAGGTCGTTATGTTCTAGATGCAGAACTAATGGTACTGGATAGGTTAATACCCCTTCAGGGTTTAGGGATAGACATTGGTGCCGGAACTGGGATCTTCGCAAAACATTTAATCAGTTCCCAAAGGCGTATAATTTGTTTAGATCCAGCAATTGAGATGATAAAGCAGGCTAAGGATAAAGGACTTGATGTGATCGTCGGAGTGATAGAGCTAGCTCCCATACGTGAAAAAGCATTTGACTTTGGTTATATGGTTGCAACTTTAGAGTTTATAAAGAATCCATTAGAAGCACTAAGGTCTGTTAAAAACATCATTAAAGACCATGGACTGTTTGTCTTAATGATAATAAATAGGTGCAGTCCTTGGGGAGAGAGCTACATTAAAGCTGGAAAAGAGGGACATCCCATCTTCAAACACGCTAATTTTCTATCCTTAAGTGAAGCTATTGAGTACCTGGAAAAAGCAGGACTTAAGGTTAAAGAAGTCTGGGGAACTTTGAAAGATCCCCCAACAATAGTACCTAAAGAAAAACCTAAGCTTTACTCTCCTAAGGAAATGCCGTCCTGTGGAGTGTTTTTCATAAGCGTTCTAGTTTTATAGTTTTCTCTAATATTTACTTAGTATATTATGTTACTTAGCTTAATAATCATTAAATAATTAATCGTGTCGATGATAATTACATTAAAGGATAATTTATCTTTTTACTTTTAACGAAAAGCATAAATATCTCCTCTACCCTCTACACTCAAGGCAGTCTGGAACTCCAGCTGCCGAAAGGAATGAGAGGTATATTGGTTGAGAAAAAGAAAATATAGGCCTAAACCAGTGCGTGAAGGAGAAGAATATGTTGTTCAAATAACCGAAATCAGCCGACGAGGGGACGGTGTCACGAGAATTAGAGGTCTTGTCATATTTGTTCCTAATACGAAGCCCGGAGATAGAGTACGAATTGTCATAAGACGAATAGGACCTAAGTATGCTGTAGGAGAGGTTGTAGAATAAATTCTGAATAAGCTTTTTTTCTTTTCTATTTTTAATTAGAGTCCTAAAGCTATTGAAATAACTAGTAGTGAAACGCTTATTAATGATGGTATAGGCATCGCTGGCATGGCTTTTCCTTTTTTCGTTAAGATTTTCAAGGTTATGTAAGCTCCTAATGCTACTCCTGTAGTGGTGATGAAACTTCGTATTATTGAGGGTTTAGGGTTCATATACGCACTAGCGATGATCATTGAATAAAAAACTATGTCACCTAATCCGACTCTGAACCCAAACAAGGGAATGGTCATCCCTCTTAACAGAAACGCTTTAGGAGTACCAACCCCTGAGGTACCGTGACCAACTATCTCTTTTTCTAGCTCTATAAGCCTTTTTAAAGGACCATAAAAGACGGCATAGAGATCATATAAAGAGATTAATAAGGAGAGTGCAATTATACTCCATAACGGTAGTAGGTTAGCAAAGAAAGTTCCTACAGCGACCCCAAAGGTAAAGCATATAGATGCTTCATAAAACTCAGGTACTTCCTTAAAAGCTATGTAAATTGCCTGTAGAGCGGCTATTGTTGAAAAGATGAAAGACAGATAGTACAGCTTTTCATAAACATTAAGCACTACTAGTAGTGCCTCTAAATATAAGTCAGTAATCATAGCAAAGGTGAATGCTAAAGAAAACGTGAATATCAACTTTATCACTAAAATTTTTCTCTTTCTAACTAATAAGTAAACTAGTACCACTACTGGGACGAACATAGTTCCAAATGTCATCAAGTTGTGTATCAATGGGGTTACTCCTTCCTCTTTAACAAAGGGAGACTCTATTTCCCTCAATATTCCAGACTTCATCGTCAGGTCACAAAGAAGAGAACTGATTATAGGAATTAAGAATATAGGGAGTATATGAATGATCGACACTTTCCTAGGCTTAGAGCTCATAACTTTATAGACTAATTAGTCATATTCATATAAAGTTATCCGAGGGTGATAACTTGTCGTCAGCTAAAAGACCCAAGCTTGGGAAGAAGGTTTATCACTTGATGCTTAAGCCAGGAGATGTAGCCCCCTATGTACTGCTCCCAGGAGATCCAGAAAGAGTACCTAAGATAGCTAATCTTTGGGAAGAGAAGAGAGAAGTGGCTAGACATAGAGAATACGTAACTTATACTGGAAGATACAAGAGTGTGCCTATTTCAGCTACATCAACTGGAATAGGAGGACCTTCAGCAGCTATAGCTGTCGAAGAGCTAGCTCAAGTTGGAGTTCGAACTTTAATAAGAGTTGGTAGTACTGGTTCTATTCAAAAAGAGATAACTGTTGGAGACTTAATCATAGCAACAGGAGCGGTTAGACTAGATGGAACTTCAAAACAGTATGTAAGGTCAGAATATCCAGCACTAGCTCATTACGAAGTAGTCTTAGCTTTAATAGAGGCAGCAGAGACTTTAGGAGTCAGATATCACTTAGGTATAATAGCGTCAACAGATAGTTTTTATACTGGTCAAGGTAGACCTGGTTTCTCTGGCTACTGGCAATCATGGATGAACAACATAATACCAGACTTAAAAAGAGCTAATGTATTGAGCTTCGAAATGGAGGCAGCTACAATCCTAACATTAGCTAACCTCTTCAGACTTAGAGCAGGGTGTGTTTGTGCAGTGTTTGCTGATAGAGTTAGAGACATATTTGAAATTAAGGGAGAAGACGATGCAATAAGAGTAGCTAACGAAGCAGTTAAGATACTCTACGAGTGGGATAGTATAAAGGATAAAAACAACAAAGAACACTTCTACCCTTCACTCACAAGACAGTGATTCAGTTAAAGCTTTAAGGAAGACCTTAAGGAAAGTCATGAGTCAACTATATTAACTTCATTTCAGTTAGTAGTAAGGGGATCACCTATTAATAAGGAAGTCCTAGAAGTAGTTGAAAACTTCAATAGCAAGTTCCTCTGGAGACACTTATTCTATTTGAGTTACAATCCATCAGAGGATAAAATGATAGTACTGACATTCACTAGTGAAATTCCTATAGATTATGAGTACCTTGAGATAAAAGGAGTAGGGCATATACTTTTTCGTATTGGAGAAGTAGACTTGCTCTGTAATTCCCACGGGTATATGATAATTGAAAAAGATGAGGGGGAGGGGTTTGTTGAGTACATAGCTCCCCTACTGACTGATAGTGGTTTCAATAAGAACTCTTTAATAATGTACTACATTTCAAAGCTTGGACATCTCAAGAAAATTAAAGGATTTGAACTTAAACATCTTTTACTGGATAGTGAAACGCTAAACCCTTTGCAGCTTAATACTGTCCTACCGGAGAAAACAACTATAGCTAACAATGGAGGGGGGGCTATTGGCTACCATGATTATATGTTATTGAGTAGTTTTCGTGGTGAAAGGTACCTTCATCAAGTGATAATTCCCCAAATCATTAGGAAGGTATTAGTTAAAGTATATGGAAAGGAGCCTAAAGAATGGAAAGGAAGGATTATATCTCCATTAAGTAAGCCTGCACTTACTGTAGACATTAATGGTTACGAATACCTAGTTTTGCACATGTTGGTTGAGCGACCAATAAGGGAACATCTTTTAGAACGTGGTCTTCAAGAGCTAATCAAACTACTTAAGAAATTGAGAATATCTAGAGGAATACTGTTAATGTTGTACGTTGAAAGAATTACAATTTCCGGTTTTAGAACCTACACACCTCGTCTTTTCTGGTACTTGTTGTCTTATGATAAGGAAAAGGGACACCTAGCAGTTCCAGGAGTGGTTTAGCCACGTAAATATGAGGACATTTCCTCTACCATATCCTCCACATACTCTTTAATTCTATCATCGGCTTCAATCCAATAAGGCCATTCTTTCTTAACTAATTGGAGAATTCTCAAGAGAATAAAGGTTAGTGATTTATCGTAATATGTCTTCTTGATTGCTTCAATTTCACTTACTACTTCACTTCCCTTTCTAATAACAACATTCTCTAAGAGAATATTATGTCTTCTAATCCTATCCAACGTTGCAGCTGCAATTCTTCTCCCATAATCAGTTAAAGAGAAAGTCTTAACTAAATTCCCTCTCAAACCTAGAGATATGTACACCCTAACTAGTCCATTGTCAATTAGTTTTTTCAATGCATCCATTAACTCTATGCTGTATGGACCACAAGGACCAAATACAAATTTAAAACCGAAATAATGATAAAGAAAGCACATGTAGTGCAGTCTTAAAATTCCCTTTATCGGCTTATTATTATCTAGAGCTAATAGTAGCAGCAGTAATTCCTCTTTCTTTGGATGAATGTACTTAATTGGCATATGAGGCACCAACTATCACTACTATTCTATAATTACGATATTTCTCTTTTTAATCTTAATCACTATCATTACAAGTAGTCCAATTATGGTTGCAGAGGTTGCTATTACAATTCCTTCAAGAGGTAGGTAAATAGTGTCAGCTAGTTTAACAGTTAGAAGCTTAATCTCGATATATGTATCATCTTTAAGAACTAACAACTTTTTCTCTTCAGTATTCCCTAACCTTACCCTCACGGTATAATTTCCTTTTGGAAGGTTGTAGAATGTTACTACACCATTGTAATCTGTCTGCTTTATGTCAACCTCCGCATTCTCGCTCCCTATTAGCATTAGAGCAACCTTGACATTTCTTAGAGGAACCCCCAAAACATCTTTTACTTTTACTATTAATTTATATGAATTAATCACTATTGCATAGGTTCCTGACTTGCTTATCTTTAATTGGCCTTCATAAAGACACAGTGAGTGAGAGAAAACTTTAACCCTATATGTTGAGAAGGGAATAAGTAAAGCTGTTGGTTCATTTGTCTCATTCATAATTAAGTTTGCTACCTCCAGTTTTCCAGAAAATAGTTGTACTCTTACATTGTTAATTCGTCTATTCCTTTGATCACAAACTATCAACCGAATTGTTCCAACATCACATCGAATTAGCTTCGCTTCTTGTGTCTCAATTTTGAACGTTAACTTAGCGACTTCTTGACCTCTAAACTTTACAATTAATGTATAGTTGCAGTGAAGAGGGATATCATGAAACATAACCTTACCTTCTTGATCTGACGTTGCCTTTAGCATTTGGTAGGAGAGATAAGAGAATAGATAAACTTGAGCGTTGCATAAGGGTCTTCCTTCATCATCTACAACGTAAACAATTAATGGTGAAACATTAGAGTACAAGGTAATCTTATTAGGAAAGCTAGTCACGTTAAAGGAGGATACTTTAAAACCTTCCATAAACACATCAACTAGTACGTATGGAACTAGTTCGTATTCTACTTCGACTTGATTTTTGCACTCAATGTACTTTATCTTTTCACTAGAATAGGTCAATCTTAAAGTAGCCTTCTTTACAGGTTTGCCCTCAATGTCATTGACCAGTAGTATCCCTTTTTTAAGTCTAACCCTAATCTCCAATGGTAATTTCTTTATATTGACTGCATGAAGTCTGGGAGGTAATGGCTTGCTAAATAGAGGATCTTGCTTACTGAGGACTCCATTACTTACATCAATTATTTCAACAAAGTCTGGTAAGTTCAGCAGGACTACTCCTATAGACGAATTATTAATCAATATGAAGTCTTTGTAAACATAATAGCCTACATCATTAATTATCAAAGGAGTTATATTTATTAAAGCAATAACGTCACTAGTCCCAAGATTTACGATCTCTATCTCGTCATCAAATACTATGTATTTAAGTAACTTCACATTTTTACTTCCTATTCCAGGGATTTCAACGCTCTTACACTCAAGACTGAGTAAATTAACTGAGGAAGCATTTAAAAAGATCCGACCTTCTGAGAGCATGACCAAATTTAACATAATGCCCATGCAGTCTTCAATACCTATCGAGAATTTTCTTGAATTACTCGAAGGGATTGCTACCTCACCTAGGTTTGCACTGCTGCATTTACTGACTTCATATATCAACGGAAAACTTTTTGACTTTGTCACCTTCAATACTATTTCATTCAATTTTACTTTTGTTAAATTTATAAAAACATACTTTGGAGTTATGTAACCAGTGTTATAGTACCTCATATCTTGAGTTATATCAACTCCTAATGAATCAGTAATAGAAGAGAAGATAAAAGGCGCTACTTGGTCTAGAGTCAGGAACAAACACTTAGAGCCCTCTGGCAGGGTAAGAGTAAATGTTCCTTCCTCAGCCTTAATCCACTTAGTAATGTATGTTCCATCATTGCGCAAAATATCAATTCTGATGTAACTTAAAATAGCATAATTTACAGAGAAAGCTATCTTACTACATAAACATACCGTTAATACTAATAATGAGATAGATGCTAGCAAAGTACCTTTTATTGTCATGCTTTTAATATGAATAATGTGTATTTCAATAGAGTTTCCAATAGGATTAGTTTGTATTCTTCAAAGAGTACTAAGGAATATAGAGAAATATATTAAGGTGCTTTTAAAGGATTTATGAGAAAGTATGAGTAACTCAAATGCAAGATATAATAGTCATTGGATCGATGATCTTGTAGAGAAAATAACTCTATCAATCGAAGCTGGGAGAGTAAAAGAACCTATAGTACTTAATGGTGGTCTTTCTGTTTCAGGTTTGCAACATGTAGGAAGACTAAGAGGAGAGATAGTGTTAGTCAGCGCTATCAAGCACCTACTTGAAGAAAGGGGAATTAAAGCCAGACAATCCTTAGTCCTCTACACTAAGGATCCCTGGAAAGGAAAAACTGCGCAGTTAAGTCAATTCAGCAATATTGAAGAGGGAAGACAATTCATAGGATGGCCCCTTCATATGGTTCCTGATCCTCATGGTTGTTGCAAAAATTGGGTTGAACACTACTGGCACGACTTTGGAGATTATCTGGATGAGTTCGCTGAAGACGTTAAAGTTTTGATGACCCATGAAATGTATGTAAACAATACGAGAATGAAAGAATTCGTAAAAATATCTATTAAAAAACGCAAAGAGATTATAAAGGTATTAAACAAATACAGGGGTAGGAGGCCTTTACCTGAAAACTGGATACCCTTCGAGCCTGTATGTGAATCATGTCATAGAATAGATTCAACCAAAGCCATAAACTTTGACTTGCAAAGCTATAAGGTAGCCTATAAGTGTAGCTCTTGCGGATATGAAGGCGAGACTGGCATGGAACAGGGCAAATTGGCTTGGAGAATAGAGTGGGTTGGAGTTTGGTATTCTCTTAACGTTTTCTTTGAGCCCTTTGGAAAGGATCATGCAACTCCAGGAGGTTCTAGAGACAGTTGCAATGACTTGGCAGTAAATGTCTTTAACTTAAGACCACCATTGGGAGTAGCTTATGAGTGGGTTGGTTATGTAAAAGGAGGTAAGGATTTAGGAGATATGGGGTCTAGTGACTTTATAGGTTTTACACCTAAAGAGTGGATTGAAGTAGCAGAGCCAGAAGTTTTAAGATTTTTGTACCTTCTAAGCCATCCTATGAAGAGAATTTCTTTAAGCTTAGAAAGAATTCCTTCATATGTGGAACAGTATGATAAAGCCGAGCGAGTGTATTACGGAAAGGAGGTAGTTAAAAAGAAAGAGTTGGAGAAGCTACTCAAAAGAAGTTTTGAATTATCACAAATAAAGCCTATACCTAAGGAAATGCCGTTCCAATTACCTTACCTACATGCTGTAGCCCTTGTTCAAACACTACCAAAGCATGATAACATACTCAGGGAAGCTCTTAAGAGACTTAAAGCTACTAAGAAAATAACCAAAGACTTAGACCCAGAGAGTCTTCAAAGAATAGAGAAGAGGTTAAACTTAGCTAAGACATGGCTTGAACGTTATGCACCTGAGTATTATCAAATAGAAATACTCAAGGAGGTAAACGAAGATTTATTGAAAGAAATACCCCCTTACGTAATCGACCTTTTAGAGATACTACATGAAAACTTAAAGAAAATTAATTGGACAGATGAAGAAATAAAGGAAGCCATGATTAAAGTTCCTAAAAAGAAGGGTAAGGAGGAGAGAGAGTTTTTCAAAGCATTATATCTCATTTACTTTGGTAAGCCTTATGGTCCTAGAATAGCGCCTTACCTATCAATGCTTGACAGGGAATTCGTACTTAGCAGATTAAGGAAAGTTATACTAATCAGAAGTTCATTATAGATGTAGGTGACAAAGTGAATGATATGAAAGTTCCATTAGCACTCACAGCACTACCGGCTTTCCTTATAATATCTATTTTAATGATTACTGAAAACTTCAGTGTCCATCCCAGTTTAAGTCAAGCTCCTTTAGTTAGCATCTTCTTGTCGATCTTTGCTGTGATTACAGCTGTAGTAGCATATAAGGTAGTAAAAGATGAGGAAGAGATAGCAGAGGAAGAGAAGTGGAAATATAGAGTACTTGAAGGACTTAACTTGGGTTATATGGTTATTAGTGTTCTTATGATTATGTTGGTAGTAACTCTCTATTTCCTAAAAGCTTAGCTAAGCTCTTTCAAGTAAGGCTCTACGAAGAGAGGAAAGCTCATCTTCAGCTTCACTTAACTTTCTCTTTAGCTCTTCATTTTCGCTTTCGAGTTCAGATACTCTTTTCCTTAGGTACTCTAACTCCCTTATTTTCTCCTCAAACTCTTTCTCTCTGGATTCTAGTTCTAATTTCTTCGCTTCCAATCTTTCCCTTAATTCTATAAGAGCAGTTTCTCTGACTGCTAATGTTCTTTGATAGCCGACAAGTTCCCTTTCCTTCTCTAACAATCTTTTCTCCCAATTTAAAAGTCTTCTTTCTTCTTCGTACAATCTTTCCTTTAAAGGCTCTAATTCCTTCTTTAACCTTTCTTCTCTTTCCTTAATTGTTACTTCTAACTCTGAAAGTTCTTTTCGTTTTTCAGCTATGGAGCTCTCTAATCTCTCAAGTTCGGTTCTTAGTTTAGCAAATGTTTCCTCTCTCCTTTTTATCTCCTCTTC
>Ga0180302_10000073_pt1 | contig 37009 bp, 33 predicted proteins | sample GuaBasSediGuay17_FD_121794 | JGI IMG/M metagenome (GOLD analysis project Ga0180302, IMG submission 121794) | Subseafloor sediment microbial communities from Guaymas Basin, Gulf of California, Mexico - Guay17, Core 4571-4, 12-15 cm | ecosystem: Environmental > Aquatic > Marine > Hydrothermal... | reverse complement strand
GGCCAAGGCGGCCGCCTTGGCCTTGCTCTCTCAAGGGAAGGTGGAGGAAGTTGAGATCGTGCTTCCCACCGGTTCGAAGGCGAACTTCAAAATCCGAAGCTGCTCCTTCGGGAAATCGGAGGCCGTCTGCTCGGTCGTAAAGGACGCAGGAGACGACCCCGATGTGACCGACGGAGCGGAGATTTGCGCCAGGGTCGAGTGGGGCGACTGGACGGGGGTGACGATCGAAGGAGGCGAAGGAGTAGGGAGGGTGACCAAGCCGGGGCTCGAGGTCCCGGTCGGAGAGCCCGCTATAAATCCCGTACCTCGCCGCATGATTCGAAAGGCGATCGAGGAAGCGCTCGGGGAGAGGCTCGAGGACCGAGGAGTTAAGGTCACCATCTTCGTCCCCCGTGGGGAGGAGCTTGCCAAAAAGACCCTCAATTCCCGCCTCGGCATAATCGGCGGGATCTCTATCCTTGGGACGACGGGGATAGTCGTTCCCTACTCCGAGGAGGCCTACACAGCCTGCATCTCCTTAGGCCTGGGCGTAGCCAAAGCTTGTGGCTGCCCGAAGGCCGTCTTAACCACGGGAAGGAGGAGCGAAAGGTTCGCCCAAAGGGTTTTCGAACTTTCCGAGGAATGTTTCGTCCAGATGGGGGACTACGTGGGCTATGCTATCGAGGAAAGCGTCAAGAAAGGCTTCCAGGAGATAGTCATCTGGGGCATGATAGGAAAGATCGGCAAGCTTGCCTCGGGGGTTTTCTACACCCATGCCCACAGCTCCCCCGTGGACATAGGCTTCCTCTCAGATGTTGCGGAAAGCTGCGGAATAGAAAGGGGAAAGCTCCTCGAGCTTCGAAAGGCGGTGGGGGCCCATCACTTCCTCAGAACTTTAGGGGAGGAAGAAAGGCGCAAAGTCTGTGAGAAAATCTGCCTGCTTGCGGCCGAAAGGGCGAGGGAGCGTTCGGGATTTGCCCTTTCGGTCGATGTGGTGATCAGCGATTTCAAGGGGAACATCCTCGGAAGGGGTCGTGTGGGATAGGGTCTACATCGTAGGAGTCGGGCCGGAAGGCCCCGAAAGCCTCCCCCCGAAGGCCCTGCGTCTTATCGAAGAGGCGGAGATCGTCTTCGGCGGGGAGAGACTTTTGGAGATGTTTCCCAAATCCGAAGGGGAGAAGGTTCCTCTGAAGCACAACCTAAGCGACGTGAGCGAGAGGATCAAGGCGAACATCGGTAGAAAGCGCATGGTCGTACTCGCCTCAGGGGACCCTTGCTTTTACGGGATCGCTGGATATCTTGTGGGAAGGCTCGGGAAGGAGAACATCGAAATAATCCCGAACGTAAGCTCGGTCCAGCTCGCATTCTCCAGGATAAAGGAGAGCTGGGAGGAAGCAGCCTTCGTAAGCGTCCATGGAAGGCCCATCGAAACCATCCTGGAGAAGATAGAAAGCCCAAAGCTTGCCGTCCTCGCCGATAGCGAAAATAACCCTGCCGCAATTGCGAGATTTCTGCTCGAGCACGGGCTCGAAGACTTCAGGGCCTTCGTCTGCGAGGACCTCGGAACCGAAAGGGAAAGGGTCTTCGAGACGGACCTTAAAACCTTGAGCCAGATGGAAGGTTTTTCGCCCTTGAGCGTTTCGATCCTCGTCCGAAAGGGGAACTTCGGGCGAAGGTGGGGTATTCCTGAGGAAGAGTTCTCCCGAAGGAAGGGGCTCATCACAAAGCTCGAGGTCAGGGCGGTCAGCCTGGCGAAGCTTGGGATATCAGAGGGCAGCATAATTTGGGACATCGGCGCTGGCCCTGGCTCGATCTCCATCGAAGCCTCGTTCCTCCTCCGGAGGGGAAAGGTGTTCGCCGTAGAAAAGGACCCGGAGCAGGTAAAGCTCCTCGAGCAGAACATCCGAAAGTTCAAAGCCTGGAACGTAAAGCCCGTTTTGGCCGAGGCTCCCGACGGCTTAGAAAGCCTTCCCGACCCAGATGCCGTGTTCGTCGGAGGGAGCGGGGGAAGGCTCGAGGAGATCTTGGAGATCGTTTGCTCGAGGTTAAGGCTCGGGGGGCGCATAGTGCTCAACCTGGCGACCCTTGAGAACTTAAGCCTGGCCCTCCAGAAACTCGAGGAGAAGGGCTTGGAGACCGAGGTCACCCTGGTTAACATCTCCAGGGGGACGAGGGTCTCCGACCTCACGAGGCTCGAACCACTAAATCCGGTGTTCGTCTTGACGGGAAGGAAATGAGCTCCAAAAGGAAGGTCGGACGCCTCTACGGGGTGGGCGTGGGCCCTGGAGACCCCGAGCTTTTGACGCTTAAGGCCTCCAAGGTCCTCTCCCAGGTTTCCGTGGTCTTCGTCCCGAAGGGGGGGAAGGAAAGCTACGCCCGGAAAGTTGTCGAAGGATCGAAAGGCCCGGGCCGAGTAATCGAGCTCGAATTTCCCATGGTCAGGGACGGGGAAAAGCTCGAGAGGGCGCATCTAAAAGCGGTAGAAAAGATGGCGGAGAGGCTCTTTGAGGGAGACGATTGCGCCTTCGCGACAGAAGGGGACCCTCTCCTTTACAGCACTTTCGTACCTATCCTGATGAAATTCCGGGAGCTTTACCCCGAGGTAGATATCGAGGTCATCCCAGGAGTTTCCTCCATAAGTGCTTCGACGGCAAGGGCCCTTATCCCTCTCGCAAGCGGAAGGGAAAAGGTAGCGATCATCCCAGCTCCTTACGTCCTGGACAGGCTTCCGGAGGTCCTCAAAGGCTTCGAGACCGTCGTCCTGCTCAAGATCTATAAGGTCTTCCCCCAACTTCTAAGGCTCCTCGAGGAAAATGGACTTTTGGGAAGCTGTGTCTATATACAGAGGGCGACGACGGACGAGGAGATGGTGGTGAGGGATCTAAGGGAGCTTGAAGGAAAGGCTTTGGACTACCTTTCCCTCCTCATGGTCCGGAGGGAGGATGAAGGGTAAGGTCTACTTCGTCGGAGCGGGGCCCGGGGACCCCGAGCTTCTGACCTTGAAGGCAAAAAGGGTTCTCGAACAAGCGGATGTGATCGTCTTCGCTGACTCGCTCGTAAACCCTAAGGTTCTGAAGTTCGCAAAGAAGGGAGCTGAGGTCTACGGAAGCTCATCCCTGTCCTTAGAGGAGATAGCTAAGATCGTGCTCGGAGCCATAGAAAGGGGAAAGCTCGTGGCCAGGCTTCAAAGTGGAGACCCTTCGGTCTACGGTGCCCTCTGGGAGCAGACGAAGGTCCTCGAGGAAAACGGCGTCGAATACGAAATCGTCCCCGGGGTAAGCTCGCTCTTCGCCGCCTGCGCCTCCTTGAAGGTCGAGCTTACCGTCCCCGGCATATCTCAGACCGTGATCCTCAGTCGAAGGGCGGGGAATGCCCCCGTTCCGAGGTCCGAAGACTTAAGGAGCCTCGCATCGCATCGAGCCACTATGGCCATATTCTTGAGCATCTCGCAGATAGAGGAGGTCGTCGAGGAACTGCTCGAGGGAGGCTATCCCCCCGAGACCCCCGTCGCTGTGGTCTATAAGGCGAGCTGGGAGGACGAAAAGGTCATCGAAGGGAACCTCGAGGAGGTCGTCCCGAAGGTCAGGGAATCCGGGATAGAAAGGCAAGCTTTGATCCTCGTGGGAGAGGCTCTGAAGCCCGGGGAAAAGGGGAAGCGCTCGAAGCTCTATGGGAGGAAGAGGTGAAGCTCGCCATCTTCGCCCTCACAAAGCGGGGCTCCGAGCTCGGAAGGAGACTCAGCAGGCTTCTTCCCCAAAGCAGGCTTTTCCTTCCCGAGAAGTTATCGAGGGAGGGGGAAAGTTCTTTTCAGAACCTGCGGCAAGCCCTGGCCGAGGCCTTCGGGGAATACGAAACCCTTGTCCTCATCATGGCCACGGGGATCGCCGTCCGCCTCCTCGCCCCCCTCCTTAGGGGCAAGGGGGAAGACCCTGGGGTGGTGGTTATGGACGAGAGGGGGAGGTTCGCTATAAGCCTCCTCGGAGGGCACTCGAGGGGGGCAAACGAGCTTGCCAGGAAGCTCGCCTTCCTTTCGGGAGGAGAATCCGTAATCACTACAGCCTCGGATGTGAACGAGATACCGCCCATCGATCTTCTTGGGAAAGAATTTGGCTGGGAGGTAGAAAATCCCGAAAATTTAGCTTTCGTGGCAGCGGCTTTGGTCGACGGGGAGGAAGTGGGAGTACTTCAGGAGGTGGGAGAGGGAAACTGGGGGAGGGAAAAACTTCCTCCAAATGCCCACTTCTTCTCCGATCTGGTCTCCCTCGAGCGAGCAAACCCCAAGGCTGCCCTCATCATAACCGACAGAACTTTGAGCCCGGAATTTCAAGGCCTTCTCCGGAAGTCCGTGATCTACCGTCCCAAAACCCTCGTGGTCGGCCTCGGCTTCCATCGCAACATAAGCTGCGAGGAGATAGAGAAGGCGGTCTTCGAGGTCTTCCGAAGGTACGGGCTTTCCTCAAAGAGCATAAGGAAGTTGGCCACCTCCGAACTGAAGAAGGACGAAAGGGGACTTTTGGAGTTCTCCCAAAAATTCGACCTTCCTTTCGAGTTCTTCTCCGCCGAGGAGCTGAAGGGGGTTGAAGCTCCGTCCCATTCGAGGGCCCGAGAAGTTCTGGGAGTTCCCGGGGTTGCCGAACCTTCGGCCCTCTTAGGAAGCGGGGGAGGAGAGCTTTTGGTCCCCAAGGTTAAGTTCGAGGATGTAACCGTGGCCGTCGCCAGGATCAGGTTCGACGAGAGGGGAAAGCTCTTTATAGTCGGGACTGGGCCCGGGGACCCAAAGTACCTCACCATCAGGGCAAGGGAGGTGCTTCGGGAGAGCGAGGTGGTGATAGGATATAGGACCTATCTCAAGCAAATAGCGGAGCTTATCTCGAACAAAGAGGTGATCTCTTCGGGGATGGGGGAGGAGATCGAAAGGGCCCGGCAGGCGATCTCCTTTGCTTCATCGGGGAAGAAGGTGGCCTTAGTGAGCGGGGGAGACCCCGGGATTTACGGCATGTCAGCGGCTGTCTTCGAAGTTTTGTCCGAGGAGGAAGATCTGGACTTCGAGCTCGAAATCGTCCCCGGAGTCCCTGCGCTCTGCGCCGCCTCCGCCCTCCTCGGCTCCCCCCTCTACGATTTTGCCTGCATCAGCCTGAGCGACCTCCTCATCCCCTGGGAGGTCATCTCCCGAAGGCTCGAGGAGGCTGCTGCGGGCGACTTTGTCATCGTGCTTTACAATCCCAAAAGCAGGGGAAGGAAGGAGGGACTGGAGAGGGCCCAGAGGATCATCCTCCGTCATCGCCCTCCTTCGACCCCCGTAGGGATAGTGAGGAACGCCCTTCGGAAGGGACAGAAGGTCGAGCTTACGGAGCTTGGAAGGCTCTCGGAGCTCGAGGCGGACATGTCCACCATCGTCATCGTGGGAAGCTCCTCGACCTTTAATTTAAGGGGCCGGATGGTAACCCCGAGGGGGTATATGGATGGGAGTCGAAGTCCCGAGGCTCGTCCTGGCCGGTGTGGCGAGCGGGGTCGGCAAGACCACCTTCGCCGCCGGGCTCGTAGCCGCTTTGAGGAAGAGGGGAATTAAGGTACAGCCCTTCAAATGCGGCCCGGATTACATCGACCCCGGATACCTTTCTCTGGCGGCCGGGGCTCCCTGCCGCAACTTGGATAGCTGGCTTTTGCCCGAGGACTCCTTAAAGGAAACCTTCCTTCACGCCGCTTTGAAAGCCCAAATGGCCGTAGTCGAGGGAGTGATGGGACTTTACGACGGCCGAGGCGGGTCCGTTTCGGGAAGCACTGCGGAGGTCGCCAAGCTTCTCTCCGCCCCTGTGGTCCTGGTGATCGACGCAGCCCGGATATCGGGAAGCGCGGCGGCCATCGCCTTAGGATATCGGAAGCTCGATCCTGGCCTCGACCTGGCAGGGGTCGTTTTGAACAACCTGGGGGGACCGAAGCACCTAAGATGGACGGCCGAGGCGGTCGAAAGAAGGGCGGGCATTCGGGTCTTCGGCCATCTGCCAAGGAAGGAGGAGCTCAGGCTTCCGGAAAGGCACCTCGGGCTCGTTCCGGCTGCGGAAAAGGAGGAGGTCGAGGAGTTCTTGGAGGGGCTCGCCGAACAAATAGAGGCCACGGTGGACGTGGAAGGGCTCCTGAACCTCGCCAATTCGGCCCCTCCCTTGCCTGAGGCCAGGCCGGAGCTCTTCCTGGAGGGAAAACCTTCCAAGGTAAAGCTTGCGGTCGCCTTGGACGAGGCCTTCAATTTTTATTACCAGGACAACTTCGACCTCCTCTCAGGCCGGGGAGCGGAGCTCGTGTTCGTAAGCCCTCTTCGCGACCGAGGTCTTCCCCCCGACATCCGTGGGGTCTACCTCGGCGGAGGCTTTCCCGAGGTATACGCCGAAGGGCTCGAGGGAAACGAGGGATTCAAGAGGGAGCTCAAAGAGGCGGCAGAGGCCGGCATGCCGGTTTACGCCGAGTGCGGTGGGCTTATGTACCTTTCGGAGGGGATAGTGGACTTCGAGGGCCGAAGATATCATATGGTTGGAATTATCCCCGGATGGGCGAAGATGCAGAGACGCCGGACGAGGATGGGCTATGCCACGGCGGAGGCGCTTCGGGAGAACATCCTGCTTTCCGGAGGGGAAAGGGTCAGAGGGCATATGTTCCACTGGTCGAAGTTCAGGGAGCCGGAGGAGGAAGCGGCAGCTTATAAAATCCTCGAACCTGCCGAGCAGATCGAGGGCTTCGTGCTCGGGCCGAGGTCGAACGTCTTAGCTTCGTACCTCCACCTCCACTTCGGAAGCAGGCCCAACCTTGCCCTCAGATTTGTGGAATCTTGCGCTTCCTGGAGGTGAAAAAAGGGGGCGACGATGGGGAAGAGGACCCTTTTGGCTTCGATCGTATGCCTGAGCATGGCAGCTTCAGGCGTCCAGCCGGAAAGGATAATATCCTTGGGGCCTGCCCTTACAGAATCCCTTTTCCTCTTAGGGGCAGGGGATAGGGTCGTGGGGGTGACAGTATACTGCAAGAGGCCACCCGAGGCTCGAAAGAAGGAGAAGGTGGGCACGGTGATGGAAGTGGACGTGGAGAAGATCGTCGGCCTTAAGCCGGATCTGGTCCTGGCCACATCCTTGACGGACCCTAAGGATGTGGAAAAGTTGAAGGACTTGGGGATAAATGTGATCACATTTCCAAACCCTAAAAGCTTCTCCCAGATATGCGAACAGTTCCTGAAGCTCGGCAGGCTCGTGGGAAGGGAAAGGGAGGCTCAGGACATCGTAAGGAAAGCCCGGGCCCAGGTGGATTCCATAGCCAAGATCGTGGAAGGCCTGCCCAAGCCCAAGGTTTTCGTCCAGGTGGGGGCGAAGCCGCTTTTCACGATAACGAAAGGTTCCTTCATCGACGATTTTATCAAACTTGCGGGGGGGAAGAACATCGCCGAAGACGCCAAAACCGGCCTTTACAGCAGGGAGAAGGTGCTCCAGGCCAACCCGGATGTGATCATAATAACGACCATGGGGATCGTGGGCGAAGAGGAGAAGAGGACCTGGCATAAGTACAAGACACTCAATGCTGTAAAGAACAACAGAATTTATGTGGTGGACTCCTACGCCCTCTGCAGCCCCACCCCGCTCACCTTCGCTGAGACCCTGAAGGAGCTGGCAGAACTTCTCCACCCGGAGATAGGAAGATGATGCCCATCTTCGAACACGGGGGCGAGCTCGAAAAGCTCGAGAGGCTCGGAATATCCCCCGAAAATTTGCTGGACTTCAGCGTGAACTTAAATCCCCTCGGACCTCCCGAGGAGCTGCTCCGGACCTTGAGGGAGCGCATATCCGAAATCGCTCTCTATCCCGAACCCCGTTCCGAGGCTTTGGTGGCCAAGCTCTCCGAGAAGCTCAAAGTTCCCCGGGGGAACCTCGTGGTCTCGAACGGCTCGAACCAGCTCATATACGCAGTATACAGGGCCTTAAGGCCTGGAAGGGCCCTCATCCTCCAGCCGACCTTTTCGGAATACCGGAAGGCGGCAGCCCTTTGTGGGACTTATATTATAGATTTCGTCCTGAGTCCCGAGGATGGATTCTCCGTCCCCCTTGAGGAGCTCCACAAGGCTCTGGAGTCCTCCGACCTCGCCTTCATATGCAATCCCAACAACCCCACCGGAAGCCTCCTGGAGAGGGAACTGCTGCTTGCCCTCGTACGGAGGTTTCCTGATACCACCTTCGTCGTGGATGAGGCGTTCTCGGATTTCTCGGATGTGCCCTCCTCCGTCGTCGGAAACGTCCTCGAATTTGAAAACCTCGTAGTTTTGAGGTCGTTCACGAAGATCTTTTCCATCCCGGGGCTCAGACTGGGATATGCTGCGGCGGGCGAAAACGTAGCTTCCGCCCTAAGGGAGCAGATAGAACCTTGGTCGGTCAACAGACTTTCCCAGCTTGCAGGAGAAATCGTGCTCGAATTCGAACGGTTCGTGGAGCAAACCAGGGGCTTCATCTCCGAAGAGAGGGATTTCCTCTTCTCCGGCATCTCGAAGGTAGAAGGTCTTTCTCCCTTCCCGTCCCACGCCAACTTCCTGCTGGTACGATGTGAGGCCCTTGGAGCCTCCTCGCTTCAGGCCCGCCTTCTGGAAAAGGGGATCTTCGTGAGGGATTGTTCAAACTTCGTGGGGTTGGACGGACACTTCTTCAGGGTGGCCGTAAGAAAAAGGGAGGAGAACGAAAGGCTCATCTCGGCTTTGTCGGAGGTCGCAGATGGGAGCGAAAGCCCTCATGGTCCAGGGCACGGGCTCGCACGTCGGCAAGAGCCTGATAACCACCGCATTGTGCAGGATATTCTATCAGGACGGATTTAAGGTCGCGCCGTTCAAGGCTCAGAACATGTCCCTCAACTCCTGCGCCACGCCGGACGGGAGGGAGATAGGCAGGGCCCAGGCAGTCCAGGCGGAGGCCTGCGGCATAGCCCCCACATCCGATATGAATCCTGTGCTGCTCAAGCCCATGGGGGACTCCGGATGTCAGGTCGTGCTCCGGGGAAGGCCGTATATGAACCTATCTGCGAAAAGATATTACGACTTAAAGGAAACCCTTTGGAAGGCGGTATGCGAGTCCTTCGAGAGGTTGAGGGAAAATTACGATGTGATCGTGATGGAGGGGGCCGGAAGCCCTGCGGAGGTAAATTTAAGGGAAAACGATATAGTGAACATGAGGATGGCCAAACACGCAGAAGCTCCCGTGCTCCTGATAGGGGACATAGACAGGGGCGGCGTCTTCGCATGGATAGTGGGGACCCTGGAACTCCTTCAAGACGACGAGAGGAAGCTTGTAAGGGGCATCCTGATAAACAAGTTCAGGGGGGACATCTCCCTCCTGAGGCCGGGGCTCAAGTTCCTGGAGGAAAGGACGGGAAGGCCGGTCGTGGGCGTGATACCCTACATAAACGATCTGAAGGTGCAGGAGGAGGATTCGGTCGCTTTGGAAGGGTTCAGGAAGAGGGATGCCGAGGTGAAGGTAGCAGTCGTGAGGCTTCCGAGGATCTCCAACTTCACGGACTTCGATCCGCTCCTGTCCGAGAAGGACGTCTCCCTCAGGTATGTGACCTCGCCGGAGGAGCTGGAAGGTGCCGATATGATCGTGATCCCCGGCACGAAGAACACCATATACGACCTGCTCTTCCTCAAAGAAAGCGGGCTTTCCGAGAAGATAATTGAGAAGAGGAAAAGGGGAACGATGGTGATCGGGATCTGCGGCGGGTTCCAGATGCTCGGGAAGGAGATAAGGGACCCGTACGGGGTAGAATCGGAGCGAAGAGCAGAGCCAGGGCTCGGGCTTTTGGACGTCGAGACGACGTTTACGAGGGAGAAGGCCACATATCGTGCGAAGGCGAAGGTTATAAAGGGGACGCCCTACTTAGAGGAGGGGGAAGTCCTGGAGGGCTACGAGATACACATGGGTCGGACGAAAGCGGAAGGCTACATATTCGAGCTTACGAGGGAATCGGGAAGGAAGACCTTCGACGGCGTAGCTTCCGAGGACGGTATGGTCTTCGGCACGTACCTACACGGAATATTTGAGAACAACGCCTTCAGGAGGAGGCTCCTGAACTCCGTGAGGAAGAAGAAGGGACTCTCCGAGCTTCCTCCCCGCGACGTGGACCCGATCTTGGAGAGACAGAGGGAATACGACAGGATAGCGGACGTAGTCAGAGGCAACATCGACATGGACTTCATATATGGGCTGTTGGGCGTATAGCATCCGACGGGAGGAGAAATGAAAAGGGGTCTGATACAGGTTTACACCGGCGATGGGAAGGGAAAGACCACCGCAAGCGTGGGCTTGGCCGTAAGGTGCGTGGGACATGGGCTTAAGGTCTGCTTCATCACTTTCCACAAGGACCCCGAAAGGTGGGGATACGGGGAGCTGGAGGTCCTCAGGAGGCTCGGGGTCGACGTCTTCACGTTCGCAGAAAGACATCCGGGCTTCGAGGAGGCAGGCTTCGAGGAACTGAGAGGGGAGTGCCTCAGGGGGTTAGAATTCGCAAGGGAAGCTATGGGAAGGTACGATGTTGTGATATTGGACGAGATAAACGTATCCCTGAGGGACGGCTTCTTGAAGGAAGATGAAGTGGTATCCCTGCTCGGGGAGAAGCCCGAGGGGACGGAACTCGTGCTCACCGGCAGGGGAGCCACAAGGAGGATAATGGATATGGCTGACCTCGTAAGCGAGGTGAGGAACGTAAAACATCCCTACCGTAAAGGGATACCTGCGAGGAAGGGAATTGAATTCTAAGCTCGTACGCTGGGCGCTTTCTGCGTTCGTCCTGTTCGGAGCCCTGATGTTGGCAGGGGCCCTATCCCTCTGCGTGGGTTCGGTTGGGATCCCCCTTAAAAGGCTCCTTTGTCTTCCCTTCGAGGGCAGGGGCTCGGTGGAGTACTCCATACTCTTCGACGTCCGCCTCCCCAGGCTCCTTCTGGGGATAGGTGTGGGAGGGGCGCTCGCCATCTCGGGCGTCGTGCTTCAGGGGATGTTCAGGAATCCCCTCGTGGAACCTTACACATTGGGGATATCGGGGGGGGCCGGGCTAGGGGTATCCCTGAACGTAGCCCTCAGGATGTACAGGGACGTGGGCACAGTCTCCATCCCTTTAAGCGGCTTCTTGGGCGCTATGGGCACGGTGCTGCTCGTCTACATCCTCGGCACGAGGAGGGGGAGGATGGGCCTCCAGAGGCTCCTGCTTACAGGTGTCATGATAAGCTTCATATGTTCCTCGGCGATCATGCTCATAATGGCGGTCTCCAAGGCCGAGGACCTCCACGGAATAATATTCTGGATGATGGGCTCGCTCGAGGAGCCTCACGGATGGCTCATAAAGCTCGTGCTTGTTACATCGCTCTGCGGGCTTTTGACTTCGTACGTGTTCGCTATCGACCTGAACGCCCTCTCCCTCGGGGAGGAGGAGGCAGCACACCTCGGGGTGAAGGTGGAGAGGGCCAAGAGGGCGCTCTTTATCCTTGCCTCCCTCCTTACGGGCTTCAGCGTGAGTGCGGCAGGGATCATAGGCTTCGTGGGGCTCGTGGTCCCACATTTCGTGAGGATGTTCGTAGGAGGTGACCACAGGATACTGCTTCCCGCCTCCTACCTTGCGGGGAGCACCTTCCTCGTGCTCTGCGACACATTGGCGAGGACCATAATAGCCCCTCTGGAGCTTCCCATAGGGGTGATAACGGGGATCGTCGGTGGGAGCCTGTTCGTATACGCCCTGAGCAAGAGGAAGTATGAGTTCTGAGGTGCTGAAGGTAGACGATCTCACCTGCGGTTACGGCGACAGGCCCGTCCTGAAGGGCCTGAGCTTTTCCGTCGAGGACGGGGAACTCCTTGGGGTGATAGGCCCCAACGGCTCAGGTAAGACCACCCTCGTCAGGGCCCTCACGAAGATATTGGAGCCTATGGACGGAAGGATATTACTGGAAGGGAGGGACATAAAGGAGATGGACCTTTCGGAGCTGGCCCGCAGGATCGCCGTGGTCTCCCAGAACCCGGAGGGGGGTTCCTGGATGACCGTGGAGGAGTTCGTCCTGTTAGGCAGGGTGCCGCACAGAAGAAAGTTTCAACTTCTGGAGACGAAGCACGACGAGGAGGTCGCCGAAAGGGCGATGGCCCTCACCGGGACCCTGGGACTTAAGGGGAGGCTCCTTAAAGAACTAAGCGGAGGAGAAAGACAGCTCGTATCCATAGCTAAGGCCCTCTGTCAGGAGCCGAAACTCCTGCTGCTGGACGAACCGACCGCCCACCTGGACATAGCCCATCAGGTCCGGGTGCTGGACCTCATCAAGAAGCTGAACAGGGACGACGGCCTTACGGCCATAACGGTCCTGCACGACCTGAACCTCGCAGGAGAATACTGCGACAGGCTCCTGCTCCTTAAGGACGGGAAGCTGTGCAGGACGGGCCTTCCCGAGGAGGTGCTGGACCCACGGGTGATAGAGGATGCCTACGGGGTAAAGGTGGTGGTGGGAAGGAACCCTGCCTCGTCAAAGCCTTATGTGTTCCCGATTCCAAACGCTAAATGATCCTCGGCCTTGTCGACGATCCGGGAATTGGTTATATTAAGCTAAGGTCACAACCTCCGGAGGAGGACCGAGGGATGGGTCTCCCAGTGGAGCTAAACTTACGAGGGAAGAAGGTGCTGATAGTAGGGGGCGGTGAGGTCGCAGAGAGGAAGCTCGATAAGATCTTGGAATTCGGACCTCTTTCGGTCCAAGTCGTGGCTCCCGTAGTCTCCCCTGGGATAAAGGGGAGGTCCCCCGAGGTGGAGGTGATACAGAGGGAGTTCAGGCCCGACGATGTGAGGGAGGTCGACATAGTCTTCGTCGCTACCGACGACCCGGACTTGAACAGGAAGGTGGCGGAGACAGCTAAGAAGGAAGGAGCCTTAGTGAACGTGGCCGACAGTCCGGAACTATGCGATTTCTTCCTTCAGGCTTACGTCAGAAAGGGAAACCTCACGATATCGGTCTCGACCGGAGGCGTAGCGCCAGGTTTCGCCGGAGCTTTGAAGGACATGATAGAGAGCCATCAACCCTTAGATAGGCTCTCCGAGGCCTTGGACGCCTTCGCTAAAGTGAGGAGGAAGGTTATAGAGGGGGAGTTCAAGGGGAAGAAGGCCATCCTTTCCATCTTAGCTAGGGAATATGTGGGCAGCACGGGCTGCGGCCTGAGCAGGTACGTCTACCTTATAGGCTTCAGCCACAGGACCGCTCCCCTGCCCGTCCGTGAGAAGGCCCTTAGGGCACTGAAGGAGATATCGGAGGAGCTGGAGGAGAGGGTGTTGCTCTCGACATGTAACCGTGTAGAGCTGTATTTCTGTGGCGGAGATCTCGTAGAAGTTCTCCTCAAGCTCCCGGACCTCCTCAAGGAGCACCTCTACTTCAAGGCCGGAAAGGAGGTGCTCAAACACCTGGCCCTGGTGACCTCGGGGTGCGATTCTTTGGCCTTAGGGGAGGTACAGATAGCCCACCAGGTGCGCAAGGCTTACGAAGAGGCCAGGGCCGCGGGAAGGGTCGGAAAGGTCCTAAGCAGGCTCTTCGAGAGCGGCTTCAAAGCCTCCAAGGAAATAAGGAGCAGGACGGGGATACAGGACGCTTCGGTTTCCATCCCCTACCTGGCCGTACAGCTCGCACGGAGGAAGCTCCCCCTGACGCCGGAACGTACCGGGGTCGTAGGCACAGGAGATATGGCGGAGCTCATATTGAAGAACTTAGGGTTCAAGGGGGTCAGAACCTTCGGGCGTAATTCTGAGCGTCTACGAGTCTTAGAGGAGAGGTACGGGGCCGTCCCGGTTCCCCTGAGTCGGTTGGAGGAGACCCTGGGTTCACTTGGGGCGCTCTTTGTGGCCACGTCCTCCCCCGAACCCATCTTAACGAAAGATATGGTCACAAGAGCCTTACGGGGAGGACGGTTGTTCGTGGTGGACGTGAGCGTGCCGAGGAACGTCGAAGAGGAGGTTGGGGAGCTCAAAGGGGTGGAATGTATATTTACCGACGATCTAAGGGAGGTGGCCGAGGAAAACGCCCGAAGGAAGGAGGAAAGGTTACACGAGGCGGAGGAGATAGCCGAGCGGGAGGCGGAGGAGTTCTGGGGATGGTACGAGAGCTTGGAGGTGGAGGACACGGTCAAGGAGTTCTTCAAAAGGCTCGAAGGTATACCTCCGAAGAAGCTCCTCAGACGGGCGGCGTTAAGGCTGAAGGAGCGCAAAGAGCTGGTACATGCCTTCAGGGAGCTCTTCGGGCTGTGAAGCTTAGACTCGGGACGAGGGGAAGCAGGCTCGCTTTGGCTCAGGCGGACATAGCTAAGAGGGCCCTCGAGGGACTCGGCTTTACTGTCGATCTCGTGGTCGTGAGGACTAAGGGGGACATATGTAAAGATAGGCCGGTGGAGGAGCTTGGAAAGGGCATGTTCGTGAAGGAGATAGAGAGGAAGCTCTTGGAAGGAAGTATAGATCTGGCCGTCCACAGCGCCAAGGACATGCCCTCCGAGCTTCCCGAAGGGCTCGAGGTCGCAGCGTACCTCAAGAGGGAGGACCCGTCGGACTGTTTGGTGACGCCGGATGGGAGGAAGCTGGACGAGCTTGAGGAGGGGGCGAAGGTCGGAACCTCGAGCCCCAGGAGGGCCTTCCAGTTGCTCGGCTTCAGGTCGGATTTAGAGGTCGTCCCGATGCGGGGCAACTTGGACACGAGGATACGGAAGCTCCTGGAGGGGACCTACGACGCCATCGTGGTGGCGTACTGCGGACTGCTGAGGTTAGGGCTGGAAGGATGGGCGTCCGAGGTGTTCGACCCTGACACCTTCCTGCCGTCCCCCGGTCAGGGAGCGCTCGCCTTGGAGGTGGTATCGGATGGGGGAATGGCATCTAAGCTCAAGACGATCGACCACGTCCCTACGAGGGCGGAGGTCGAGGCCGAGAAGGCATTCGTGATGAGGCTCGGAGGTGGATGCCGGAGGGCCATCGGGGCCTTAGGTAGGTGGTCGGACGGGAAGGTCCGGCTCAAGGGGGTCCTTTATTGCGAAGGTAGGAGGCTGGAGGTGGAGGGCGAAGGGGAGGACCCGCGGGAGCTCGGGATATGGCTTGCGGAGGAGGTCCTAAGGTCTATATAGTCGGAGCAGGTCCTGGCGACCCATCGCTTATAACGAAAAGGGCCCTGAGGCTCATAGAACGGGCCGACAGCGTCCTATACGACAGCTTGGTCCCCGTCGAGCTGCTGCTCTACGCTAAGGAGGAGGCGGAGCTCATACCCGTGGGCAAGAAGGGGGGACGGGACCAAGAAGAGATAAACGAGCTTATGGTAAGGAAGGCCCTGGAGGGGAAGACCGTCGTAAGGCTCAAAGGAGGGGACCCGTTCATATTCGGCAGGGGAGGGGAGGAGGTGGAGCACCTGAGGGAACGAGGTGTAGAATTCGAGATCGTGCCCGGCGTGAGTGCCCTGTCGGCCGTGCCGGCCTACGCCGGTGTGCCCCTCACCCATAGGAGGTTTTCATCCGCCGTATGTGCTGTAACTTGCAGGGAAGCTTTGGGAAAGGAAAGTATAAGTTGGAGGGCGATATCGGAGCTCGGCGGGACCTTGGTCCTGTTCATGGGGGCTGGGAACGCGGACGACGTCAGGGAAAGGCTCATTTCGTCGGGTATGGACGAGGACACACCCTTCGTGAGCGTTATGTGGGGGACCACATCGGAGCAGAGGACGGTATCGGGAAGGCTCGGTGAGCTCGGGAGGGTGAAACTTCGGCCTCCGTGCCTGACCCTGGTTGGCCGGGTGGCGCTTTTGAGGGAAAGGTTAAGGTGGTTCGAGAGGAAACCCCTCTTCGGAAGGACGATCCTGGTGGCCCGACCGAAGGAGGAGGCCGTAAAGCTGGCCGAAAGGCTCAGGGAATACGGGGCAAGGGTCCTACCATTTCCAGCGGTCAAGTTTTCGCCCTTAGAGGTGGATGCGAGGACGCTCGGAAGGGCTTTGGATTCCGACTGGATGGCCTTCACCAGCAAGAGGGGGGTAAGGTTCTTCCGGGACGCCCTGTTCGGGGTCGGCTCGGACGTCCGCTCACTTAGGGCGAGGGTGGCAGCCATCGGTCCATCCACTGCGGAGGAACTTGAGAACGTAGGGGTCATCCCGGACCTCGTGCCGGAGGAGTACTCGTCGAGGGGCCTCCTGAAGGAATTTTCGAGGGTGGGCGTGGCCGGAAAGCGAGTGGTCTTACTTAGGGCGAAGGGGGGTAACCCTGAGCTGCCTTCCGGCCTGGAGAGGATGGGAGCGGACGTGGAAGATGTTGAGCTCTACCGGGCCATCCCGGGAGGGGAGCGGGAGGCGAAGGTTCTGAGGCCCCTGCTTCCCGATGTGGACACCTTGGTATTCGGAAGTCCTTCCTGTCTCGAGTCCTTCCTCTCGACCTTCTCGGAGGAGGGGAGGGAGGCCCTGAGGAGGGGGACCGTGGTGGCCATGGGGCCAGTTACCGCGGAGGCCCTGGGCAGGGAGGGAGCCCAAAGGGTGCTGGTGCCGGAAACCTTTACAGCCGACGGGGTCCTAAAGGTCATCCTCGGGACGAAGGAAGCATGGTGAACATCACGGCCCTGCTTTCAGGGGAGCCTGATAAAGCCGACGGGACGAGGTACTCCGGGGATCGCCCCCTCGTGTTGGTCTGGAACGTGACCTCCAGGTGCAACTTGGACTGCGTCCATTGTTACTCCACATCGGCATTTGGGGACGAACTTTCGCACGAGGAGGCCCTTTCGGCCGTCGACGAATTCCGGAGGGCCGGGGTGAAGGTCCTGCTCTTCTCGGGAGGGGAGCCGCTGTTGCGGGAGGACGTGCTGGAACTTGGAAAGGCCTCCTCGGACTCGGGTATCTTCCCCTGCCTCTCCACCAACGGTACCCTGATCACAAAGGAGTTCGCCAGGGGCTTGAAGGAGGCGGGTTTTATCTACGTTGGGGTGAGTTTGGACGGCCTCCGGGGGACACACGATGAGTTCCGAAGGAAGGAGGGGGCCTTTCGAGAGGCGATGGCCGGCATGGAAAGGGCGGCTGGGGAGGGTATGAAGGTCGGGGTGAGGTTCACGGTCACCAAATTTAACTACCATGAACTGTACGACCTCATGGACCTGGCGGATTGCTTAGAGGTGAAGAGGTTCTGCGTCTACCACCTGGTCTATTCCGGAAGGGCCGAGCCGGACCACGATCTGGACCTCCATCGGAAGCGGACGCTCATAGAAGGGCTCTTCCGGAAGGCCCGGGAACTCCTCGAGAGGGGTTCCCAGATGCAGGTGCTCACCGTAGCCGGCCCCTTCGACGGGGCCTTCCTCTACAGGAAGCTTGCGAAGGAGGACCCGGCGGGGGCGAAGGAGGCCTTAAAGGCCCTGGAAGTACAGGGAGGGGAGAGCACCGGAAGGAAGCTCCTCTGTGTGGACCCCTCGGGGTGGGTTCGGCCGAACCAATTCTGGGAACGAAGGTTAGGGAACATAAGGGAACGGAGCTTGGTCGACATCATCTCCAAAGACCCCACCATAGATGCCCTCAGGAGGCTTCCCGAGGGACTTTCCGGGAGATGCGGAAGGTGCGCGTTTAAGGGGGTGTGCGGAGGGTTTAGAGCGAGGGCCGAACAGGTCTTCGGTAACTTCCTGGCGGAGGACCCCGCCTGCTACCTTTCGGAGGAGGAGATAGGCCATGTTCCCCGAACTTAGGATGCGCAGGTTGCGAAGGGGGGAAGGTATAAGGGCGTTGGTGCGGGAGACGATGCTCTCCACGGACGACCTCGTATACCCCCTCTTCGTGGTGCACGGAAGGGGGAGGAGGGAGCCCATAGGTCCCATGCCGGGACAGTTCAGGTTGAGCGTGGACCAGCTCGTGGAGGAGGTCCAGGAGGCCTACGAGCTCGGGATAAAAGGTGTGCTGCTCTTCGGGGTGCCGAGGCGGAAGGACGAACTTGGCTCGGAGGCATATTCCGACGATGGCATCGTCCAGAGGGCCACGAGGGCGCTCAAGGAGGCCCTCCCGGAGCTCGTGGTGATGGCCGATGTCTGCCTCTGCGGGTACACCACCCACGGCCATTGCGGGGTGGTCGTGGACGGGAGGGTGGACAACGACAGGACCTTAGAGCTGATAGCTAGAACTGCCCTCTCGCTCGCCGGTTCGGGGGCGGATGTGGTCGCTCCTTCGGGGATGATGGACGGCCAGGTGAGGGCGATAAGGAAAGCTTTGGACGAGGAAGGCTTCACCGACGTCGCCATCATGGCGTACTCGGCCAAATATGCCTCCTGTTTCTACGGTCCCTTCAGGGAGGCTGCCGGGTCCGCCCCGAAGTTCGGGGACAGGCGCTCCTATCAGATGGACCCGCCCAACGTTCGGGAGGCCCTCTTGGAGATGGAGCTGGACATAAGGGAAGGAGCCGATATAGTTATGGTGAAGCCCGCCTTAGCTTACCTGGACGTCATCCGAGCTGCCAAGGAAAGGTTCCTGAGGCCCTTGGCAGCGTACAACGTCTCGGGGGAGTACGCTATGGTGAAGGCCGCCGGAAGGCTCGGATGGATGGACGAAGAAGGGGCCATGATGGAGGTGCTCTTAGGGATAAAACGGGCGGGCGCCGATATAATCCTGACATATTTCGCCAAAGATGCTGCCAGGATGCTCGGAAGGGCTGCTTGAGCTTGCCCAAAGGGCCTTCCCCATAGAAAGCCGTCCCTTCCTCCGGCTCTCCGAGATGTCCTCCTCGGAGGAGGATGAAGTATTGAAGGTCCTGAGATATCTTAAGGAGGAAGGCGTCATCCGCCGTATAGGTGCCGTCCTGGAGCCGAGGAAGCTGGGCTTCGAACCCGTGCTCCTGGCTTTCTCGGTCGGTGGGGACAGGTTGGAGGAGGTGGGAAGTAGGATGGCAGGGTACAGCCAGGTGACCCACTGCTACCAAAGGGACGGCTCGGAGTACAACCTGTGGGTCGTGGCCGTGGAGAGGAAGGGGCACCTGGACGGGTTGCTCCGGGAGCTGGCAGATTTAGAAGGGGTCCGTCGGGCCCTGGTATTGAAATGCGAGAGGACCTATAAGCTCGCGACCACCTTCGGGCGGGAAGGAGTTCTGGGACCTACGACGGAGAAGGTTCAAACTTCGGAGAATACGGGAGGTCCTCCGCCGCTTCGGCTCCTGAGGTCACTTTCGGACATACCTCTGGCCCGCAGGCCGTTCCTGGAGGTAGCGGAGGGACTGGGGATGTCGGAGGACGAGGTGATAAGTAGGATCGAGAAGCTCGTGAACTCCGGCTTGGTCAGAAGGTTCGGGGCGGTGCTGGACCATACCAAGGTGGGATTTTCCGAGAACGCCCTCGTGCTATGGAGCACGGGGGACCCGGACGAGCTGGGGGCCGCCTTTGCGAAGCTTCCCTGGGTGTCCCACTGCTACCTGAGGAGGGCCTATGCGATAGGACCCCACATTCCGCCTTCGTCTATTTCCTTTTGTGGAGTATACACCATGGTTCATGCGAGGTCCGGAAGGGAGCTGAAGGACAGGATATCCCGGATGAGGGAGGTGGCCGGGGCTGAGCCCTCGGTGTTTTATACTGTGAGATGTTTCAAAAAGGGATCGTTCGAGCCCGGATGAGGTCCGAGGAGCTGTTCGAACGGGCGAGGAGATGTATGCCCGGGGGGGTATCAAGCCCCGTGAGGGCGTACGGGGCCGTAGGTGGGGTCCCCAGGTTCGTGGAGAGGGGGGAAGGTGCCTACATCTTCGATGTGGACGGAAATAGGTACATAGATTATGTACTTTCTTACGGACCCTTGATATTGGGACATGCCCACCCCGCAGTCCTGAAAGCCCTCACCGAGGTGCTCCCTAAGGGCACGAGCTTCGGAGCCCCCACCGAGCTAGAGGTGGAACTCGCTGAGACCATAAAGGCCGCCTTCCCGTTCGTGGAACTCGTGCGGTTCGTGAACTCGGGAACCGAGGCGACCATGACCGCCGTGAGGCTTGCGAGGGCCAGGACCGGCAGGGAACTCATCCTCAAGTTCGAAGGGTGCTACCACGGACACGCCGACCCGTTCCTGGTCCGAGCCGGCTCCGGAGGGCTCACCTTCAACATCCCTTCGTCGCCGGGGGTTCCGAAGGGTACCACGGAGTGCACTATATCGGTACCTTACAACGACAGGGGTGCTGTGGAGGAGGTCTTCGGAAGGTGCGGGGAGGACATAGCCGCCGTGGTCGTGGAGCCCGTGGCCGGGAACATGGGCGTGGTCCTGCCCCAGGAGGGATTCCTGGAGGGGCTCAGGAGCACGACGAAGGAACATGGGGCGCTCCTTATATTCGACGAGGTCATAACCGGCTTCAGGGTGGAGTTCGGGGGCATATCCACGAGGTACAACATAGAACCCGATATAATAACCCTCGGAAAGGTCATAGGAGGGGGACTTCCGGTCGGAGCGCTCTGCGGGAGGGAGGAGGTGATGGGTCTTCTGGCCCCCCAGGGGAAGGTCTACCAGGCCGGCACGCTCTCCGGAAATCCCTTAGCGATGAAGGCGGGGTTGGCCACACTCGAGGTGCTCAGGAAGGAGATGCCCTACCGGATGCTCAGGAGCAGGACCGAGGAACTGGCCGAAGGGATGAGAGGGGCGTTCGGGAGGAAGGGGATACCTTGTGTGGTGAACTACGATACAGGGATGTTCTCCATCTTCTTCACGGAGCGGGAGAGGGTGCTCAACCTTGAGGACGTCCGCACATCCTCTGCGGAGCTTTATTCCAAGGTCTTCCACGCCCTCCTCGGGGAGGGAGTCATGCTCGCTCCCTCACCGTACGAGTCGGCCTTCCTCTCCACGGCCCACGACGGGGAGGTCGTAGAAAGGACCGTAGAAGCTTTGGAGGGGGCCTTAAGACACATCTGAAGCCGTGAACGAGCTCAGGATATTATTCTTAGAACTCACGAAGCGCTGTAACCTGGAATGTGTGTATTGTAGAGCGGGGAAGGTCCCCGAGGAGGAGCTTTCGAAAGATGAGGTGCTGGGCCTCGTGGACGAGGTAGCATCCTTCGCAAGGCCCCTCTTGATCGTCACCGGAGGAGAACCCTTGATGCGGGAGGATGCCCTTGAAGTGGCATCGCACGCCTCCAGGAAGGGACTTCCCGTAGCGCTGGCCACCAACGGGACCCTGATAGATCGGAACCTGGCCGAAGATATAAGGAGGGCGGGAATAAGGAGGGTGAGCGTGAGCCTGGACGGCGCGAAGCCCCAGGTCCACGATCGTATGAGGGGGGTGAAGGGGGCCTTCGACGCGGCCCTCTCGGGGATAGGACACCTAAGGGAAGCTGGGGTGGAGGTCCAGGTGAACACGACGGTGACCCGACAGAACGTCTCCGAAGTTCCGGAGGTCCTGGAGCTCTGCCTCAAGCTCGGTCTACGGGCCTTACATCTCTTCATGTTCGTCCCCGTAGGATGCGGTATGGAGGTAGGGGAGTCCGTCCAGCTTCCTCCTGAAGACTGCGACGATGTCCTAAGATGGCTGCAGGGTAAATCCTCGGATGTTCCGATAGAGCTCAGGGCCACCTGCGCGCCCCAATACTTCAGGATAGCCGGGGCGAACTCCCGCAGGAGGTTGGGATGTCTTGCAGGGGTGAGCGCCTGCTTCATCTCCAGCGCGGGAGATGTGCAACCCTGCGGTTATCTCCCCTTAAGTGCTGGGAACATAAAGGAAAGGAGCATAAAGGAGATATGGGAAAGGGCCGAGATGTTCCGCTCCTTGAGGGACCCTGCACGACTCAAGGGAAGATGTGGGGCCTGCGAATACCGATACGTCTGTGGGGGATGTAGGGCGAGGGCCTTCGCGAAAGGTGGCGACCCTCTGGGCGAGGACCCTTGCTGTGCGTACGTGCCCGGGACGAACATGGGAGCGCGATGAAGGAGTATCAACGACCGATAAAGTGCTGGCCGGAAGAAGAAAGGCCCAGGGAGAGGCTCCTGCGGAAGGGGGCTGAGGTCCTCACCGACGCCGAGCTTTTGGCTATCCTCCTTCGCACGGGAGATGCATCATCCGGCCTGAGCGCCTTGGACATAGCTCTGCACCTTCTAGCCAAGTTCGGGGGCCTCAGAGGGATAGACATGGCATCGCCTGCTGAGCTCGAGCAGGTCCCGGGGATGGGACCTGCTAAGGCGGCAGCCGTAAAGGCCGCCCTGGCCTTGGGCAGGAGGTTCGCCTCCGAAGGTGAGGGGGAGAAGGTGGTGTTCAGGTCGAGCTCGGATGTGGCGAAGTACTACCTACCTAAGGTCAAGGGGCTTAAAAAAGAGGTCTTCAGATGCGCCCTCTTGGACATGAAGAACAGGCTCATCAAGGATGTGATCGTATCGGAGGGAAGCCTCGGCGAGAGCCTGGTCCATCCGAGGGAGGCTTTCCTCCCAGCGGTCAGGGAGTCGGCGGCCGCTGTCATATTCGTCCACAACCATCCCTCCGGGGACCCGAGCCCCTCCCGGGAGGACGTGGCCGTAACCGAACAGCTCGTCCGGGCAGGGAGGATCTTGGGGATAAAGGTCCTGGACCATGTGATCTTGGGTGAGGGAAGGATCGTGAGCTTGGCCGAGGAGGGTCTCCTCGGAGGTTAGGATGCGCTTCGTAGCGGACGATATGTTGGGGAGGCTTGCCAAGTGGCTCAGGCTCTTAGGATACGATGTGATATATCCCGCACCTGCGAGGGACGCTCAGCTCCTCAGGCTCGCGCAGGCGGAGGACAGGGTGCTCCTCACGAGGGACAGGGGGTTGGCTGAGAGATGTTCCGGGAGGAAGGTCTTAGTGGAGAGCGGAGACCCCTGGGAGCAGCTAAGCCAGGTCGTAAGGGAGCTCGATCTGGACGTAGAGAAGGGCTTCCTGACCAGGTGCGCCCTCTGCAACGAGCCCATAGAGTCCCTGCCCAAGGAGGAGGTGCGGGACTTGGTGCCGCCTTACGTCTTCGGCACGCACGAGAGGTTCGCAAGGTGCCCCAAGTGCGGCAGGGTCTACTGGGAGGGCTCCCATGTGGAGAGGATGCGCAGAAAATTGAAGGAGGCTTTGGGGTGGAAGGAAGGAACTTAGACGAAGTGCCCTTCGTGGTCTTGGATTTCGAGACCACGGGCTTGGAACCCGAGGCGGGGGACAGGATATGTGAGCTCGGGGCGATGAAGCTCAAGGGAGGACGGAAAGGGGAAGTGTTCTGGAGGCTCGTGGACCCCGGAAGGCCGATATCGCAGGGAGCCTTCTCCGTACACCACATCACCCCAGGGATGCTCGAAGGAGCGCCGAGCATGGAGGAAGTGCTCCCCGAATTTCTGAGGTTTTTGGGCGACGATGTCATAGTGGCCTACAACGCCTCCTTCGAGATGAAGTTCCTTGGAAGCGAACTTGGCCGGGCTGGACTTCCTCCTCCTTCCAACCTCGTGGTGGACGTGCTTTCCATGGCCAGGCGGCTCCTTCCGGGCCTTGGGAATTACAGCTTGGGCCGTGTCGCAAGGAGGCTGGGGGTGGAACACTCCCAAGCCCACAGGGCGATGGGGGACGTTTCGGCGACCGCTGGGGTCTTCCTCCTGCTTTTGGATATGGTCCGAGGAAGGGGGATCAACACCTTAGGGCAACTGCTCGGGTTTCTGGGGAGCTGAGGGTCCTGTGATGGAACTTCTGGGTTGGCTGAGGGAGCTTATGGCACGTCCGAGCCCCACAGGCAGGGAGGGGGAGGTCCAGAGGTTCTTAGTCGAAGCTCTACGGGGGATGGGGTTCGACGTGATATTGGAGCCGGTGCTCCCGGGAAGGCCGAACTTGTACGCTGTAAGGGGTAGGCCCGGATACCTCCTGGCCACCCACGTGGACACCGTGCCTGCGTGGGGATGTGAGGGGTTCACGGTAGAAGACGGAACGGCCTACGGCAGGGGAGTCGCTGACCCGAAGGGGCAGATAGCAGCACTCCTGACCGCCTTAGAGGGGACCGAGGCGCCGGCCTTCGTGGCCCTTTTTGTGGACGAGGAGAAGGGTGGGAAGGGTTCCGAGGCCTTCCGTGACCCCTGGGGGATGGATCTTAAGGGAGCTGTCGTGCTGGAGCCCACGGAACTTCGCATATGCAACCTTCAGTTCGGTAGCGTAGAGTTCGAAGCAGAGGTCAAGGGCGAGGAGATGCACGGTGCCACCTACGACGGGGACAAGAACGCCATCCTGAGGTGCTCTAAGCTCATCCAGGACCTATGCGAGCTCCCCTTCTTGGGAGGATTGGGGATAACGGTGGGCAGGATAGAGGGCGGCAGGGACCCACAGGTGATCCCGGATTCCTGTAAGTTTACTGCCGATATCCCAGTTCCTCCGGGAGTTAAGGTGGAGGAAGCTTTGGACGAGGTCCTTGCGACCTTGGACCGGTACGGGGCCGAGTACACCTTGCTGAGCGTGGACGAACCTACCGAGACCTCGCCGGATTCCCAAGTGGCGCAGGACCTGCTCAGGGCTGCGACGGAAACTTTGAAGAGGCCCGTATCCTTCGGGGTCATGTCGGCGTGGACCGACGCTGCGAACCTCTCCAAGAAAGGGATGCCCACCGTGGTGTTCGGAGCAGGTTCCCTGGCCCTGTGCCACACGAAGAGGGAAAACATCCGCCTCCGGGAGCTTTCGGCACTATCGGAGATCTTGATAAGATTTTTGGAAGGAAGGTATTAGCTCACCCCATACCTTTCGTAGAACTCCCTCCTCCACTCGGCGAATTCTCCCCTCAGTATCGCCTCCCTCATATTTCGCATGAGTTCGCAAAAGAAGTAGACGTTATGGAGGGTTGTCAGGCGAAGGCCCAGGATCTCCTCGGCCTGGAACAGGTGGCGTATGTAGGCCCTCGTGTAGCGCCGGCAGACGGGGCAGGAACAATCCGGATCTAAGGGGGAGAAGTCCCCAGCGTAAGGAGAGTTCTTCACCACGAGCTTCCCCTTCCACGTGAAGGCCGTGCCGTTCCTGCCGTACCTCGTGGGCACCACACAATCGAACATGTCCACCCCCCTGGCCACCCCTTCCACTATGTCCTCGGGAAGGCCCATCCCTAAAAGGTGTCTGGGCCTTTCCTCCGGAAGGGTGGACGTCGCCACCTCCACCATCTCCCACGTGAGGGGCTTGGGTTCCCCCAGGGAGAGGCCCCCTATCCCGTATCCAGGAAATCCCATATCGGAGAGAACCTCAGCGCTTTCCCTCCTGAGCTCGTGTCGAACTCCACCTTGAACTATCCCGAAGAGCGCTGGACCTCCCCCGAGCTTCTCGTGATGCCTCACGCTCCTCTCCGCCCAGAGGAGGGTCCTCCTGTGGGCTGCCTCAGCTTCCGCCTCGGAGCAGGGGTAAGGGGCAGGTTGGTCCAGAGGCATTATGATGTCGGCCATAAGCTTATGTTCTACCTCTATCACCCTCTCGGGGGTGAAGGTGTGGTAGGAGCCGTCTATGTGGGATTGGAACCTGACCCCTTCGTCCGTCACCTTGCGGAGGGGTGCGAGGCTGAAGATCTGATATCCTCCGCTGTCGGTGAGGATGGGCCTTTCCCATCCCATAAACCTATGGAGACCACCTGCTTGCTCTATAAGCTCCGCTCCCGGCCTGAGGTAGAGATGGTACGCGTTCGCCAGCACCATCTGGACCCGGGCCCCTTCGAGCTCCTCCTGGGATAGGGCCTTTACGGTCCCCTGGGTTCCCACGGGCATGAACGTCGGGGTTTCGACCTCACCGTGTGGGGTGACCAGGAGCCCGGCCCTCGCCCCGCCGTCCCGTGCCAAGATGTGAAATTCTACCATCAGTCAGAACGATATCATCCACCTGCCGAGGTTGGACGAGAGGAGCCCGACCGTCCCCCGCACGACCGGGAAGACCATCTGGTCGAAGAGCAACACGGCGATGAGGATAAGGGGGCCGTACCTCTCGAGCTGGGCGAAGCGGTAGGCGGACCACGGAGGAAGGAGGCCGACCAGCACCTTCTCCCCGTCCAAGGGGTGGACGGGGAGAAGGTTGAAGAAGGCAAGGATCAAATTTATGTGCATCCCGAAGTAGAGCAGGTAGAGCAGAGGATCTGGGAGCCATATCCCCGCCAGGAGCCTCATCAGGCGGGTCAGGAAGAAGGCTGTCAGGATGTTCGCCCCTGGACCGGCCAAGGATATCCATATCATGTCCCTCTTGGGGTTGCGGAGGTTGTACGGGTCCACCGGGACAGGTTTGGCCCAGCCGAAGTGCACCAGGAAGAGCATTATGGTCCCCAATATGTCTAAATGTGCCAAAGGGTTAAATGTTAACCTTCCTGCCCTCTTGGCGGTCGGGTCACCGAAGGCGTACGCCGTCCAGCCGTGGGCAACCTCGTGCACGGTGATGGCTAAGAGTATCCCGGGAGCGGAGAGGGCGAAACGTGCTATGGAGTTCACCTTCCTCCTCCCGATCACTGGAAGGGCACAACGTTGTTCGTCATTCCGGTGAAATAATCCACCACCAGCCACATCCCAGCGACGGCCACGTGGCCCACCACGAGCCCCAAGAAGAACGGCCGGAGCTTCCTGTACAACCTCGGCCCCCCGTACTTCAAGATGGCGGACTTAAAAAGCCACGCTAAGAATATGCTGAACCATGTCTTTATCAAAGGTAGTGTATTTCCCACAGGAAAGCCGAGAGGGTGTATGGGCCACCAGAGGAACCTGTGGTTCATAAACATCAATAAGCCCATAACCCCCGCCCCTATCCCCGCGAAGGTCCACCTCCTCAGGTCCACCGATGCCGGGTTGAGGAGGATATGGCCCATAAAATCTTCGTAGGGGACCCTCGGACATCCTCCGAAGTACCAGGGGTGTAGGTTGATCCCTCCGTACTTGTACCCCAACTTCAAAGTTATCCACACCGAACCCGCTATGCTGACCAATATGGCGGCCAAAACCCCCCACAGGAGGGGCCTCTTCCTCATCTGGGCGGTATCTGCTAACTTAAGCCCGTTCGCCACGGAGGACATGACAAAAGTCTTTATGTCCGCCGACCATGCGAAAGTGGTGGCGAGCGCAGCCAATCCTGTAGGCCCCAGAGCATTGCTCCCCACACCGTATGTCAGGAACAACTGCGGGATCAAAGGGGCCTTGGCGAAGGCGACCCCGCCCTCGGCCACTATCCTCGTCAACCCTAAGAAGAGGCAGAAGGCTGCGAACAGGAATATAAGGGTAAAGTACCACCTCAGCCCCGCCATCTCGAGCCAGAGCACTATGACCAGGACCCCTAAGGCTATACTTAAGATGGCCGTTCTGTAGGACATCATCTCTTCGGAATCGTCCACATCTGGGTCGCCCCTGAAGGCCTTCCTAAACACCTCCTTCAGATGTCCCCTGGCTATCCAGAGGCCGTAGATTACGAGCACGATCATAGCGCCCATGGCCTGGTACGAGACGCTGGGAGAGCTTGCGCAGTACGGCTCCCTCGGCCCTATGCTCCATCCTACCATCCTCATGATGCCGGTCTGTACGTTCCCCAGGACGCTGAAGAACCATAGGCTGAAAGCTATGTTGAGGTTGACGAGATATGCAAATCCTATTATCGGGAATATCACCTTGATGTCCAACTGCGTGGTCCTGCGGAGGATGGGAAGGTACCATGCCGTCTTGATGGGAGGGACGAAGTTGTAGTAGTTGTGCAATCCGTTCCACGTGCCTATCAGGAAGGGTATTGCGAAGCCCAACCACATCAGCTTGTTCCTGAAGAAGGAGTTGAACATCGAGCTTTTGTCCTGCTCCATCATCTCTAAGGGGAGTTGCACCAGGGGGAAGAGCAACCTCTCCCTTTCCACCCACTGTCTCCGGAGGATCACCATCATGGATATCATCACCAAGTAGACCGCCAGAAGCAGGGGAAGCCATGCAAGTAGGGGCCTTATCCAGGCCATCCACGGGATAGGGTCGCCCTTGGGAATGCCCTCGTAGAAGTACTTCACAGTGACCTCGGGGTCATCGGGGAAGAGCCAGTCAGGAAGGTAGGGCCAGATCATATCCTTCCATTCGTTCTCAGGGGTCGCATAATAGAACGCCCCCGAAAGGGTGGGAAGCAAGTTGGCCGTAAGGCCCATCGTGGGGATGGAGCAGGCAACTATCATCATAACGTACATCGCCACCAACTCCTCGTACGAAAATCCCCACGACCTCCTTACGAGCTTCAACATGGGGTTGACGACCAAAGTCAGGATCAAGAGCATCAACATCGCAGCGGGGGTGGCGAAGTTCTCGGCCATCTCCGAGCCTTTGATCATCAACACCCCGTAAGGGGCGAAGATGCTTATGAAGAAGGACAGACAAACCCCTACCACGAACGCCCTTAACGTGAGGCCCGACTTCATCTTGCCTCCACAAGAACAAAAGTCCCAAGGGAGTCTTTAAGTTTAAGGGACAGCTTCCCTGCCTTCGCCCTCACCTCCTCCTCGACCTCCACGACCCCAGGTCCGACGTCCCTTTCGTACAGCACTTTCCTCCCGTGCTCTAAGGCCAGCTTCCCGAAGCCCGGCAAGGCTATCCTCCCCTTCAAAGTTACGATCTCCCCCCTCCGGCGTATCTCGGGCCTTTCGAGCACGAGGAAGCTCGGCCTCGCTTCCTTCAGACCTTCCACCTGGCCCCTGTCTATACCCAGGTAGGCTGCCATGTAAAGCTTAAATTCGCAGGTCTCCCCCGGCCCGAGGCTCACCGTCCCGCCAGGTGTGGTCCAGCCCTCGGGCCCGCCGCAGTATGTGAGGGAAGGCTCTACGACGTACCCGTTGGTGGTCATAAATATCCCCATCTTCATCTGCCCCGTCCCTTTCCCTATCCTCACCGGGCTCGCCACGAAGAACACGGCTTCTTTATATTTTTCGTCCCCAACAGCACACCAGTCCGCCGGGACGTAAACGAATATGTGGTAGTTACTGTCCAACGGCCTGTAGTCCGTGGCCTCCTTTAAGGGCCATTCCAGCCAGCAGGGAGGCTCCACCCCCCTCTCCAACACCGAGGGCCAGTTTGTATAATAAAGCCTGCAACTGTCCCCGGGGGCGTAGAAGTAATCCCCCTGGTCCCAACCTCCCCCCACTCCTATCCTCCCGTGGACTGCGAGCATGAACCTCGCTTCTTGCTTCCCGAAGTTCTCTATCCTGTAACGCATCTCAAGCACGCTCGTGCCCCGGTATCCCACCATCGTCTTCTCGAACCTGAGCCTGCACCTCCTGCCCGTGGCCGGGTCCGAGTAGGATATCTCGGCCCTCCCCTCGAACTTGACCGAATCTTCGCCCTGGACGAGCCTTATATCCCAGGGCACCCTCCACAGCAGCCCCTTCCTGTCCTCTGGGTCCTCCCCGCTTGTGGAAGGGATGCAGTCTATTATCCCGCCGAAGTAGTGGAAGTGCTCCTTGTCCTCGAGGAGCTTCTCGGGCATCACGAACTCCTCGTGGCCGGAGAGCTTGAAGAAATAGGAAAGGGGAAGCCTGGCCTGCCTGTAAGCTAAGACAGCCCTGTAGAGGTCGTTCTCCATTACGACCACCGGCTGGCCCTCCCTTTCCTCCTCAGAGATCGTGATGGCCCAAGATGCCATGGGAAAGGCCAAGACGCATAAAGCGAGCCTCATCATCTTAATCTCCTTTCTTGAAAGTCCCCGAAAGGAAAGAGCCTTCCTCGCTATGTTCGTACGCTCCTATGTCCGGCCTCTCGCCCCAGTAGTAAAGTCCGACCCCCTCCCCATCCTTCCACTTGATGGGCCTGTCCACCTTTATGAGGTCGTCCTCGTAGTCGACCTCCACGACCCTGAGCGGACCGCTGTCTCCTATCCTTATCAAGCTCCCCTGAGGTTCGTCGAACCCACCGGAGAACCATTCCACATCTGGGACCTCCCCGACGAATCCGTCCGTGAACCAGCTTGCGTCCTTGACCTTTACGACCTCGCCTTCGCCCGCCCCGACCGTCGTGGTCAGGAACCCTCCGGCATCTATGCAGGGAGACCCTTCCCTGAGCTTGCACGCATCCGCCCTGGGGTCGGGTTCGAAGTGGGGATTCAACCCCTTCAGGACGAGGGGCTCGAACGGCCCCACGAAAAGAGGGTCCTCTGAGATGTCACTAGCACCCTTCCCCTCCCAGTCTGGGTAGATGCAGTTGTGGCTGAAGACGAAGTTCTGCACCTTCGGCTCGAAGACCATGCGCTCGGATTTGTAGAAGATGTTGTTGAGGAAGACCAGCCTTTCGGGCGACTCGGAGCCGATGCCCCGCTTGCAATATGCGAAGGTGTTGTGGAAGATGCGCACATCCGTGCACTTCGCCAATGCCCTTACGCCAGGGTTGTTCGTGGTTCCACCTATGCGCCGCATCACGTTGCCGTAAATCAGAACATGGGCAGGGTTGCCAGGTTCGTATCCCTCCTCCCTGTCCGAAAGGTGGATTCCAGCACCTCCTCCGCCGTCAACTTCCTCCAGCCCCTCCATGTAGTTGTGCCTTATCACGGCATACTCCACGTTGGCGCACCAGATGGGCGTCTTGGCGCGATAGCCTTCTGCGGGGCGAAACACGTTCCACTGGGCGATAATGTAACGAGACCTGTTGTCCTCCCCGTCCTTGTCCAGGTTCTGACCGAGGTAGAGGGCGGTGTATAGGAAGCCTTCGAACACGTTCTTCTCGGCGATCCCGTACCAGAACTTCCTCTTGAAAGAGATGGCTTGGTGGTGCCTTCCGAAGACGTAGTTGTGATGGACGTACGCATACATACCGTAGTTAAGGCTGATCCCGTAGTCCTGGTCGCGGGGGAGTTCCTTCGTGTCAATGAACTGGTTCTCGTAAAACTCAAAGTGATGGGTTAGCGACAAGTTCCCTGAATGCCCCCACACCGTTATCCCGTTGGCTCCGTTGCCCTCGAAGATGCACCTTCGGATCTTTATATAAGATGCGGGATCGCCGATGGCGACCGCTGTGTTGCGGGTGTATCCAAGGAACCTTATCCCTTCGATGACGATGTGGTGACTTCCTGTCAGGTCGAAAGCGCATGTCCCTTCCCTGAATATGACCTTTCCGGGTTCGGCCGCCTTCACCACGATCGGGGCGTCCCTCGTTCCGTCGTTCGCGAATCTGACGCCATTCACCACTCCATAATCGCCGGGCTCGATTACAAGGGTATCCCCAGCCCTGAGCCTGCTACAGGCATAATGTATCGTCCGCCAGGGGAGCGATTTCGTCCCCGGGTTGGCGTCGTCGCCCCTTGGGGACATGTAGAAAGTTCTGCCGGCGGACCGGACGGAGGTCGAGATCAGCAACACTATACAAGACTGCACGGCCAAGAGCATCAACAAACTTTTCATGGCCACCTCCCGTCTTAGCTTCCGACGTCCGACTTCATCAAAGCTTTCCGCCAATATCCGCACACAAGCGGTGCGACGGTGTTGTGACCTGTGACCCTGTCCTTGACCACGAGCGTGGTCAAAGGTGCCTCGGAGAACTTGGAGAACAATATGTCGTGTCCCATGCACAGCCCCACGACGATGTTAAGTTCCGTCCCTGCCTGGTTGAGCACCATAGCCTGTCCGACGGGGTTGCATCCGCCTTCTACCGTGCATGCGACGCTGACGACCTCGAAGCCTTGGCTCTCCAATATGCGACAAAGAGCCCTCGTCTCCTCCTTCAGACCAGCGCAGAATGCGACGCCCAGTCTGCGGAAGCCCATCCTTTTGGCGAACTCCATCAACTCCATCACACGGGGCCACCTGCGGTAGCCGTCCTTGGCAACGGACTCCGCCACCTCGGCCACCTTCAACACTTGCTGGTCGGTCGTGCGTATCTGCTGAGCCCTGTCAAGCCCGTCCCTTGCGTGGCGTCTGGGACAGAACTGTGGCGTTCGGTTTATGTCCCCCTCGCATGCGTTCGCACTGCACTCGACACATTTTATCATGACGACGCCTCCTTCCCCAAAAGCTTCCGAAGTTCCTCCGCTGCCCTGCGGGCGAACTCCTCCCGAGGGAGGAGCTTGGATTTGGGTTCGTTCAAAACGACGTAACCTTCAAACCCGATCTCCTTCAACCCCCTGAAAACCGATCCGTAATCCAGCCCACGAGGGTCCCCCAAAAGGCAACGTGTGTAGTAGAACCCATCTTCCTCCATCACATCGGGTTCATCCGGCTCGGCAGGTCGAACATTTTGAACGGAGAGCTGACGGATGTGCCCGCCCAGCCGCTTCACAGCCTCCTCACCGTAATCCTGCCTTGCGACGAAGAAGTTGGCGGGGTCGTATTGCAGGCCGAAGTTGTCACGCCCTATCCTCGCTATCGCATCGAGGCAGGAGTCAACCGTCTCGAAAGGACCTCCCGTGTGGGTCTGGACGATTAGGGTCATCCGATGGGGTTCGAGCAGGTCGCACGCCTCCCTGAGCCATCCCGCCTCACCAACCCATACCTTCAGCACGTCGCACCGGAGCATCTCGGCGAGCGGGATGAACTTCTCCAGACCCTTCAAACCCTCCTCGTCCGCACTTATCCCGGGCGGCATGCAGCATGAGACCCCTATCCCCAGTTCGTCCGCCACCCTTCGGAACCCCTCCACCTCTTCGAGGGTCGTGTCGGCCGTGATCTGCGTCGCACGCAGCTCCACGGCATCGTAGCCGCACATCCGTGCGAACCTCAAGAATTCGGGCACGCTCATCTCGCAATAGCGATATCGAACCTCGATGAGCCTGCCCGAAAGCGAAAGGCGCATCATCCCTCACCCCCTCGAGATTCCCAGAACCTTCAAGGCATTTTCCCCGAGTATCTTCCTCTTGAAATCCTCGGAGATGTTCAAGTCCGATATCGCCTTCAGGGACGATTTGAAATCCGAAAACGGATAATCCGTCGCAAAGAGAAGTTTATGTTCCTGTCCGTAGGATGCGAAGGCGTCCCATGGGAAGTGGTGATACAGGTCGGTGTAGACCGACAAGTCCATGTAAACGTTCTCATGCCTACAACAGACCGACCACGCATCCCAGAACCAAGGACAGGCGCAATGCCCCATGATGATGACCAGATCGGGGTAACGAAGCGCAAGCTCGTCTACGAGCATGGGGTGACCGAACTTTGCTATCGACCCTTGGGTCGACAGCTGATGCCCGGTGTGCAGCCAGACCGGCACGCCCAATTCGAGCGCCTTCTCCCAGAGGGGGTTGAACCTATCATCGTTCGGCGCAAACCTCTGCACGGGCGGCGCAAGCTTCAGCCCCCTCAACCCCAATTCGCGGACAGCTCTTTCAAGCTCCCGAACGGCAGCATCGCCGAGGTTGGGATCAACGCTGGCAAAGCCTATGAACCTGTCGGGATGCTCGCCTACCATCCGAGCGACGGAGTCGTTCGTGACCATGACTATCCCCAAAGCTGAGGTCAAGTCCATCGCCACTACGACGCCCTTCTCGATCCCCGCTTCGTCCATCTCCCCGATGACATCTTCCAGCGTCCGTTCCCGTATGTCCCGTTCCATTTGATTACGGACATTCGGGCGGAAGAACCGCTCCACGACGGTGGCCAAATTCGGGATGTATTCGGCATCCCTGACCAAGGGATGCATGTGAAAGTCAACAACCATCTTCCTCCAAAGCCATCCGCACGGCAGCTTCGGCGTGGAGACGGGTGGTGTCGAAGACGGGGACGGAGATGTCCTCGGGCTTCAGGAGGAGGGTTATCTCAGTGCAGCCGAGTATTATCCCTTCAGCGCCCCTTTGGGTAAGCCCTTCGACGATCTCTAAGTAGGCGGTGCGAGACCCTTCTGCTATCACCCCTCTGCAGAGCTCTTCGTAGATGACCCGATGGACGACGTTCCTACCCCTTTCGTCCGGCAGGAGTACCTCAAGCCCGAACTTCTCCTCGAGCCTTTTCCTGTAGAAGTCCCTCTCCATCACGAACTTCGTGCCAAGAAGCCCGACCCTCTTAAGGCCTCTTCCCTTTATCGCATCGCCCGTGACATCCGCTATGTGCAAAAGTGGGAGGCCTGTCCCCTTTTGAACGGCATCTGCGCCGATGTGCATAGTGTTCGAACAGATCAGGATGAAATCGGCCCCAGCAGCCTTCAGGGCCTCAGCGGCTTCCACAAGCAGCTTCGTCGCTTCCTCCCACCTTTCCTCATGGTGTATCCTCTCCACCTCGCCGAAGTCCAGGCTGTAGAGGACGACCCTGGCACAATGCGAGCCGCCCGTCCTTTGGGAGGTCAGCTCGTTGAGGAGCCGGTAATATTCGACGGTCGAAGTCCAGCTCACACCTCCGATGAGCCCGATGGTCTTCATCCCTCACCCTCCTTGCGAAGGCGAACGTAATCCATCCCCTCCAACCTCTGGAAGAACTCGAGCAGGCGAACGCCTTCTACTTCCATTTCGCATTCCACCAGTTCCTCTATCTCGGCCACATTCCTCCTCCCATCGGCCCAGTAGAGCGCCCTTGTAGCAACCCCACCCTTTATGTTGTCCCGCTCGCACATCTTGTTCCATCCGTCCCTCTCCTCGTCGGGTATCCTCGTCCCCAGGAACTCCCCTACGACCTTACGGACTGGGACGAACCGAGATGCCCTCTCCTTGTATGAGTCCCTTCTGCGGAGCGGCTTCCTTGCGGGCACGCCGAGCATGCCTGCGCCCTTGCGGAACGCCTCCTTCACGCCGTCATCGAGCATTCCCTTGAGCGCCTTCAACTCCTTCTGAACCTTCCTCTTACCTGTGCGCACCAACCTCAAGACCGAATCCAGAGCCGTCCCATACCTGAGCCGAGCGTATTCCAGCCTCCTCCAGAGCCATCTTAGGTCCTTCCCCTCGTTCACCGCCCTCCTCGCATCGTCCATCATCGCACGGTGCGCATCAAATAGAACTTCCCTTGCAAGCCACGAGGCCTCCTTCGCTCCGGCGTTTGCGACGAAATAGACGTATGCCGCCACCGCCTCTCCGATCCACTTCAGCTTTTCGGGGTCGAGCTTATCGGGAGTATCGGCGCAGGTGTGGTAGAAGGTGTAGGGATACTCTATGAGCAGCGGGCAGGGTATCCCTATCATCGGGTCGGAGATGATGTTGTCGGCCCTCACGTAATCCCTCTCGCGCACGTTCACAAGCAGCTTCCCCCTGCGCAACTGCTCCTTGAGGATGAGCCAGAGGAGGGTATCGGTGAAGGAGCTTTGGGCGTGCGGGTTGTGTGAAAGTTCCAAGGCCGCTCGGCAGATCGACTCACGCCCTCCGACCGAGTCGAGGGTTATCCCGGCGACGGTCCTTTTGAACATCCCGGGATGCTCGACCACGGCCGCCATCGTCCCCATGCACTCGTAAGTGAAGACCATCCTTATTCCGCGCCTGGGACGCTCAAGCTTGCCTTCCCCGATCAACTGGTTCAGGCATCTGAGCACCTCCATGGCAAGCCCGCATCCGCTGGCGTCGTCCATCGCCCCCACCTCGCACAGATGCCCGTTTATGAGCACCTCCTCGTCGGTCCTTCCTGGTATGAAGCCCGTGACCACAGGGATTGTCCCGTCGTAGAAGCGTGCGTCCACATGTGCATGTAGCACGACCTTCTTTTCCTTTTTGATGATCTCCCTCAGCCACTGCCCCTGCCTTTGGGTGAGCACGAACCCCCAGCAAGGTTCGTCCCCCTTCTTCATCCCCCATCCGCCCTTCTCCGTGCTGAACCTCTCCCACAGCCTGACATCTGGAAGCTCCATAGGAGGTCTGCATCCCTCGTACGTGGGCAGGTAGTCGGATATGAGCCCCAAGGCGCCCCTCTTCATCGCCTCCTTCCTCGAGTATCTCGCCGAGTCCGACGTGAATACTATCTTGCCGGACACATCTATGCCCTCGTAGTCCTCGGCCCTCCTGCCGCCTTCGACGAGCACGACCTCGGCCTTGACCCCCTCCGGCGGGGTGGGCTTGCTGTAGACTATCAGGGAGCACGGATCGTCCCTGTATTCGCAAAGCACAACCTCGCCCCTTCCTTCCGAAGGGAGAAGGGTGAGCTTTGCGGACTTTGCGTCCCACGCCACGGGGACTATCCAGTCGCCGTACGTGCTCTCACCGTCGGCCGGGACGGTGAGGACCTCAGCCTCAAGCCCGTATTCCAGGAGCTTTGAGACGCAATATTTGGCGGCTTCGTGGTGCCTATCGAACGACGACCAGCGGTCGTGGTCGTGGATGTGGGCTATCATGTCTAAGGCGTTCGCCCCGGACAGGTAAGGCGAGACGGTCTCTAAGAGATGCTCGATCACCTTCATCACCTCCCCAATTTTGTGATAGATCCGTCAGGTCCGCAGGAGGGCGCCCTTTATCACGCCCAGGCATATCTGAACCACCACCTCGGTCTCCCTCACGATGGCGTGGGTGCCGGAGCGGTTGCCGGAAAGCTCCACGAGTATCGGGGCGCCCGTGCCCCTCATAGCGGAGTACGAGACCAGGGTCGGCCTTTCATCCTTCTCCTCTATCACCCTGTCCAGGTTCACCTGGACATACTCGTCCCACCTCGTCCCGTGCTGATGGCAGATGAAGCAGTCCTTAAGGCGCCTTTTGACCTCGGTGTGTATCCGCCTCGCTAACTCCTCATCGCACGGATGGACGACCTCCCAGGCGAAATGGGCGGTGTGGAAGTCGACCGTGGCAACGTACCTCCTTCCTTCGAACGCCCTCATCAGGACCTGCGTCTCGGGTTCTGAGGCGGGGTTCGGCCCCTTGTGATCGAAGTCCCACGCCGTGGGCACGTCCTCGAAACTCTCGTATCCCTCCCATCCGCAGGGGAAGTTGCGGTTGAGGTCGACGCCGTTTGCGTTCTGACGGACGTTGTGATCGTAGCCGTAGGGGTTCGTTATGGGGAAGATCTTCACGAAGTACCCCCCGGCCGGCAGACCTTCAACGCACGGGTTTTCGCCCAGAACCTCGGCGAGCCTCAAAAGCCCGTAGGGCGCCTCCCACTCCCAGCCGTGGATGCATCCGGTGAATAGGAAGGCGGACTTCCCCTCATCCCCTATGGTAAGCGAGAACATCCTGTAACCTCCGCTTGCCTCCCCTTCTTCGTCGAAACGGACGTGCGGGCAGCGTCGGCTCAGCCGCCTCGCCGTGTCCACGAACTCATC
>Ga0180302_10000072_pt1 | contig 37163 bp, 36 predicted proteins | sample GuaBasSediGuay17_FD_121794 | JGI IMG/M metagenome (GOLD analysis project Ga0180302, IMG submission 121794) | Subseafloor sediment microbial communities from Guaymas Basin, Gulf of California, Mexico - Guay17, Core 4571-4, 12-15 cm | ecosystem: Environmental > Aquatic > Marine > Hydrothermal... | reverse complement strand
TACAAGGGTGAGTTATATCAGATAATTGTTCGACCAGTTGAACGGGATAGATTACTTTTTGTTACAAAGAAGGAAATAACGAAGAAATCATATGTAATCATTGGACTAGACCCCGGAGAAACAGTAGGTCTTGCGATTTTAGATTTAAATGGTAGGATCTTGTATGTGGGAAGTCAATCTGATTTGGGGTTAATCAAGACTCTTGAGATAATATACGAACATGGAATTCCAATAGTTTTTTCATGCGATGTTCCCCATGTTCAAGGGCTAATTAAAAAGATTGCATCAAAGGTTGGTGCAATGGTATACATACCAAAAAGAGTCCTAAGCGTGGATGAAAAGCGAAGTATAGTGAGGGGACTAGGTATCAAGGTTAAAGATTCTCATGAAAGGGACGCGCTGGTTGCGGCATTTCTTGCTTGGCAACACTATCGAAAAATTTTAGAAAAGGTTGATCATATATTATCATGCCTACCACCTTTGTTCGATCACGATGAAATCAAGAAGGAGGTTATTTTTGGGAAGCCATTAAAAGAAGTTATTTCATCTTTCATAAGAAAATACATTGATAAGCAAATATCCTCTGCTCTACAATCGATTGAACTTAAGTCCTCGCGTGTTACCTTTCATGATTGGGAAGAAGAGCGGAAAAAATTACTTGAACACTTAGAGAAAGAGAGGGAGAAGTTCAGAGTGGAATTAAAAGCATTACAGGACGAAATACGCAAACTTAGAGTTAAATTAAAAGAAAAAGATGCTGAAATAGCATATCTCCATAAGCAATTAATGATTAAAAACAAAGAACTTAATGAAATAATGAGTGGAAAACTTTCTCAGTTAGAATCCCAATACATAGTAAATTTAAAATCACAATTGCAGGAAGCTTTGTCCCAGCTACGTAAATTGAAAGAAGATATCATTCAACTTAAGAACGAAAATTAAATTCTTCGTAAATTACTCACATTACGTGAAAATGAAATGGTAATAGGATATGTGATAAATCTGGATGAATTGGAAACTCTATATCAAAAATACCCGACACGAATGGTAGCACTAATTGTAAATTCTGCAAAAACTCCAAAGAAAACAGCGTTAAATCTTATTAAAGAAATGCAGATAAAGTATCTCTTCGTTAAAGAAAACTGGCGGAAACTTAAATGGATTGAGAATGAAGTAAAGATAACAGTTTTACCAATGCCAAAGAAACTCGATATCATTAAAGAAGAAATTATTATCCTAGATCAAAATACATTTGATGAAATTCTTGAGGATGCTTTTGCAATGGCTGGAAAAAATGAGGAATTTATTGAAATGACTCTAAGAAGAATTGTGACGGAGTATAGGAAAAAGAAAATAGAGGAACAAATTGAGGATTAAATATATTAAGCTTAGTGATGTCTTAGCGTAATTTCTTATAAACGTAGATTAGAACTATTAAGATTATTATTCCCGCGATTGCTCCTGCGATCTGCTCTATTTTAGGGCCTAATTCCTCTGATGGTTTTTCTTTAACTTTCACTTTAAATATAAATGGTCCGTAAAGCATAGTTCCCGTGAACTCAGTGTCAACTTTCACAAAAATTCGAAGATATCTCGAGCCATTTGGAACAAAAATACCATATACAGCAAAAACTTTTGGATGAATAAGCTTAGCAGAGATGTTCTTAATTTCACCTATTGTTTCATTCTTTTCAGTTAAAAATTCATAAGTGGCCGACACAGAAATATTTCCAAGTCCATCACTAATGGAAATATAAATCGTAGCGGTTTCATTAACTAATAAATTGATTGCAGTAACATTTAGTAAGTCGTACTTTGCAATTCCTAATATTCCAAATTCATGTAATGTTGATAATGTAGTTTCAAATTCATTTAGAGACGCGATACCACAAGATTTCCATATAACCATGCCGTCTAATATCGTAAGTAAAGCAGGTACTCGTGGAGCAAATCCAAAAGCTTCTAGAGAGGTATTATAGGTTACATTGCAAAAATCATCCCTAATTGTAATATTACAATCCAATATGGGTAAGAAGTCAGTCGTTATATTGGTAATGTTCAAAATTCGAAGAAGTTGTGTTTGATTATTTGACAAATCTATTATAATTACTCTCTGGACATCATCTGATATTTTGCTAATCTCCCGTAATATGGTGACAGAAGTATTTTCAAACGATGAATTGATGAGCACTATTACTGAGAGCCCAGAAATAAGATTGTAAGATGTGATTGTATTATTGAAAATAGTAGTTGCATTTATTTCTGGAAGAGGTCCATAGATGAATTTATATAATGAATAACCAATTTCTTGACTGAACCAGTCATTATACATAACCGCTCCAATTTCTCCAGTATAATTAAACTGACTCGCGTTAAAGAGCCGGACGAAGAATAGTCTATATCCTGGATAATAGGTAGCATTAATAGTTTCATTTGCGCTTACATTTATGAAATGTCTTATTTTACCCCAATTTCGCACAAGTATAAAATCAATTCGTGAAATATCCCCTATTGAAATTAATCGAGTCCTTATAGCATTTATTATCCAAGTTGTTGCATTATCTACGTTTTGAAAACCAATTACAGAACCATTAGCTAGTGTAATATTCACCATGTAAACGGGAGCAAGTGTGAGATTTTCATCATTAGTTGCAGGCATTATGTGAGCATGTAGTCTACTGATATGTGGTGTATTAGTAAAAACGAATGAAGTATCTTTGGTCGTGCATGTAGAATTGAATAAGAAGCAAATCATAATGATGATTAACGTCAGCATCATTAGCTTTTTCATGAATGTCCACCTTAACTCAATAACTTAATAAAATTAGCGATATTGCTTTACTTCGCTTATTGTATCAAGGACAATCTTTTTGAATGTTTTATGTAACTTCATTGCTGTATCTGGATTCTTTGCTTCAGTAAATACTCTAATTTTAGGTTCAGTATTGCTTGGGCGTATTAGAACGCTAGCTCCATCAAAATATATTTTAATACCATCAATTGTACTTACGTTATCATACATTTTTAGCAATTTTTCCTTAATATAGTCAACCACAACCCATTTTATTTCATCAGGGGCAGAAATATTTTCCTTGATCATGGGCCATGGTTTGAGCTCGTTATACAATTTATCGAGGGATTTATTAATTCTGGATATCAACGAAGCGAATATTGCTGAGACCAATATAGCATCATCATAATAGAAGCCAATCCAGGAAGGGAAGAAATGATAACTTCCTTCAACTCCAAATTTCGCATTAGTTGCCTTTAACTTTTTTGCAACAAAAACATCACCTACACGGCACTCAACGCATTTGAATCCCTCTTCCTCAAGAACTTCCCTGAGCATTGAGGAGCATGCTACATTATAAACAATCGTATCACCGGGCTTCAGTATTTCTCTTGCAAGCACGATTGCCACCGCCTCTGCAGGGAACTTTCTTCCCTTTTTATCAATCATAACTGCACGGTCTCCATCTCCATCATAAGCAATAGCCATGCTTACATGTGTTGTTTTAACAATCTCGATGGTTTTAGATAAATCAGTATGAACTGGATCTGGATCTCCCGCTGGAAATCTACCATCAACGTTAACATTAATCGGAACTACATCAAATCCCAGGTTAATAAAAAGCTTTGGAACAATAACACCCGCGATTCCATTACGTGTATCTAGAAGTATCTTGATTTTTCTTTCAGCTTTAAAACCGAGGGATGAAACAAAGTCGAGGTACTCATCTATTATTAACTCTGAATTTAAGGTGTAAATTGAACCAAGCTCATCCCAATTCGCGAACTTTATTTCATCTTCAAAAAATCTTCTCTTTATTTCTTGATTTTCTTCCGCAAAACCCGTTCCATCACCATGCCTAAAACGAATTCCGTTATATTCTGGAGGATTGTGACTTGCAGTTATATAAGCACCACCGTGCACATCTTTTCTACGCCAAGTTACGAAGTTTGCGACACTAATTGGAATTTTACCAGTAATGTAGACATTGCAACCACCAGAGACGATTCCTGAAGCTGCAGCAGACATAAGCATATCAGTTGAGGTTCTTCCATCACCAGCGAGAGTAACGTTTTTACCACCAGTCTCCAGAATAATGTTTGCAAAAATTGCAGAGGCTCGTGTAATAATATCTGGAAATAAATCGCGACCAATAACTCCTCGTATATCATAAGCACGAAAAATTTCTCTTGAGATGTGCATTTTTCCACACAGTATTTTTCAGTTTTTAAAATATAAGGAAAGAACTATGTCCCTTTTACCTCTCAAACAAAATTCTACTTTCTTTTCCTCTTAAAATAAATCCTCCTTATAGCACCGCATCGAGGACATCTTATGGATAAATGTGGTTCGCGGTTATCTCTTACTCGCACACGTAGTTTTGATGGTAATATGAATTTTTTGCATTTTCGGCAGATAAAATACTTGATTAGTCTTGGAATTTTAACTCCAAAATTTTTCGAGATCCATCTTATTTTACGAATACAATAATCGGCTTTTTTGACATCGCCTTTACGACTGAATTCCAACGCAAGTTTGAAATACGTAATAATGTGTTCTAAAGCAATTTTTGAACGCAGTTCCAAAAGTGCTTTTTTACTCAGCTTTTTTCGTCGAACCAAGTAACCCACCAACTATTGCAAGCAAAAAAGAGAGTTCAAAATGCGCTTGAGGAACTACATAAAAAAAGGTAATTAATGAAAAAGTGGTAATTGTAATGAGAAGTAAAATTAGGCATAAAAGGAAGAATAATAATTGTGTCTTGAAAGCATTTTTTGGAGTTAATGCAAATATTCGTGAGATGATAAACGATACCGTGATTAAGAGAATTCCTATACAGATAATTTCTATAATGAAACCAAAGGAAAGAAACAAGTAGAAGCCCAACATCAGAAAAATCGTTGAGAATAGAGTAGCAGAAAACCGCCATTGAATACCAAGTCCCTCAAGTACAGGTAAGAAAACTAATGGTTGAATGAGTTGAATTAATGCAATCAATAGAAAAAACTGTACAAAAGCAGCAAATATCCAGCGCATTAAGCTCCCCATAATAGAGAAGATTCAAGTTGACAAAGAAGTAATGTATTTTCCATTGAGATGAGAATATGATATATAAACTCATAATGACGAGAAAACATATCTATAAGTGCGAAAGTAGCAATAATCAATAAGTCTTTAATGCAATTATTACTGCTTGTATTAATGTATACAGTGATGAAGATGAGAATTGTCGTTGCTCTTGGTGGAAATGCTCTTCTTCGTAAAGGACAAAGAGGAACATACGAGGAGCAATTTGAAAATGCAAGGCGAACAGCTAAGTTTCTTGCAGATATAATCGAAAGAGGACATGAACTTGTGATAACTCATGGTAACGGTCCACAAGCTGGTGCTTTAGCGCTTCAAAATGAGATAGCAAAAGAAACAGTTCCCCCAATGCCTCTGGATGTAATTAACGCAGAAACACAAGCATTAATTGGTTATATGCTTCAGCAATCATTGATTAACGAATTAAGAAAAAGAAACATACGCAAGAATGTTGCCACAATAATAACGCAAGTAGTAGTCAAAAAAGACGATACTGCTTTTCATAATCCGACAAAATTTATTGGGCCGTATTACAGTGAAGAAGAGGCAAAAAGATTAATGAAAGAGAAAGGTTGGACTATGAAAAGAGATCCCCGTGGTGGATGGAGAAGAGTAGTTCCGTCACCAAATCCCATAGATATCGTAGAGAAAGACACCATTATAAAAATGCTTAATCAAGGAATAATTTGTATAACAGTTGGAGGAGGAGGAATTCCAGTCATAATTGAAAATGGAAAGTACCGGGGCGTTGAAGCCGTAATTGATAAAGATCTAGCTTCAAGTCTTCTTGCGAGGATAATTAAAGCGGATGTTTTAATGATACTAACTGACGTAGACTATGTTTATTTAAACTTTGGAAAGCCGAATGCAAAGCCACTAAAGAAAGTAACTGTGTCTGAATTAAAGCGATATTATAAAGAAGGACACTTTCCCCCCGGAAGCATGGGTCCTAAGGTTCTTGCTGTCATTAGGTTTCTAGAGGCTGGCGGAAAGCGCGCAGCCATAGGACATCTTGAGCAAGCAATAGATGTTCTCGACGGAAAAGCAGGGACGCAAATTTTTAGAGAATAATAAACACAGAAGTTTCAAACAATTTTAGGGAAACCCTCAATAGTGCTCATGTGAAATTTTTACATAATCTTAACTTTTTACGACACATATTCATTTTTTAATAAGCTATGATGGTTAATATCTTGATACAGTATCGTGGGGGATCTGGTGAGACTTGATGGCAACAACAGCTGCGATGGAGCGAATACTGAAGGAAAACCTTCTTGAAGCAATTAGGAAAGTAAAAGAGATCTCGCCGAAGAGAAATTTTGTGGAATCAATTGAATTAATTCTTCCAGTAAGGGACATCGACTTAAGACGCCCAGAAAATCGTTTTCGTATCTTTGTAAAACTGCCTCATCCCATTGCATATCGAGATAAAATTGCCTTTTTTGCAGACGAAGTACATGCTAGCGAAGCTCGCGAAATTGCAAGTAAATCAGAAGACATTATTACTGTAATTGATCGCGTAGGAATAGAAACCCTTAGAACTTCAAAAAGAGAAATTCGCAAAATCGCGAAAAGGCACAGGATATTGTTAGCAACAACAACGCTAATGAGCTTGGTGGCTAGATACTTTGGACGATATTTATCACCAAGAAACAAATTACCGATGCCAGTTCCACCAAGTAGGCGAGCTGCTGATGCTATTGCAGAAGCAAAGCGTACAGTAGCTGTGAGGCTTCATAAAAACCTAGCAATTCAAGCAAAAATTGGTCACCGATTAATGTCAGATGAAGAGTTAACCGAAAATGGTGTAGCATTAATTTTAGCGGTGGTTCCAAGATTACCAGATAAATGGCGAAATTTAAGACGTTATGCATATGTAAAAACAACGATGGGACCGCCTGTAAAGTTTAGTTTATTTGTGAAAAGAAAATAGCAAAGGGGATAAGTTATGATGGAACTAAAATACGTACGAACTAGACCATATCCAGAACGTAAGGTAAAATTGATAAAGGAGTTTCAGGAGCTTCTTCAAAAGTACAAAAAATATCTCGTATTTTCCTTTGAAAATATTCCAGCTAACTTAATGCAAGAAATTCGACGCGAAATGCGAAAGCGGAATAGTGTTGTTAAAGTAATTAAGAATACATTAGCGAAGAAAGCAATAGAAATGCTAAATAGAAACGATTTAAAAGCATTACTAGATAAAATAGAAGGTCAAATAGCATGGATCTTCACAAATGGAAATCTCTTCGAAATTACCCAATACTTGGAAAGCAAACGAATCAAGCTACCTCTTAGACCAGGATTAATATTGCCCCAAGATATAATTATTCGCAAAGGACCTACTGGAATCAGGGGCGTAAGCGAGATAAGTGATTTGCGTGCGGCGGGAATGAACATTAGAGTTATAGATGGCGAAATAGTCGTTTGGGAAGATTTTCTACTTGGTAAGAAAGGACAAAGACTTTCAGCAAGAGATGTAAAAGTAATGCAAATTTTCAATATTAATCCATTCGAAGCATGGCCAAAAGTAAAATTTGCTTTTGACGAAGGCGTTATAATACCAAGGGAAATCCTAGTAAAGCCTATTGATAAATGGAAAGAGGAAATTTTACAAGCACTTCAAGGAGCCTTTAATTTGGCGGTTAATGCTGCGTTTCCTACACACGAAACTGTTGAATTAATCCTACAAGAAGCATATATGCAAGCTTTGAATATTGCCATGGAAGCAGGTCTGCCAACCAAGGATACAGCTGAAATGACCTTAGAAAAAGCACTACAAGTAGCACATATTCTCTCGGAATACGGATTTAGCATGGCAGTATCCACGGCAATTCAGGTTGCAAAGGAAATAATCAAGGAGGTTAAAAATAAGAAGCCTGATCTCATTACAAAGGATTTGGAAGAAATAATATCTTAGTTTAATTCACATAAATGTAATAATCATCTTTCTTCATTACATTTGGAATATTTTCAAAGTAGATTTCTTTTTTCCACAAATCTACGAAAGTACTAACAAATTTTTTCGATAAGCCATATTGTTTAATAACACGTAATGCATCCTCAAGAGTGAGTTTCCCCTTAACACGGAGAAGTCTCCAAAATGTTTCAACGGTCACAACATAGAAACCTTTGCATATTACTCCGCTGCATCGACTGGTATGAAATTCAAAGAATCCTTCTTTACATGTTCCAAAAGTCAGCTTATACTTTTTTGAAAGAGAAAAAAGATGCTTCAAAACAGAATATCGGTAAACGTTATTTGCTATAAAATAGCCGGCACTATCTACTCTACCAGAAATGAAATATAATTCTTTGATTTTGTCAATAATTTCCAATTTTTCCAGAATTGGAAGGATACTATCCCATACTGCTAGTGAAATTCTCAAGAATCCAGCAACAATGTGGCGCGCACCAGCATTAGCGATTGTATCTACTAATTCCTCTAATTTTTCCAATCGATCATTTACGAATGGGATTATTGGTTGAATACGTACAACGATGGGTATTCCTTCGTCAGATAATTCCCGGATAATTTCTAACCTCTTTTCTGGAGGAGGACTGTTTGGTTCAAAGAATGTGTGAAAATTGGATTCCATTGATGGGAGGGTGACTTGAACTGTAATCAAATGTTTTCTAGAGAGGCTTTTTATTAAATCCAAATCTCGAAGAATCAACGGCGATTTTGTAACGATAAAGCACGGAATATTTTTCTTATCAAATAGCTCCAAAACTTTTCTTGTTATTTCAAACTTTTTCTCTGCGGGTTGATAAGGATCTGTTGCAGAACCAAGGTTAATTGGTTGTATTCTTCTAATTCTTTGAAGTTCTTTCTCAATTCTTTCCGCTGCATTTATTCTTACTTGAATTTCATAGAAGTAATTCTGCTTAATCGCCTGAGCGAAGCAGTATTTACACATGAATTCGCATCCAATGTAGAGATTTGCAACGAGTCTATGAGGGCAAAAGCGGAAGACTTCTGGAGTTCTGTCGATATAATGAAGAATTTTCTTAGTACGCTTTGGAACATATTTTACAGTCATTATTTATTATCCCGCTAAATTATTTCCACTATCTGATTAGCTAATGATTATTTTCTCTTTTTTAAATTGTTTTTATTTTTGGCGTCTACAATGGCACCATCACCAGTTCGTGCACTCGTAATGATTCGTGCGATTTCAATCCCCTTTGAGGAAGTTTTTAATTCGCTTAAGAAGTATCCCGCAGTTAAACAAGCATGGGGAGTCACGGGAGATATTGACATCATCTTGTTTGTTGAGACGAAAGATACGAGAGAGCTTTTTGATCTTGTCAAGAAAATAAGAGAAGAACCATGGTGTATGAGCACAAAAACTAGTATTATCCTATCTTCTTATCCAGAGTAATTAGGACATCATTCATTTTAGAATCTCGGAATTTCCCCGAGGAATATGCTCTAATATATGTTCTGGCTTTATTGTTTTCACTACTTGCTTTTCTACATCATTTCGACATTTCTTCTCAAGCTCTTTTAATATTAACTTAGCTATACTGCTTCTTTCGAGATTTCCAGGCTTAATTATTACGTAGAGATGAGTTTGTTTCTTAATGACCTCTGGTGGACCCATAATTAACCTATATTCAACGATGCTGTTCTTGTATGTTATCTGGATTCCTATTGCGAGTTCTAATTTATCTATAGTTAGTATCTCTTTTTTCTTCTCGATAATGAAACTGCCTACTGGCAAATAATGTCCTGGTGGTGGTGATTTAGAAACGCAGTCTGGAGTTGTCCAAAATACTTCAACTGATGGTAGTTCTTCTTTCCATGCGCGAGAATAAATTGCTGCAAACTTTGATGCCTCAAGTATTGTTCTTCTCGGGATTTCTTTTCCTTCTGGGTTTTTGATAATAACCACGGCGCCTCCTGGTATGTCTACATGTACAAAAATGTCATCCTTATGCATATACCTTTTTACAAGTACTTCATTTGTCTGAGCATCTTTTCCTGCAACAACGAGAAAACCATCGCTTGAAATAAACCAATGAAAACTTTCATACCATTTTTTTCTTGCACGTCTTATAGTGTACTTAATCAACGTCATTTGTTTCTTTATCATTTCCTGAAGCTCTTTTTCAAGAGCATCTAACTCTCTTCTTGACTTAATTACCTCTTCTTTTATTCTCTCAATTTTTTTCTTGAATTTCTTTGCTTTCTCGAAGTATTCATTAGCCAATTCAGTGATATTGCGACGGATATCAAGTATAATTGTAAGGTCATCAAGTACTATGTGAATTTTTCCATTTTTATTCACTTTCTTGATTATATTAGCGATTTTGTGGCCTTTTTTCTTTGCTTCTTCTATTTTCTTCATTATCTCTTCCCAAGACATATTTCTTTTTCTCGCTCTTTTGATAGCGTCTAGTATTTTCTCAAGAATTTCAAGGTTTTCAAAGATCATCATTCCCATCTTCCGGTATTTCTCTACTTTCTTCTGATATTCTTCTAGAAACTGCTCTTGTTTTTCGATTTTTTTAAGCAATTCTTTTTTCCTTCTCTCAAATTCCCTTTGAAGCTCCTTAAGGATTTTTCGCTTTCGCATTTCTGAAAAGAAAACATCAATAGCATCACTAAATGTTGGAAATTCTCTATAAGGCAACTTAAGGGACTTCAGCTCAATGGGTGAAACTATAAAACTTCCTTCGCTGTCATAATATATGCGTGGGCTTATTGTACCTTTTTCAAGTGTATCAAGTATTTCTCGTATCATATTGTAGAGTCTCTCTATATCCTCGTCACTTAGCTCAGAAGTTGGTTTATTCTTGTCAATGTTGCATCTGAAGCAAATTTCTTCTGCATATTTTGAACCTAGTCCTAATTTGACTAATCCTCTCACAACGTCTTTCTCATTAAGAATTCTTTCCTTAAATCCCTTTAATGTCATTCTCCTAGGATCCTCTGGAGGATTTGGTGGGAACTTAAATATCTCGCCGGGTATAATTCTTCTATCTCGCATTTTAACATGTTTATTTGCGAAAAGTATTCTATCATCTCTAATCAAAATTAGTAAGCCCCGAGAAAGTAGCTCAACTATTAATTTATAATTTGGATCAATTTCAAAAACAATTATTCTGTCGAATTTATGCTGATACACATTAACTATACGTTGCCCAGCTATGTGCTCTCGAATATTAAGTGCAAATCCATCTGCAACCCACTTCTCCTCAACAACTTGTGTGATATTTACCCTTACTCCAGGTTCCATTATAACGAAATAACGTCCTTCCTTAGTTCTTATACGCATTAAAAAAGCACTCTTATCTTGATTACTCCAGAATTTCTCAATCACACCGTTCTTTATTATAGTAAGTTCCCTAAGAACCGCCAGTATGTCTGGGGATGTTAATGCAGTATCACGTTTCATCATCTCTCCCGTTATAAAATGACTTCTAACAAACGCATGAAAATCATTTAATTTCCTTAGAGTAATTTGAGTCAAGATACTTTAAAGAAAACGATGCTTCTTTTTTAGGAGAAGATGTGCTTAGGTACTTCAAATGAAAGCAAAATCCCTTTTAGAATTTCTCAAAGAAGAGTCTAAAGAAAAAGTTGAGGTTAAAGAGGAAAAGATTGAAAGAAGAGCGAGTTTACGTGAAATCTTTATTCAACGTAAACAAGAGTTAGAAAAAATCGCTAAACGAAATAGAGAAATAAAGGACGGTGAAGGATTATTCCTAATAAGTGTAGAGTATGATAAGAAGAAGAACAAAGCAGTCATGAAGTTTTATGACCCAAAAACTAGGAGTATTTTTCTCTTTTATGATAATACTGGACACAGACCTTACTGTCTTACAAATTTAAGTGAAATGGAAGCAAGAAAAGCAATTGGTGATGCTTGGAAACCAAGTTGGAGAATAGAAGAAGTAGAGAAGTACCATCCTTTAAAAGATGAAAATGTAAAAATGCGAAAAATCATAGTTGATTCACCGGCAGAAATAGGCGGCCCTGGCGGTAGAAAACATGTGAGAAACCTATTAGGAGAAAGAAACTCATTCGAAGCATGGATTCCATATCATTTAAACTACATTTATGACACGAAACTCTGGCCATGTATGTTTTATGATATCAAAGGCGGGAAATTAACCTTAAGAAAAGAAATTGTGGATATGACATTATACAATAAGTTAGTTGCAGATCTTGGAAAACTAGCAGAAAAATATGCTCCCGCATTCTTAAGCAAAATCCCAGAAATTCCCGTGCTTTCAGTAGATATTGAAGTCGCTGCTGAGGGAATTATAGCTCAACCAAAAGATCCAAAGTATCCCATTGTTGCAATAGGCTTTACGCTACTTTTCGGGGATGAAGAAATAAATGAAATATACGTTTTAGCTTATAAAGGAAAGGGTAAAGATAAGTCTCTTGAATCTCTCAAACGAGTAGAAGAAAAGGACGAAAAAAAGGTATATCAACTTAAAGTAAATGGACACGATGTTTTATTACATCTGTATTTTGATGAAAAAATTATGCTGATTGATGCATTCAAAAAGCTATGGGATGCACCTATAGTAGTCACTTTCAACGGCGATTTATTTGATCTACGTTACATGCGTGCAAGGGCTAAGGCACTGGGAATTCCTGAGGATTTAATACCGATTGAAGTAATTTCAAAGGGTGAAGTAAAAGAGAGCCACTTAAAATCTGGAGTACACATCGACTTATACAAATTCTATGGCAATGGCGCTATAAAGAACTATGCATTTGCTGGAAAATATGATAGAGTGGCATTAGATGATCTTGCTAGAGCACTCCTTGGCGTAGGAAAACTTATTACTCGCGTAGAGAGGATAGAGGAATTAGATTATAAGACATTAGCAAGTTATTGCTGGTGGGACTCATATATCACGGCGAAATTGATTGCATTCAATAACTGGGTTCCTCTAAAATTAATTATCACTTTATCACGAATAACCAGAATGCCCATTAAAGATTTAACAAGGAGAGGAGTTTCAGCATGGATTGAAAACTGGTTTTATGTGGAACATAGGGAAAGAAACTGGTTAATCCCGAATCGAGCATCATTTGAGGAAAAAGAGAGAAGATTAGCAAGGCTTTTCGGTCCAAGAGCAGAGCCATCTATTTCAGGCAAAAGATACAGAGGCGCCATAGTTTTTGAGCCAAAGCCAGGCATACACTGGAATGTATTCGTGCTTGATTTTGCATCACTATATCCTAGCATAATCAAGAATCACAATGTTAGTTACGAAACTGTCAATTGTCCTCATCCAGAATGCAGAAACAATGTTGTACCCGAGGTAGGACATTGGATTTGCACAAAGAGAAGGGGAATTGCATCTGAATTAGTAGGTTTCATTAGAGATGTAAGAGTTAAGTATTTCAAACCGTTAGCGAAAAAAGGCGGAGAGTTAAAAGAATTCTACAATGTTATTCAGGGCGCATTGAAAGTATTAATTAACGCATCTTATGGAGTTTTTGGTGCTGAGCATTTCCCGTTATTCTATCTTCCCGCAGCAGAAACAATAACCGCCCTGGGTCGGCAGAAAATCTTAGCCATTGCAAAGAAAGCCAGAGAAATGGGATTAAATGTAATATATGGAGACACAGACAGCATTTTTGTTGCAGAACCAGATCCGAGTAAAATAGAAGCACTGATTAAATGGGCAAGAGAAAACCTGAATGCTGATCTAGAAATTGATAAAATATACAAGTTTTGTTGCTTCTCTGCAAGAAAGAAGAATTACATCGGAGTATTCGAAGATGGGACAGTTGATTTAAAGGGACTACTTGCCAGAAAAAGAAACGTACCAGATTTTGCAAAGAAGGAGTTTAGGAATGTTTTGGAAATTCTTAGTCGCGTAGAGACCCCCGAGGAGTTCGAAGAAGCAAAGAAGAATATAGCCGAAAAGGTAGTAGAAGTATTTACTAAACTCATAAAAGGAGAATATGATGTTCACGAATTAGCTTTTAAGGTAGAATTAACCAAACCGTTGCACGCATACAAAGTTGAGAGCGAACATGTAAAGGCGGCGAAGCGTTTAAAGCGAGAAGTACATCCCGGCGAAATTATTACCTATGTAAAAACAAAGAGTGGACCAATTCCCGTAGAATTAAATCCACCAAAATCAATCATCGATTGGGAGAAGTATATTGAACATGCAAAAACTGTGTTTGCTCAATTACTTGATGCTATGGGTATTGATATAAACGAATTAGAAGCAAAAGCTCGAGGAATAACGCGTTTATCCCGATTTTTCTCTGAATGATGTTTATGAAACTTTTTATTCTTCATATTTTAAAATCTTTGAATTAGTGTAATTTGGTAGGTGGGAAGAAATGAGCATGGCTTACGTATATGCATGTTTAATCTTACATGAAGCAAAGAAAGAGATAACCGATGAAGCCATTTGTAAGATTCTAGAAGCAGCTGGAATAACCCCAGATAAAGCCTTAGCTAAAGCATGGGCCGACGTAATCAAGACTCTCAATATAGAAGAGCTCAAGAAAAGAGCGGTAGCAGTACCCATGGCTGCTGCTGCACCTGCAGTTACTGTTACACCAGCAGCTCCAGAAGCAAAACCTGAGGAGAAGAAGGAAGAAAAGAAAGAGGAGAAAAAAGAGGAAAAGAAAGAGGAAGCTGGTGAAGCACTCGAAGGTCTTTCGGCTTTATTTGGCTGAAATTTTTGTGATGAAGAATGTCAAGTGCTCCAAAATTACCCTTGACTTTATTGCGTGAAAATGTGAATAAACAGATAAGAGTCCAGTTAAAGGATGGAACGCGGATTCAAGGAGTTCTTCTGAGCTTGGACGAGTATATGAACCTTTTGCTTAAAGATGCAGTAGAACTTGACGCTAAAAATAATCCAAAGGTTAAATGGGGGCTTGTTTTAGTTCGTGGGAACAACATTTTGTGGGTTGAGCTTTTATCATAAATTCGTGAATACTAATTAAACTGACGATGTTTTCGAGGAGCTTGCTGAGTTTTATATTCAATACTAACATTACAATGCTTAAATTCATACTATTGCTTATCAGACGAAGTTAACTTGAATATGCTTAAATAATGCTAAAAGTAAGTATATGCTATGCCCCAGAAGAGAAGGATTGTGATGAAATAGGAAAAAGTTCCATGTCTTAGGCAAAGTGTTTTGAGTGAGTGCTGTGAGAGTATTGTGAATGTTTTCGCAAGGAATGCCATGATTATTATGGTAACGATTGATATAATCCATCCAACTATGATTAAAATACCATAAGAGAACCATAATCCAAGAATTATTCCAAGAAGCACACCGATGAATGTTTTTGCTAGTGCAAATAATGCCTCTATTTGTCTAATTCTTTCTGATGATCTCATTTTTCCCCGCAATTTTTTACACCGCTATTTTTTAGATTCTAATTTTAACTTAGATATATTTTACTTTGTATTTCGTGTGAACATAAGGGTTTTAAAATGTCAGCAGAAAAAATTTCAGAGAAACCCCTATTACTGGCTGAAGTCAAAGAATTTTTGGAGAAAAGAAAAGCGGGAAAGAAGAAATTTGATCGTGCAATACACGAACGATTATACGATTATTGTAAAAGATTTGTTAAATTACCTCGTGATAAGGCTATGCTACTTTTGCAAAAATTACTGGAGATAAAAATACAAGTTGGAAAAAGGGAATTACAAATTCCTATGGAAGTAGCATGTGATATTGTTAATGTTCTTCCACGGAGCCGGGAGGAGTTAGAGCCTTTCTTGGCATTTCTTGAGCATAAGCAGAAAATCCTACTTTTGCCGAAGCTCAAAGAGGAAATTGCGTCCAAGATTCTAGGAGTTATAAGGGAAGTGTTAGGTTCTCAATGAATTATAATGTAAGGTTTGTGCAGGAAAAAGAATATCCTTGCACGTTGTGATATTGAAAGACTTGCAATGTCATCTCTTACTTCCAGAAGTTTTAGAAACGATCTAATATCGCGAGGATTCCGCATCTCATTTATATTTGTTGCTCCGCTTCCAAATAAGAGATTAAAATCAGACTTATTTAGGATATCTATGTTCTTTCGTGCATTTAATAGAAGCTTAGCACGTACAGATTTGTCACTAAAAATGAGTGTTCTCAAACTAATTATGAAATACTTTCTCTTCGCTCGAGCAACTTCGTAAACGCCTTTATTAATCTGTTGCAAATTATCAAATGTGACAAAAAATACATGAAACACTTCTCGCCTCAGGTGTTCTTTCCATTTTTCACAAGAAATATCTAACATTTTAACAATCTGAAGTCGATCAAAGAGCTTATCAAATATGATCCTATCTCCTGTTTTGATATCTCTAAAAAGATAAGCGAATTTAAGTTCAATTGAATATTTGTGAGCAGAATTCATCATGTTGGCTATAATCTCAGATAAGGCGGTTTCATTGATTTTTGTAATCAGATTATTAATTACCATTAGCAAGTATTTAATACCTAAGTAGCTTGCAAAAGCAATCATTTTCTTTGCTTCATTATGATTAGAGGGAATTATAACGTCAAAAAATCGTTGAGTGTTTTTTGTCAAGTGTATCACCGATTACCGCTTAATGTAAATTCGCACTATGTCTCCATCTTCTAACATGAAGCTCAATCCAGCACGTATCTGTTTGACTTTTGATGTTTTTCTTTCAACAATTGCAAACCTGAAAAATCTTACGAAATCTTCATGAATGCGCTCGGCTACATCAATAATTTTGGCACCACGTTTTAATATCATGGCGTTAGATGCGATTCCCTTGTCGTCTTTAGTCCATACAAAGATTAGATCAAGTGTTCTTTTAATTAACTCACCTACTTTTGATTTTCCTATATTCTTTACAGCAGAAACAGCAACCATGGGAATTCTTGTAATTTGTTTAAGTTTTTCCCATGATGGTTTTGTTCCAGGACAATCGCCCTTTGTAGCAATTATTATCGCTTTTTTGAAAACGTATTTCTTATCAATTGCATGAATTAAATCATCAACTGTACAATAGTCATGAAAAATCAACTGACAGTTTAAAATACCATGCGACCGAAGAAGCTCTTCTATTTCTTTCTTTGGAAGAGGAGAATACTGAATTCCAAAAATGTTGATCCCGCCAGAGCTTGTTTTCTTAAAAGTAATTGGTGGCCTTCTTCCTATTGCAATTCGCGCATTTTCACATGCGTTAATAAGAAGATTGTATTGCCATTCAACATCTTGCGTTAAATCAATAACAAATGCAATCAAATCTGCATTTCTTGCAATACCAAAGAGGGCTCGACCATTCGGAATTTTGTCGATATCTGATGTGAAGATAGATGGAAGATCTACTATCTGAAATTCTGCCCCGTGATAATTAAAAATTCCAACATTTGGAAAAATCCTTTTATCAGGAATTTCTGAATCACATAACCAACGCAATAATGTTGTTTTTCCAGATTGTGGAACTCCAAGAAGCACAACTTGAATATCTGCTTCTTTTTTAACAGAAAATGCTGGAGGTGCAGAGGTGGTAGCTTTTCTTCTTCTTTCTAATTGTGCTCGCAACTTTGCTAATTGAGTCTTGGCCCATTTGAGGATCTTTTCAGTTCCCTTGTGTTTTGGACAGAGTGCTATAAATTTTTGTAGCGCACTAATCTTTGCTTGTAATGTTGTAGCCTTCTCGTACTCTTCAAGAGCAAGTTGAGCTTCTGTTGGTAGATTTGCAGGCATGTTTCCTCCATTTAAATAAAAAGCGGTTCTTATTGAAAAAGTGTATTGCTTATTATATTTTCTATTTCGAAATTCCAAAGGGTGCGGTTATTGAGACAACTAGTGATATTGTGTATACTATTTTCACTATTAGTTGTAGCATATTCAACACCAGCATCATCTTATTCAGTTGTTATTAGAGTAAGAGAATATAACCAACCAGAAATTTCTATGGCGCCATATGTCTTTCCTGGATCCGCTTGGAATGTGTCTGTTACTTCATCTAGAACGGTGCGTATTAGTGAATTCCTGATTGGAAATCTACAAGAAACAGTTACCGTTAAGAATAAAGGAGATCGACCTTTCAATGCTATTCTTTTCTTCTTACCCATTAACATATGGAAAAATCTGACATGGTTTGAGATAAAAGCGAAGTGGCAGGATAAAATAATTAATCTGCCATGGTCAGTATACTACAGACGTGGTGATTATCTCGCAATAGCGGTTAAGTTTCCAGATTTTCTTGAATCAAATGAAACTTTCACATTTAATATTTCTGCATGGCTGAATCCAAAGATTTTCAGAATGTTTTACGTGAAGAATGACACATACTATGAATTTCGTTTTGCTAAGCAGCCTCTATTTCCTTATCCTCAGAAACGAAAGTCTCATTTTATTGCACCACCAACATCGCTTTTCGTTGAGGACATTTTACCAACTCCATTTAGCAGTGAGGGTAACAATTTAGGTTTCGATGATGATAAGCAAGTAGAACCGTTTAATGATTCGACACCTATCAATGAAACATATATTCTCATAAGGTGGCACATGAAAATAATACCTCTAAGAATGCTCACCATTAACAGGGAAATTGTATTTGGTCTATCAGACGAAATAACAGTGCGTGAAGATTATTCGCTTGCGGCTTATTTCCCCCCGGTTTCACCTACCCTACTTGAGAGTGCTAAATGGAAAACAGAAGTTGTTAGAATTGGAGAAATTAAGGGAGCCAGGAATATAACTGCACGAGATAGCTTGGGAAATATAGAGACAAGCATAGTAAAAACGACCGGAAATATTACAGTTGTTCAAGTTAGGTTCCGAAGTCCAATTACAGCTGGTACAACGTATGCTTTTTCATTAAGCTATAAACTTGACTGCAAGGACTATCGTACTAAGCAAGATGACAGCTACATATTAAGGATTCCAATCGCACCGTATGTTAATGCAACTGTAAGGAAATATTCTCTTAGGTTGCTTATTCCTAGCTATATGGATGCGAATTTGGAACTAAATATTTCTGCTCCAATTATGATTACATATAAATCCGAAGCACTTGGATGGAAAAATTACAAAGTTATTTGCATATCCTTTGATAATTTCCATCCAGCACAAAATGCAGAACTTGAAATAGTCTTTAAGCTAAACTGGGCGGTAACACTATTATTATTTGGAAAAATCTTAGCTATTATAATGTTTGCCTTTGTAATCGTACTAATCATAGTTAGATATGTCTCCTTGAGTATGAAGAAGAAAATAACACCACCAGAAATTCTAAGAATAAGGGAACACAAGGAACTCCTCGAGAGGTATATCACCAGATTAGAGGAATACATAGCCCTTGACACTTTAATTGAGGATACAATCAGAAAACAAATTCCCTCAAGAAGTATAAGTGCGGCGTTCTTTGATAAAATGAATCGCTACTTGGAAACGCTAAGAAAACGGCGAGAGGAACTTTATAGACTAGGTAATCGCGTTAAAAGAATAGATCCAGATATAGCAACTGCAATTACAAAAATCGAAGAATATGATGCGGAAATTGAAATTGCGCGTGAACTTTTGTTCAAAGATTGGCGACGATTTGCTTCTGGTGGTATCCCTTATGATGTGTGGATTAATAGAGCAAGTGCACTTGTTTCAGAAATTGAGAAAATACGGTATAAACGTGATAAGTTCCTTAATTTCCTTAGAGACTTACTAGATATCCGCTATAAGGTACCAGAAATTTCAGAGTGATTCGTAGCATAAAGATTTCTCTATATTCTTTCAAAAATTCCAAAATATAAGCCAATGCAAATTAAAGTTTAAAAGTCTCTTTTCCTTAACTTTAATGAAATAAACTCTGCGCGGGTGGTCGAGGGGTAAGATGCCGGCCTCCCAAGCATTTGCTCAAACCATGGGCGGATCCGAAGAAAGCCGGTGACGCGGGTTCGAATCCCGCCCCGCGCACTAAATTTCAGATTTCAAATCTTATCTCGTTATTCGTAATTGTTGAAGTTCTTCTATCGCGCTTTTTCCAGGTCCACTGAAGTAATCTCTTACTGGCTTGAGTTTTTTAATAAGCCATTCTGCGACCGCATTTTTGAGATCTAGGGGATGTAATTTACCTTCTATGAAATCCTTCTTAAGTGCATCAAATGATGCGTACTCTATGGAGCCACCATATTTTTGTGGTCTCTCTACAAGGAGCTTACCGTCTGATGGAAATATGATTAATTCCGCAATCCTTATTATAGGGTTCCATTTTATTTCTCTTGGAGGACAAAACGCTGCTTTGATTTTTCTTTTAATTTCTTCTTCAGTATCGTGAATGAAGATACAAGTTTCTGGAATAGACTTGCTCATCTTGGCATCGATGAGTAAATCCCTAATTTTATCTTTTTCTCCCTTCTTTTCTGCATCGATGATCCTGTGATAGAGAGCCATACTCATTTTTAATCCAGGCAGCAAAGAATGGTGTAAGGCGATGGGCTTGATTATCTGTTCTTCGAAATCTATTCTTGCTTTTAGTTGTTTTTTCTTTAACTTTTTTGCTATTTCTCGAGCGATTACATGAGCTTTCCTTTGATCCATTCCACCATGTGGTAAATTGACATTCAACGCAAAAATATCTGCAACCTGCATGCAAGGGTAAATAAGTTTAGCAAAATCTATTTTTTCACCTGCTTTTCTACCCATGATGGTAATTGCACGTCGTACTCTTGAAAGGGTTACATTCTTTGCCACATCAAGTACGATAGCCCAATATTCTGGATTTTCTTCATAAAATTCACTTGCTAAGATAAATTCTGTAGCATTAGGATTACCACCCATGACTTTAATTGAAAGTTTCATGGCCTCAGCAAAATATTTCTTTGCAACATTTCTGATTACGTCTAAGTTACCACCTAATTTATCATTTATCCATGAGTGATAATCTGCTAAAAATACCTTAATTTTTGCTTTTGCTTTCTGAAGTTGTGCGATTTTAAGTCCACATACTAGTCCAGTTCCGAGATGAACGAAACCACTAATTTCAAAGCCAATGTAGTGCCGTAATTGAACTCCATGTTCTAGGAAGAATTCTAAATCTCGTAATGTCAATATCTCTTCTGTTGGGGGCATTGTAATAAGTTCAAGTTGTTTTTTGATATCCATAGGTATCTCCATGTTATCTTTAAATTACGAAAAACATCATATATTCATAATATTTCTATGATTACGGGTGTACGTTTTTGAGGATTCTTTTCGATTTACGAGGAAGCACCTTACGAGCGGAGAGATTCTCTATACTGAAGAGAATTTGTGAACGAATGGGTTTTTCTGTAACTATCGTGAAAGAGGATTTTTCTCCCAGTGAGTGTGCAGCAATTATCATATTTCCAAAGAAAAATTGGATTTTTTCTCCAAAGGAGATAAAGGAAATAAAAGGATTTGTATTGCGCGGTGGAGCGTTATTTGTATTTTGTCAGCGTGATTCTGAGGGAAATTCAAATATTGATGATTTACTAAAAACGTTTGGAATATTTCCGGCAAACAAGATTTTAAATAATTATATTGTCGTCAAAGGGAACCAATGGATCGACAAAAGTCATCCTGCATGCAGAAATATTAATGAAGTGCATCTAATAAAACCGTCGTCTGTAAGAGTTCTAAAGAGGCACTACATAAGGATACTCATTAGAAACCCAGATATCAATAATCCTCTTCCTCTTGCAGTTACTTCAATTTATGGAAGTGGAAGAGTAATATTTATCGGCTCAGCTGAGATGTTCTCAGATGATGTTATTGCGCTTGGAGATAATGCTAATTTTATTCTTTCATTACTTTCATGGGCACTACATGCAAGAAAAGTGGACTTATCTGATATAATTAAAACTATGCCGAAGCACCCTTTATTAATCGATATTAAAACATCATTAGAAGAAAAGGCAGAAAGCACATCATTACCAAAGACATTGCCAACTGTTCGTACTGAAGAGGAGCCTAAGGAGAGGAAGGTATTAGAAAAAGAAGTTATGATGATGCCAGACGATCTTAAGACGATTATATTATCCGAAATTAAAAAGATTAAAGATGAATTTAAAGCGGAGATAAACTCACTTAGAAAATTTGTTGAGGAAAAACTCACAAAATATGAAGGACTCTTTGACAAGGTAAATGCTCTCCTGAAAAGTATCGAAGAAATAAAAACCGTAAAGAAAGACCTTTCTGCAGGAATAGAACGAATGAAGATAGACACAAAATCATTACATACTGTCATTTCGGATCTTTGCGATAAGGCGAGTCAAGTCTCTGATGTGCTCTCGAAAGTAATGAAATCTGATGCATTTATTTCACTAGAAACAAACATGAAATCATTATTAGCGACAACACGTGCATTACAAAATTGGATTGCGAGTCTAAGTGATGAGGTTAAGCACGTTGAATCAATGATGACTGGGCAAAAAAATGTTCAACAGTTGGTTCAAGCAATTTACGACATCGTTACATCAATCGTTTATCAACTTCAGACCGTATCAAAAGGACTTTCTGACGTTTCAAATGTCTTAGCACATCTTGAGCAGTTAATTATATCGCTAACGCAAGAACAAATGAAAGTATTATCGAAAATAGTGGAAGAGCTAAAGAAATTGAATAGAACTATTGAAAAATCTTTACTCTAAAAGCAAACTCTCTATTAGCATTTCAGTTCTTTCGATAGTTTTTCTATCTTTCCTTTTCTCTGCCTCCTCCAATTGCTTCTTGAGTTGTAATAATTTCTTCTGAACGGCTGGGTCCGATAATCTGGCAAATACCTTGCGTAATCTTGAGAGATAACGTATCTTTGCAATTGTTAAAAATGTTCGATAATTTTCCTTCGGAACTAGAATCGTGGCCATAAGCATTTGAATATTCTCTTCACCAGCTATGTTGACTTCATATTGCCCCGGAAATAACTTTAATTTTTGGATAATTTCGAATACTTCTGAAGAAATTGGACGTTTGGGATAAGCATGTAATATCCACTCGAAATTTTCTTCATCATATTCGAATATGGCAGAGTCTATTTTTACTTCATCATAATCTAATGAAACAAAAGCAACTTCTGTCATTTTTGTTGGATTTTTGAGGTATTCTCTTATTTTTTTCAGGGATTCTATTCCCTTCTTTATCTTTGTTAAGGCATCCTTGCAAATATCTTCAAATGTTCTTGTTGTCATTTCACGTCACGGAAATAAGTCAACTTTGCTGACCACTTTTAACTTTTATTGGACGCAAATGTTCCGGTAAAACGTAAATCTTTTTGTACATTCCTCCATCTCGTATTCTTACGATGAATGCACGTCCCTGGCGACCAATGATAACACCTGTTTTTCCATGAAATCTTGGATGAGGCATACCCTTATGAACGCTCGAATCAATTACAATAGCTACGTAATCGCCATTTTTATATGGCCATATTATACGAGAGATTGGCGGAGGGAATCCTTTTTCTCGGGGGGATTTTCTGAGTAATTGTCGTGTGCCTGCTCTTCGGCCGCGTGAATGTTTCATTATTACTCCCTGTCTTTATCAAAATCATTAAGTTATTGAAAGATAATTTGAAATAAAAGTGTTATAACATGAACGAAATGAAGGTGATGGCTTTAGTAACGTTAGAACTTATTTCTTTTGTTTTTTGGTTCATTATTTATATACCCTTTTTACTCGGAGAATGCTCATTTTTTTCAGTTGTTTTAGCACCTTTTTCATTAGTTCTTCCACTGATTCTTATCTACATGGTAAATTTTCAGAGACTTGTCAATGCTCACATTGATTTCCTGGAAAAAATAAGGGGGTTATCTCCTCTTCACGTGTTTTTCTATTTAGTTAATGCAATTATTCTAACATATCTTATCATTTTGCCATTAATTGCTCCTGTATTGTTGCTTTTTTTGACAATTGACTTGCCATACAGAATTTCACAGCGATTTAAAAGAATTGGAATGTTACTCTTTGTAACGACCCTATTACTTCTCTTACCTTTCGCTTATTATGTCTTTATAATAATCTATGCGAAGCTATTTTCCGGCATTTTATTCAACATATTTCAAACATTTTTGGTATTATGTCCCATTGTATATAATGTAAGCATTTGCTTTGCTGCAGCGATAAGTATTGGATCATTTACGAAGCTTATCTACGAAGGGGCGAGGGTTATAGATCCAACCGTTGTGATACCAACAATGGAAATTTATGTGCTTGAAATTGTTCTTGGAGCATGTTTCTTGCTTCTCATAGTTATCTTTCCATGGAGTCTAAGTATAATATCTTACCTTCTTGTGCTGTATTTAATAGAATTTCTGATTCGAAAAGTGAAAAAATTGGAACTTAAAGTTGGTAAGCGTTCAGTATTTCTGTTTTCAATAATACTCATATTTGAATTTCTTAGGAAAGTTCCCATATTATGGCCGCATTTTTCACATTTAATTCCGCATTTAGTACCAGAAACATTGATAGAGAATTTAGTGGCATTTTTTACAAAATTCGAAAGCATTTTCATTTTAATCACCACCATATTCTTTCTGGTTACGTTTATAACTTGTTTGATGAGGTTGAAAAATGAGTAGAAATGATTTTGAAGAAGCAGGAAGAATTGCGCTAGAAGCACTAAAGTACGCAAAAACTCTTGTAAAGAAAAATGTACCTGTCCTAGAAATTTGCGAAAAAATTGAAATGTTTATTAAAGAGGAGGGCGGAGAGCCTGCGTTTCCGTTAAATATAAGCATAAATAACATTGCGGCACACTATACTGCACTTCCTGACGATGATACGAAGGTTCCAACAGATGCTGTAGTTAAAATAGACGTTGGAGTTCATGTAAATGGGGCAATAGCTGATGTTGCAGAAACAATAATCATCGGAACACCACATAAAAAGGCTCAGATGGCTGTTTGTATTCTTAATGAAATATTCGAAGAACTATTGGATATTATAAAAGATGGTGTACGAGTATCCAAAATAGGTGAATTCATTTGGAATTATGCACATGGTTCCGGATTTGGAGTAGTACAAGACCTTTGTGGACATCAGATAGAACGCTGGAAACTTCATGCTGGAGTTTCTATTCCAAACATACCCAGTAGTTCTCGCACTAAATTAAGAACAGGGATGATTATAGCTATTGAACCATTTCTTGTTTTGTCATCACGAGATACTGAAACAGTGCCAGATTTTAAAGGAACGGGAATCTTTTCACTTAAGAAGGTTGTGAACGAGCCCTTCTGGAAACAGATGTGGAATAAACGAAGGACATTACCCTTCGCCTTACGTTGGATTCCTGAGAAAGAAAGGAAATCGCTTATAGTCTTATTAAGGAAAGGAAACGTGAATTTTTATCCACCTCTGATTGTTAAATATCTCGTTGTTCAAAAAGAACGCACATTCCTTGTGCAAGAGAACTCATGTAAAATTCTTGGGGAGTGATTGAAAACTCAACTTTGTAATTTTATTAGGGATAACTGATGTTATTTACTTTGGCTCAGCACATTTACAAAGCTTTGATTGATCTGAAGTTTGATTATATTATAATTGACAAGACAGTAATTAGAAACGCAAAGTTCTCCGAAGTCCTAAGTCCATATGAAAAAGCGTTTTTTGTTTTTAATTATCAACTGCCAATTAAACTAAAAGAGATTATGGGATCTAAAGCTCTATTGCTAACAGATCTTCAAGGACTGCTTATTGCCAGCGAGGTTTTACAAGAATTCGTAAGAGAGAAAAAACAATTAGTAATATTAAGCATCGATAAAGATGGGATAGATTCCAGAAGTTTCCTCAAGTTTCTGGGAATTCCGATTCTTGAATCATCTTATATAGGAGAAATGTATCGCACACTAGCAATTTCTGCAGCCATTTCAAACAAATTCTCTATTCCTGTAGCCATTAGAATTCCCTCGATATTCTTAACAAGTATGGAAGAATATGATGAAGCCGAAAAATACACTATTGAAACAATCACACAAGAGATTTTTGGTTCAGAACAATCTAAAGAAAAAGAGCCATCTACTTTACTAGAGATACTCGAAAAATATAAAAGCGAATTTTCAAAATTTGATATAGTATTTCCTAAAGAGGTAAAATCAGAAAAAACGCTTTCTCTGATTATCGCCACCGGGATATGCATGAATTACATACTAAAAATAGTATCACGTAATAAACTCATTAGAAACGCATACATTATTCGTCCTCTTCTTGTTTATCCATTAATATCAGACAAAATTTACGAATTTCTCAAGAAGGCCGCTAAGATTGCAATCTTTGAATTTGGTACTGCCTTAGTTGGAATGCAAGTAATTAAAATACTGAATAGGATGATTAAAGAAGGAGAAATTTCTGATATGCCATATATTGAGTTTCATGAAATATCATCTTTGGACGAATCTTATCTACAAAGACGAATAACCACGACTGTAGAAAATTTTTTTGGAGTTAAATTAAGCGAAATAAATACGAAAATTGAACAATTGCGAACTTTATCATCATTTTGTCCAGGATGCCCAGTAATTGCATTATATCTCATGTCAAAAAAGAAGGGTGTGAGAATTACAACAGACTGCGACTGTTCTGTAATCCACGAGTTGCTTTCAAGAGAATTATTACAAGGTGAAGAAGATGCGGAAGTATTTGTTACTAACTCTATTCAATCTCTTCTTGGTTCCTTTAAGGAAGGGAAGTGTCCAACTATAGTATATATTCCGAAACTAGAGATTGAAGAAACTACACAAAACTTATATGAGCTATTATCTAATGAAATCCCTTTACTCAAGCCGATTAATCCATACGATTTTAGTTCACTGGAAGAAATTATGATGAAAAAAGGCGTATATTTTGCACTAGCTACATGTCCAACAAGAAGGGTAGAAGAATCTGTAGCAAAAATTTTACCTAATTGTAATATGTGCATGGAATGTGCAATTCTAACAAGATGTCCTGCAATTGTTATAGAAAACGAGCATTTAATAATAGATGAAAATCTGTGTATTGGTTGTGGACTATGTGAACAACTATGCAAGAACAAGGCGATTACATTAGTATTGCATTAAAGTCCTTATATGTTCAAGCAACTGATGAGCTTCACATAGCGTATCAGATGATGGGTACCCACAAATTTTACATTCACGAAGAATTGGTTTTTCTTTTGTGTTCACAAAGAAAGATTGAGCAAAATTGAGTAATCCAAATAACATTCCAGGATATTTCTCTTCTAAACGATACATCTCTTGCAATATTTGTTTTTCCATACTTTTGAGAAAATAGGGGCAAATACTAGTACTAAAAGGCAAATTTTGAAGATGTGCGAAAAGGATAATCTCCTTTTTCTTTAAAAACATCAATGGTTTCACAATTGGAACAAGTTTCTTATGTAGACGTTCTGGTGTGAATGGATAAATAAGTAGTGCATTCAGCTTATTTCTTACGAAATACATAAGAATTTCAAAAGCAACGTCTTCAAGAGTCCGTCCTAATGCAATTCTATCATAACCAATCTTGTATGCCAAGTCATTTAGAAGCCATCTTTTAAGGATTTTACATATCTCACAGACATTTTCATAATGATTAGCAAGGGTATCAACAGTGAATCCAAACGAATCTTTAAATCGTACAACATGAAGAGGTAAATCAAATTTTGTCGCTAATTTCTTAACAATGCTAAGCTTCCTATCACTGTACCCCGAGATTCCCTCATCAATGTAAGCTATAGCCATCTTTGCCCTGGGAAATTTCTTTTCTATCTTGCTCAGTAAATAAAGCAAAACCACACTTCTTACATCTCCATTAACTGCAATTAGGATTCTAGAATTATATTCAAACATATCAAAATACGAAATTGTTTTAGTTACACGCTTATTAATCCAGGATAGAAAATCTTTCTTATCAAAATAGCGTCCAGCATCTACTTTAAAATAAATAAGTTCTTTTTTAGATTCTTTTTTATTCAGAGGCCCCACCACGGTTTTTTAGTAACCTTTCGCATAATGTTTATGTATTCTCTAAGCGCTTCGCGTGTGGAGCTTGGTAGCAGATTCATATATTTTCTGGTCTCTTTAACCTCACTTTCTCGCAAATGAACGTAGAGGATCATTCCTTCTTTTATATGACGACCCACAACAGCCTTATCAATGGAGATAGCTACGTCCATACCCTCAACTGCCTCCTGAAGACTTTTTCCCTCACTCTGTATTTGAAGAATTTTTCCAACAACGCGACCATCTTCCCGAATAAGCTCCTGTTTTGGTCTAATCTTTCCAGCCAAGACTCGAACTCCCACTATTGCTGGCTTTGAAACACGAAATACATAACCTGGTAATATCTGAATTTTTCCTGGCCAGGGAATATTAGCTAGAATTTCCATCTTACGTTTTTCTTCAACTTCGTAAATATGCTGACGCAGTTGATCGAAAAGTTCATAGATGATGTTAGATCTGATAATTTTTACCTCCTCCTTTTCTGCAAGTTCCTTAGCCTCATCCATTATGTCTACATTAAAAGCAAGAATTACACCATACTCTTCTTTTTCTTGCCTTATGGTTGCTGCCAGAAAAACATCCTCTTTATCCACTGGACCAACATCGGCAGATGAAACAGGAATTCGCATTTCATCTAATTTCGCAATAATTGCTTCAAGGGATCCAAGTGTATCAGCTTTAACAACAACACCAGCAATGGCTTTTTTGAATCTAATATGAGCAATATCGGCGATAGCTAATCTTTTGAAATGTTCTATTTTCACTTGTACTTCTTGTTCTGACAAATCTGCGGGGATTCCATAAAGAGGAGATCCAGCAAGAGCATCATCTAAATCCGAAGCAACGATTCTAACTCCTGCCGCTGCAGTAACTTTATCTACTTCCAAAAATCTTTCTCGAGGATCCCTTATTTCCTCCAATGGTTTTGGCATAAGCAATGCGCGAATTTTTCTTACTTCAGGACCATGACGGGAAATGTAAACGATGTAGCTATTAGAAGTTAAAATACCATCGTAAATGATAGCATCAATAACAGTACCAATTCCCTCAACTCTCCTAACTTCGAGTATTACTCCCTTTGCTTCAGGAGATAACGTTAATTTTAGTTTCTTTCCTAGAAATCTCTGAGCAACGCCCACAAGTACAAGAAGAAGCTCTGGAATTCCTTCACCAGTTATTGCAGAGGTAGGAACTATTGGAATTTGTCTTGCAAAATCTCTAACACGATCAAATCTTTCGGCAGAAATACCGATGTCGGCTAGATTTATTATCATTCGGTCAATTGCTCTATCAAGAGCGTCCAATGCAGGCTTTGGCTGTTTTTTCATAGATAAAAGAAACGGCATATCTGGTTGAGGATTCCAGCCAGGAAGCTTATCAATTTTATTGGCAGCCACAACAAATGGAACCTTATAACTACGGAAGAGATCTATACTTTCGTAAGTCTGAGGCTGAAAACCTGCTGTAACATCTACAACCAAAATACCTAAATCAGCAATAGAAGAACCACGTGCTCGTAAATTTCTAAACGTTTCGTGTCCAGGAGTATCAATAAACAAAAGACCAGGGACGCGCCACTTACTTCGATCAATTTTAACAATACCAGCTTCCACGATAGGTTTTATTATTTCAAAAATAACCGGAGTGGGAATAAAACTTGCTCCTATGTGCTGAGTTATACCACCAGCTTCCCTCTTTTGAACGGCTGTGCCTCTAATTTTGTCTAGAAGTGCTGTTTTACCATGATCTACGTGACCCAAAACAGCACATATTGGTGCTCTTATTAGTGCTTTTGTATCTTCTTTCATTTTTCTCCCCCGAATTTCATTAAATGATACGTTATCACATTTAAAAACGATGGAATATCTCATGAAAGGAAACGATACAATGTTTTATGTTGTTGTGGATTTTTCTTAGTTTATTCAATAAGAACCCATTCTCATTTCGAAATAATGCGTATGCACGAAATTATGTCCGAAGAGTTAAATGTTTTACAAGAGATTTAAGTATAAGTGCTAAATATATACCATACGACTAAAATGCATATTCTATTTTTCGAGGTTTTAAGTGTCATTAATGTCGGCACAAAAGACAGCAACAAAGAAGAAAGAAGAGTACGTTACAATATACGTTTTCGGCAAACCTTACAAGGTTTTGAAAGGATTAACTATTCAGAAAGCACTTGAGTACATTGGATATCGTCTCACGCGTGGTGTAGGATGCCGTAAAGGCTTTTGTGGAGCTTGCTTGACAATCTACCGAAAGAAAGATGATTTCAGACTTTACGCTGGTTTGGCATGTCAGACGGAAGTTGAAGATGGAATGCAACTCACAAATATATATTTCTCTCCTCCGAAAAAGCCTAAATACCGAATTGAGGAATTGAAACCCGATTTAACTGAAATTTTGAAGCTATTTCCAGAGTTAACTCGCTGTGTGGCATGCAATACCTGTACAAAAGCATGCCCACAAGAATTACAGGTTATGGATGCTATCCAAGCAATGCTACGAGGAGACATCCGAACTGCTGCGGAATTGACGTTCGACTGCATCATGTGCGGCGCTTGCTCCCTACGATGTCCTGCTGAGATTCCTCATCCTTGGATTTTTATGCTGGTTAGAAGATTATATGGGAAATACATGCTTCCAAAGTCCAAGCACTTGGAGGAGCGGTTAAAGGAGCTTGAAACTGGAAAATATCATCGCGAAATCGACGAGCTAATAAAGAAGGGTCCTGAAGTGTGGCGTAAGCTTTACAATGAGAGGAAGATTGAGAAGAGGGAAATAAGAAGATAGGATTGCATTGAGTTAATAATGAAAATTCTCAACCTATATTTCAATAAAGGCTGATTTGCGAGTGTTATAATGATATTCGTGTAATTAATTCATTCATTATTCAAAATGTCGGAAAATTTTTGATACATTTTTAAATATTTTTTATCATAATTTTTCCGATGATTTGCATGAGTACGAGATATGCTGAGGTGCTTGAACTTCTCATGAGACTTGGTGAGGCTTCTGCTAGTGATATCTCAAGGGAGCTAGGAATTTCTAGGGCTACAGCGTATCGGAAATTGAAAGAATTAGAGGAACTTGGAATATTAAAAAAAGTGAATTCCAAGTATCGAATAGTCAGAGTCTTGCTTCCAATATTAATGAAGATATGCACCAAATATGATGTGAACATACTGTTGAAGAAGAATTCAAGAGAAATACTTTCTCTGTTACTTAGTGGTGAGATGTCTATTATTGAGATAGCAAAAGCTCTGAAGTTAAGTGAGCGATCTGTTCGCAAAATTCTTTCAGAGCTAGAGGCAAAAGGACTTGTGCTTCGTTATAAATCTAAATTTAGGTTGCCAGAGGATCCGCATTTGCATGTTTTTATTGAGATGATTTCATCGAGAAAAGCATTAGGTGTTGTGTATAGATGTGGGGAGTTCGAGATAGTTAGAGTTCCAAGAGGAGTTAAAGTTGATGGAACTCCAACAGCGTTTTCAGCATTCGAAAAATTCGGAATAGACGTAGTTACTCCGTGGGACTATTATAGAATTCCAAGGGAAGAGGTTTCCCTTGAGGATGTAATAATTCATGCAATACTAGTTTCCGAAAATGAGTACCAGCGATCTTTAATTGCGATTCTTCTTGCAAAATACTATGATGAAATTGACTGGGAAAAACTCAAGAATCTTGCAATCAAGCATGGTGTTATTAACGAACTCATGAAGTTAGAGGGTCTAATAAGAGGGGAAGAACCTCCAAATGCTTTTGCCTTGCCTCTTGAGGAAATTCTTGAATTAGCACGAGTTTATAATGTAGATATGACTAAGCATATTCCAAAAAGAGTAGGACCAGAATTTTTTGAGGAAATTTCTCGAAATCTGAATAGAGAAGTGAAAATTTTCCTAATAGGCGGGGCAGTAATGGTTCTGAAGGGATATAAAATCGCAACTAGGGATGTAGATGTTGTAATAATCAACGAGGAGGATACTGATGAATTTCTAAGGGCTCTTAAGAAAATGGGGTATCATCCAACTGTAAAAGAACGCTTTAGAATGAGTTTTGAATGTAAATTTCTTCCAAGAGTAGATGTGTATGTCAAAAGAATAAATGATAAATTATTCGTAACAGACTCGATGCTTTCCCGAGCAGAGGTAAAGAAATTTGAAAATCTTATTATACTCTTCGCAAGCGACACAGATTTAATTTTAATGAAAGCGATAACTGGTAGAATGAGAGACGTACTGGATATTGCTCGCATCATGAGAAAAGGAAAAATTGATTGGAATGCTCTCATAGATGAAATGCTAAAGCAAGAAAAATATTCAGGAAGACACTACTGCTTAACACTCCTAAATGCGTTAGAACTTGTAGAGGAAATGGAGAAGCTTCGTGCTCCAATTCTTAGACGTTTGAGAAGCATAACTCTCGAACACATGGTTTCTTATGCTTACTTTAAACTTGGTAAAAAGACAGTTAGAGAAATAAGAGAAGTAATCGATTTTCCTGAAGACACCATAAGAAGAGTCCTTAAGAGAATATTGCAAAAACGTAAAGGACAAAGCAGGGATTAAATTAGGATTCCCCAGAGAGTGATAATCTAACTCCGAAAAATGTATTGCAAGTACTACAATGAACAATTATTCAATGAAATTATCAGTTATGTAATCAAACATAAGTCAAACGAACTCTGAAATTCGATATTGTCCAGAATACTCCACAGTCTAAATACTCTTCTCTAAAACGAGTTATTCTCCCATTACCTCTTCTACTTCTTCCACGAATATTGCAAAATCAGGGCAGTGCCACTCGCAAGTATGACACGCGATGCAATATTTCGTAGGGGGATTTTCAACCAGAATTGGATAATGGTATCCCTTCTCATTAAAATCTTCACTGAACTGAAGCACTTGCATTGGACATAGATTAATGCAGATTCCACAGCCTTTGCAACGGTCTTTTATTACATAAACTTGACCACGTTTTACTTTTAATTTGTATCTTTGAGCTAATTTCCATTTTCGTTTTTCTTCTAATTGGGATAGCATTGATTTCCGTAATTCCTCTTCCTTTATCATTCTTCAGCACCATCCAAAAAACATATAATAGTTGTTTGAATAAAGAGATGTTATAGTTTTATATACTTCTCAACATAGTGAATCAGCGTCTTTGCACAACTGCTTTAATCGTTTTTAGTTTTCTTGGTTCAATTAAGCTTTCCATACCAAATGCTAAAGCGAGTAGTTCAGTTATGTAGACAACTGGGACTATTTTGCGATGTTTCATTAATTTTTCCTGAACGTAAGTGAGGTTGAAGTGACAAAGTGGGCAAACTGTCGCAATGATGTTTGCACCATTATCAATAGCATCATAAATAATTCTTTCCACGGCATTCTTTGCAGCATCTTTATTTGTAGCAATGAGATACGCACCACAGCATTCAGTCTTGTATGACCAATCTACAGATGATGCATTAAGTTCCTCTATGACTCTTTCAATGATTAAGGGGTCTTCTGGATCTATTATTGCTACTTCTTTTGGACGAGCAAGCTTGCAACCGTAATAAACAGCTACATTAAATTCTGATAAAGGCTTTGTTACTTTTTCTTTTATTTTCTCAGGAGGGATCTCTCGTAATACTGATACTAGATGAATAACTTTTATACCAAGTTCATATTTTTCCTCATCATCCATAAATGATGAAACTCGCTCATAGAATTCTTGATCCTGCTTTAGCTTTTGATTCACGAGGGCAAGTACATTATAACAAAGAGGACAAAGGGTAAGTAATTTATTTGTTCCATATTTTCTTTGCATCTCTTGAGCTCTAATTAAATCTCTCACGGCACCTACGTGGTGCATGAAGAAGTCAATTGCAGAAGTAAATTCAGCTCCACAACAGTTCCATCGCTCAAGCTCATATACCTCAAAACCAAGCGCCCTTAAAACTTCTAATGCGGTTTTTTCATAGACCGTAGCATATGTTTTCAATGAACAGCCTGGGAAGTATAGCAATTTCATTCTCATCACCTCTCAGAGTGTGTATTTTCTTGCAACAGCAACTAAAACTATTTGTGGGAAACCTTCTTTTCCAACTTTATTTAAATCAATTCTGTAAATTCCCGCACGAAGCGATGACAAATGACGAATGGCCTCCATTATTGCCGCAAGATCCACATCTCTTGGACATCTTATAGTGCATGTTAAACAATTAGCACAAACCCACGGAGTTTTAACATGTAATACATTTTCATCTCCAACTTGAATCATGTGAATAACTTGATTTGGCGTAACATCCATAAAATCAACATTAGGACACCCCGCGCTGCATTTTCCGCATTGCATGCAAGAATAAACATTTTGTCCAGAAATTTCAAAGATTTTTTTCGCTAGCTCATTTGGAAATTCCATGGTAGACACTTAGACTTCTTAACCAAGTAAAGAATTAATAAATACTTAATGAAATTTATACTTCACAAAAAATCAATACGAATGTTTCAAATTATAGTCAGAATTTTGACTGCCTCACATCTTTTAATGAAGCTTTTATTAGCTTTATTTTGACATCCGTTATGACGGATATCGAGAGCAGAAATTAATGCTAAATTTTCTAATGTCTTTTAACTAAAACTGTAGCTATTTCTTTGCTTAATTGCTCACTAAGGTCTAAATATTCCCTTGATTTTCTGAGTATTTCAGCCTTAATTTTATTCATTTTTTCTATTATTTCAACTAAGTGAGATAAATCTACATGCTTTACAGAATTTATCACATTTATCATCTCCTCAATCCATTGGGGTACTTCGTTTCTGATGATTTCCTCTAATTCACCATCCGGGATTACCATCTCGTAAAAAACCAAGTGTATTAAGCCTGCTGTTAAAATAGAAGTACATTCTAAGCAAGTTCTTTTTTTCCCAAGAATTTTTAAGATTTTACTGAATAACGGAACACCATTAACAACGGTTTTCGCAATTTCATACGGTATTTTGACAGCAACTAAAAGTGCTTTACGAATATTTTCTATTGCCATCCAAGCCTTTTCAGCGGCATCTCTAACATCACCCTTTTCTAATAAGCTTAATGAGAGCTTAAAGTCATTTTTTGCCTTATCAATTAAATCCAGCTCATCCAAAGATATCCCCCAAAATTATTTCTCACGCGAAAAATCAAAGCACAACATACATTTTTAAACGATTAGAAAAGGATTTATAACATTATTGCAGATGTTTTTATATCCTCCTTTGGATCCAAAATAATACCATATTTGTCCATAGTACCAGCACCAATAATCACCTGAGGAATTTTAATTTCTTTTTCATTAACAATTATTTTCTCAACGAACTCATCAATAAGAAACACAGTTTCTGGAAATATTAAATTATCAACTTGAATAAAAATTTGAACAAATTTGCTAACTTCTATAAGACTACCATTAATCCAGAAAATCTTGATAGGTTTCTGCAAAATTTGCCATTTTCTTCCAAAATTTTTCTCAAAGAACCTAGTACTAATTACAGTTACAGATGCTCCACTATCAAATAATGCATCGCATTCTATGCTTTTTCCCTCAAACATTATTCGAATGAGTTTAATAACTCTCACTATACATCCCATGAAGATATACCAAAGTCAAAGCTAAAAGTCTTTTTAAGTTATGAAAATAACATCTTCTAATATTATTACGATGTTAAAATAACGACTAACACAGCATCAAAAACTAAAGAAAATATTTCAAACCAAACCAAAATGTTGCAAAAGATCCTACTTTGAATAAAAGTTAGGTTTTCTAAATTCCTCAAGGAACTTTGCGGGATCAATTTCAATGTATTCTCCAATTACCTTAGCACGAAGTTTGGCGCCTAATTTTTGAAGGAGTGATAGGTATCTCTCCTCATAAGTCGGAATCTTATCAGTAATGTCCAAGAACTTTCCAATAATAATTTTTCCATCAGGCCTATCTAATCCTACTTCATGAAGCGGAGCATTATTCCAAATCACGCTATTCCTTCTAAAATATTCAAGCATATCCATAGCATCTGGCATCCTATTTCGACGACCAAAATTCGTCGGACATTGGGCAATAACTTCAATTAACCGAAATCCTCTCTTTTGTAGAGCATCAACAAAAGTCTCGTAAAGTCTATGAACATGCAGTGAAGTCCACCTAGCTACATAAGGTGCTCCAGCACCTGCAACTAAATACGGAATATTAAATGGACGCTCAATATTTCCATAAGGTGAAGAAGAAGTTCTAGCTCCAGTGGGCGTTGTAGCACCATACTGTCCCCCCGTCATTCCATAGTTGTAGTTATTAATCAAAACAACGAGAAGATCATGATTTCTACGAGCCGCATGAATTAAATGATTTCCACCAATAGTCGCCAAATCTCCATCTCCACTAAACACAATAACATTTAAATCAGGACGAACCAACTTTATTGCTAAAGCTACTGGAATAGGTCTACCATGCGTAACATGAAGTCCATCACCTCTCCAATAGCCAGCAACACGTCCAGTACACCCAATTCCAGATACAAAGATCGTTCTCTTTATCGGAATACTCAATTTATCTAAAGCCCTAAACAAAGCAGAAAGCGCAGGACCAATACCACATCCCGAACACCAAATATGCGGCATTCGATCAATCCGAAGAAACTTGTCAAGTGGATGGTATAATTTGAATACAACTGTTCGTGCTTTAAGTACCATCTCTAGACACGATTATTCTCACATATAATGATATTAAAACAAGGGAAAATGTATATATTAATAAATACTTATTCTCTTATTTTAAAAGAATTACTGAGATTCGTGTAATAGTGCTTCTTTAATTTAAAAACACCAAGCGAGTCTTTTTAGGGAAACAGAATACCTTCACTGAAAAGTATAAACGCTATTTTTGCAAATAGGTCTTGAGCATCTCCGCATGTTTAGCGCCAAATTTCATGGTATCTTTTGGTAGCAGTTAATCCTTATATTTCAGAGTTTTTAGTAGCCAACGAGCACATAGCGCGCACATTTCTCAACGCTGGTATGGTTTAGACTCGCATAAATACATTGCCTTAAGCCTAAATTAATCACCAGATAAGCCCTATATCGTAGCCTGCATACTCTCACCGCGCTTAATCACAATATAACTAGCTTCATG
>Ga0180302_10000070_pt1 | contig 37736 bp, 38 predicted proteins | sample GuaBasSediGuay17_FD_121794 | JGI IMG/M metagenome (GOLD analysis project Ga0180302, IMG submission 121794) | Subseafloor sediment microbial communities from Guaymas Basin, Gulf of California, Mexico - Guay17, Core 4571-4, 12-15 cm | ecosystem: Environmental > Aquatic > Marine > Hydrothermal... | reverse complement strand
GGCGGACCGCGCGGCACGCCAACTTGCATGGCGTATGCGTGCGGTAGCAGGGAACGTCAAAGCAAGCGCCGCTACTATGGCGATGGCAGCGGCTGGTGGAGCATACGTCATTGCAAGGGCTTTCGCCAATGCGATCGCTCCAGTTGTGCAATTCGAATACAACTTAGCCCATGCGATGACTATGTTACAGGGAACGGGCATGGTCTTCCAAGCTTGGCGTCGGCAGATGGCCCAAGGTGTACTCGATTTGGCCGTCCAATTTGGTGAAGGGACGCGTACACTTCTGAAGGGGTTATACGACATTCTGTCGTCCTTGATCCCGCCTGCAGACGCGATGACTACGTTAGCTGCTGCTGCACTGGCAGCACGAGCAGGTTTTATAGAGACCTCACTGTCTGCACAGCTTCTCACCGGAATTCTCCGCTCTTTTGGAACGGAAGCTGGAGACGTGTACGACATCGTTGGGAAGCTGTTTGTGGCTGTACGTAGAGGACGCTTCGAGTTCAGTGAACTCGCTCAGCGTCTGGGACGTGCTTTACCTGTATGGGCGTCAGCCGGTTTGAGTTTAGATGAGTTGCTTGCTACTATGATGACCTTGACCCGAGCGGGTATGAGGATGTCCCAGGCAGTAACTTCTACAATTCAGTCAGTGAGAAATTTCATGCTTCCGACGCGCAGGGCGGTTGCAGCTGTCGCACGTTGGCGCGGTGAATTGGCTGCGTCAGGTGATGTAGTGCGTGCTCTAGCCTTCGATTTGGACTTGGCGACTTTGAGAAAGCAAGGCTACATCAAAACTATCGCACAAATGAATTTCCTACTTCCTGAGGAAGTGGCGCAGTTCTTCAGCAACATCCGCGCTTTGCGTGCGGTCTCCATCATGCACCGTCGCTACAGGGATGCTTTAGAGGACTTGGCCGCGCAGCAAGAAGCGTATAACGCTGTTCAGGAAGCGGCCAATAAGGCGTTGGAAACAACTCAAGTCCAAATGCAGAGGTTATCGCAAGCCATCAACGCACTACGCGTACGTGCTCTTATGCCGACTAACCGTTTCATCGGAAGGATTGTTGGTGCCATTGCAGATGTCATCGCAGGGTTTTCTCGTTTGCCCGGCATCGTCAATGGCACCGTCGCGGTCTTTGCAGGATTCGTAGCAGTAGGGTTAACTGCAGTCGGGGTCATCAAGATGATCGCAACTGCATTTTCAATCTTGGGCGTCAACGTGCGTGTAGCTGCGTCGCGTCTTGCGGTGTTAGGCGCAATGTTTGCGGCTTTGCACATAGTTGACTACGTAGGTCAACTCGAAGGGCTGAACGAACAACTAAAGATTCTCCTCCAAGGTCTTGTTGCAGCAGGCTCGGCTGCATATACAGTACGCTCGGCTTTAATCATGCTGGGTCGCGGAGCTTTAGGTGCCAAAGGTGCTTTGGTTGCGATGGCAGCAATAGTGACCGTTACGTTGATCCGTATGGCGTCTTGGTGGTTAAAGAATACTGAGTGGGGTCAGACCTTCGGAAAGTTTATTGTAAGACTGTTTAGGTACATCATCCCTAAACCGATTCGTGACTTCTTCGGACTTATTGGACGGGGTTTGAGTGCGGCATGGAGAGCAATCAAGAACTTCTTCTCTGCCGCCACCCGCGCGACGAATGAGTACCGTCGATCTCAGGAACTACTTAGAGACGCAACTGAGGCTTTGAACGACATCGAACGAATGAGAAGGGAGGGGCTTATTACGGAGTCGGACTTGACGTGGCAGCTCATCCACGCGCTAGAAGTGCTCAAACAGCATAACTACGACGCAGCCAAAGCGGTTCAGGAATTGGACCAAAGTACGCTGAGTGCAATTGTACGTTTTCGCAATTTAGCTCTAACAACTAGAACAGCAAGAGCGGAGTTGACGAAACTTCGTGAAGACTTCAGAACTTTGGGTCTGGAGTTGCCATCCGATGTGGAAGCGGCTGCAGCTGGCGCAGTCGTGGCATTGATGAGGATCCAGCAAGTAGGACGCGAAACCGCTGACGTCATACGGCAGAGGCTCGGTGCCATACTCGAAGGTTTTCCCGAGCGGTGGAGGGAGCAGGGCGATTCCGCACAGCGTGCTGCTCAGGACGTACAAAGTGCGATGACAAGATTGACCCAGCGCGCACGTCGTGACGTCGAGACACTGAGGCAAACAATTTTGCAGGCATTGGATATGTTGCAAGAGGAGCTCGGACAACTGCCAGACAACTTGCAGTCACTGCAGCAAAATTTCCACCAGTTGTCGACTATGACGGACGAAGACCTCAGAAAGTACGTAGTGGAAACTTTGTGGTACATCACCGAAAACGCAGAAGACGTCAGTGAAAACACACGACGTACACTGACACAGTTGATGTATGACATCAGCGAGTCCTCAGAGGTCAACTTGACTCAACTTGCGAAGTTCTGGCAGGCAAGTCGTGACGAGATGGTACGCTCGGCGGCAGTAGGGCGTGAAGGGTGGCAGCGCTTTATGGACTTTCTCAATGCAGCGACGATGAGTTCGCGCGACATGTTCCAAACTTTTGCGTCCGAAATCTGGAACTGGGTGCGGATGCGCTTCGGAAAACAAATCCCAGACGAGTGGAATGCGTTGTACGCACGCATGCTGATGACGCTTCAAACAAGTGGAGAGGAGGCTCAGGACATCGTACGCGGATTGTATACTCAGCTGCACAGAGACTTAGGTAGGCTCCCCCTGGAGCTGGAGACAAGTTTGAGGGAGTTTGCGTTCAAGACTACTTATACGTCAGAGCAAGTTCGCAAGTGGATGATCGAAAACGTTTTTCCAAAAATCTATGACGCCTACATCAAATTGGGCAAGCAAATCCCATCAACTTTGCAAACTGCAATCGAAAGTCTCGCAGGAATGTCACTGGAGACGCTGATAGCTATCGAAAGGGTACGCCGCGGTCTGAAAGCGGTCGGAGAAACGAGCAGGCTGGCAGGAGACGAGGTCGTGGAGTTGGTCAAGTACTTGGACGCATTGCAGTCGCGTTTTGCCAGAGAACCTTCCACTGTAATTGAGTGGTATTTGCGCACCTTCTTCCCGAAGTTCCGTCAAGCGATGAATGCGTTGAGGAAGGATGCACCGGAAGTCGCACAGCAGATTGAAAGACTCAACAAATCAATTACTGGATTGAGTTGGGAGCAACTCGAGGCCTTCGTCGACTTTACGATAGACATACCCCGAAAAACTCAACTTGCTGTAGAGCAGGCCGTGACACACTTCCGGAGGATTGCTGAAGCTAAAGTACCTATCGACGTACTGGTACAGGCATATAACAAGCTCGTAGAGGCACTCCACAAAGCCGGAGTAACCGCAGAGACGTTGAGGGACACACTAAGGCAGCTTGGACTGGAACACTACTACCTTATCGATCAGTTTTTGTCGATGTACGATGAAGCGTTGCAACGTATAGGACTTGAGAACGAGCAACAGCTCAACGAAAGTCTGCAGCGCTTGACGGAGTATTACGCTCAGATTGAAATCCTCGCGAACAAGTACATCGAAGATGAGCAATTGAGAGAGCAGTTTCTCAAATATCTACTGCAAAAGTTTTCCGAAGATCGCGTTGGCATTTGGGAGCAGTACTACGATAAGCAGTCCGAACTGATTCAGCAGTCGGGCAAACCCTTTGAGCAGCGTGTAAGAGAGGAACTACACGTTTACAGACAATACTTAGAGGAAAAATACGCCAACATCCAAGATGAATACACAAGAGAGTTGCTTGTAGCTCGCGACCTGAAAGCAAAACGTATTGCACTTTATCAGGACGAGCTCAAACGTGTTCCACAGTTTTACCGTCGTTGGCTCGATCTGCGTTTGGAAATGTTAAAGCTGCAAGGAGCGTCAGAGGAGGAGCTGCACAGGGAAAAGTGGCAGTGGATTTTGAAGTACGAAAGGACAGGGCTGAACGCGTTACGGTATGCATGGTATCGTTACGCTTCGGACGCTGGAGACGCGTTCGATATCCTACAAAACGCTGCAGTCAGGGTACTCAACACAATTGAAAGAGACGTTCTCCGCCCTATGCTAGAAAGGATGCTAGGGTTGGAAGAAAAAATGTCGAAGACCCAAATTGAGTTGACCCGCGCCAGGATGGAAGACCAGAAAGAGCAGTTGTTACGACAGTACGAGGAGGGGCAAATCTCTTACGAGCGCTACCTGCTTGAAATACGCGCGCTAGACGAGCAGTTTGCCGCGGAAACCAAAGGACGTTACAAGAACTTAAAGGAAGTGCTTACCGACGTTTGGACTGGCGTCCGACGAGTCGCAGTCGATGCATTGATTAACATCGTCAAAACTGCACGGTGGTCGTCCATCAAGACGGCCGCACAGACTCTGTGGTCGAGCATCAAACAGATCTGGTCCCATATTTACACTGCAGCTGCAGCGGTATTCAAGTGGCTAGTCACAAAACTTGGACCCTGGGGCATCGCTGCCGGCATTGCTTCTGCAGCCGGTTTAATCCTCTTGGCCAGAAAAACGTTTGTCGAGGGTTTGAAAAGCAAGGTTCGCGGTTTGCAGAAAGGAGGAGTAGTCCTTGGAGAAACAGTTGCAACCCTTGGAGAAAAAGGTCCGGAGCTGGTACTGCCTTTACGCAAGGTCGCCGGCCGTTTGCAGCTTACTGGAGAGGCACTACGTGAGCTGCAACCCGCGACTACGCGAGCACAGGAAGTCAACATCACTTTCGAGGGTGACGTCATAGACTTCTCTGGGTCCTTGCCAATGATTGACGATACGGCAGTCGTTGACAGGATTTACCGCAATGTGTGGTTGCCTGCCAGAAAAAGACGTGTTGCTGCAGTGAGGCAAGTTTTGAGCAAGGAGTTGATGACGTAATGAGTCAGGACTACATACGTGCTCTCAAAAGCCCCAAACCTAAAGTCAAAACCACGACGTCCCTTGCTCTCAAATTTCCAGAGAGAGTTTTGGAATTCGAAGACTTTCGTAGAGTGAGAGTCAAGGGAAACGCAGCGAGTTTGATCGGCACGAACGACTTGGTTGTGTTCCGATACTCTAATTTGAACGAATATCGAGTTACGGACGTTGAGCTAAGTACAGATGAAAAGTTTACACGTATCTCTCTCGATTGTGACATAGACCTGAACTACAGTCCTTTAGTGTTCGGAGGCACGGGCAACCTATCCGAAGAGTACGACATTGCCTCACTTGTTTGGACCCCCAAGCCGAGCCCTCCTGTTAAAGTTCTAAATCCTGCTTTTGCTGGAGGTTGGAAAGCCTTCCAAATTGGAGGTCACACGAAAGACAGCGTAGTGCAAACCCAGATGTTCAGGTACTTACAGTCCGGAGAAGTGTGGCAAACGAAACACGGGCCGATACAATCCAGAACACAAACCGCAGCTTTCCAAAGGTTACCTTCAGTGTACGTTACAGGAGGGCGTACGAACCCAGCGGACAACTTTTCAAGTGTCAACTTCTTAGATTGTTGGAACGACTCCGGTATGACTTGGACGAGTAAGTCGTCCTTCAACTTTGCCAGATACCAACACGGAGCAGGACAGTTCAAGGACTGCGGTTACATTTTTGGAGGGCTTGGAGATGCAGGGATTACAACAGGATGTGAAAAATATTCGATGCAATGTGACGGTTGGACGGAAGAAACGAGCACTACGTTCTTGTCTAAGAGTTATTTTGCATTCGCTTCGGGTTACAATGGGCTTTGGGTTTTTGGAGGGTACGGAGTCGGACCGGTCAACCCGTCGTACACACTCTACTTCGACCCGTTAACGTCCACATGGCAGACGATGGCACTTTTGAGCTCACTTAAGTACCACTGGTCTGCCTCTCGCATAAAAGATAGTTTTCTGACTTTCGGAGGTTACAACAATAGTCGTGACGTTTTTCGGTACAGTCCCTCAAGTGATTCATGGAATTACTCCGCTGAAACTCCGCTGTCCATCGGCAGCCAGGATCATGGCTCGGTTTCACTTTACAACAAAACGACGGAATACGTATGCAAACTTAGGAGAGTAACTTCGAGTCTGATATCGGAAAAACTTGGATCCATTTCAAGAGACGTGGAAGTTGAACTGGGGGCAGTATCTACCGGTGCACTGAGCCTCGGCTTTCTGAACGAAGGGTTCGTTGCCTACTGTTTTGACAGACAGCCTGTTCCTGCGTCAGTTCAATCAGCTAACGGCTCGACGGTTTTCATTGGCACAACCCCCGATGAAGATGTCTCTGGATGGAGCGTTGTAGACCTGGACAACGGACGTCAAACGACAGTGTTTCAGGCCGTAGACGGCACTGAGCTGGTTCTCACCGATTCGATTGATGCAAGGACGGGCCACGCCCTCTTGATCAAACCTCCGAACGAGATTCTAGTCAAGGTCGAAACGACCTTTGTAACTCCGATCGGCTCTGGATGGGATAGAGGTTCATTCCCTACGTTCCGCTTGTTCGCAGGAGTCGCTGATCCGAGCTGGAAGTTCGACCCTCCTCACAAGTCTGTAGAAGTCAACTTTAAAGGTTTTGCGATCGACCTCGAAGCAGTTCCCGCTTACAAGCTCGCAATCCCTTGGTCGTACGACCATCGCGTTCCAGCTCTCAAAGTCGTCGACTGCGACGGAGGAACTTCAAAGGGTGGCATCAAAAAGCTCAAGCTGACACAGCAAGAGACTGAAGACTTGAAGCTGACTCTGTCCGTCGACAGGTACCACGAATATGGAATGCACGCGTTTCACTACAGGGCGTACGACAACAAGATGAGATACGGATACGGGAGCTGGGCAGGAGCAACCATCGGACAGGACGTTGTGTTGAAGGCTGCTGACCAGAAGACGATTACAGCCGAACTGAGGAAGTATCCGGGCAAAAACTCCTTCGTGTACATCAAAGAGGTACCGCCGAAGAAGAAGTTTTGCCCTGCCAGAGCAAAACAAATTATAGTCACAGCCCAACTTGAGGATGGCCCCGAGGTTGTAGTCAAACCTTACCTAGACTATGTGGTTAGGCATGACGGAAGTGAAATTACTCAAGACGTTGTTGCAAACAATCCGACGCAGTTGTTCGATGCCGCCGGTAACGCTTTGTACTTGGGCGATTGGGATGTGTTTGACAGTCTTGACTTCGAACTGCTTCAACAATCTACCGGTGTGACAGTGACTTGGTATTACAGTGTGGGCAACAGTGACACGGGTGATGGAGTACATTGGAAGGAGTTAAACGTCACTGACGACACTCAAAAGTTCAGCTTTTCCGGACGTGTGTACTTCGAGGCTCCTCAAGATTGGGTACCATCCAACTTGAACGTAGGGGGCAAAATCTTTAACGACACCTACTGGATCAAAATTGTTCCTCAAGCAGCAGGTATCACTGTGTCCGAAATCAGAAGACATGTGACAGTCAAATCTAAAGACCTGAGTTTGACATTTAGTTGGGACCCTACAGTTGATGTTCCGGACCAGGAAACGATTGACGTACCCGTAGCATTTGTCAAGGACGAGTTTGGGAACTGGACTCCCGCGACGATACGCCCAAACGTTACTTTGGGTCAGTTGGTGAACTTAATAAGCCGTATGGCAAACGTGGATAGAGAAAGTTTGAATAATGAGTTCAACTTTGAAACGCCCGACTTGACTGTGTCGAGCTATGGAAGTGTGCCAGTGCCGTACTACAAGTACAAAGCAGAGGTCGCAGCTGGCACTAGCGTTACAACCTTGATTGGTGTGGGCCCAGAAGTTTGGAGCTTAAGCAATGCGACCGGTCTAGTTAAGTTAGGAGAATTACCACAGAAGCATCTGCCTTTCAAACTTTACCCTTCGGGGTATCAAGAGGTCGCACCCGCTCACTGTAGACGTCTATGGATAAGAGAGGGGTCGGAAGGACTCGAGTTCGTCGGAGCTGCATGGATAGACTTCGAAGAAAACTTCATCAATACGGCTGCCAGTCCCTCTGGAATCGAGTTAGGCGTGGGTTCAAGAAGGAGTGTGTTCCTTGAGTTATTTAGAGGGAGAGGGTTGACGATTACAGATTACACTGTCCGACAAAACGTGAACGTTGCAGAACGGTTCTTCAGAAAAGGTCACCAATTTGCCGACGACACAACGGTAACCGGACACTACTCCGACGCCACGACAGACAAGGTCGCAGGGGAAAATCTGGCGATACCTTATCCACAAGTAGTGTTTTCACCTTCGGGGTGGTCTACTAAACTTTATTACGCAGCCGGACTAACTGGGACTATCACGCCAAATACGTCCGAAGGAATCGCGTGGGAGTTCCAATATTTGACCACTGAAGATCACCCTCACGGCACACGCTGTGATGAATGCCCGGCCGGACATTTCGTGGCGTTTACTGATTATCCGATCGATCAGAGGATCGTCTATTCCATTGGGCAGCAAGGCTTTGTGGAGTACTGTACCGATCTGGATGCTGTAATGTACTTTAAGTTCCCATCCGACGACTCCTTAACACAAGTTTTGGAGTTGAACGTGGTAGGGTCTACAGTGTACGAGCTAAGTCACATCCGACTTCCCGAAAAAGACATTCCTGATGCATACCAGTGGCCTTTGTGCGGTTACGTCGACGGGTTGACCGTGTATTTGGCGTATCAAGCTCAATGGGAAGATGAGTTGATCGGCAACTACTCATACGTGACTCGGTTCACCTTGGGGCACCTAGACGTCGATGGAGGCAAGATCGATAGCTTTGATTACGTTGTCTACTGCAGTGAGGGAACAACGTTTGAGGAAACCACTCTAGACACTGGCGATTGTGTACACTTGAGCAGATTGAATGACGCAATTTACCTCGGCGACGACCGCGAGTTTGTGTCTTCATGGTTGAACATTAGCTCTTCCGACTTTGACGGCGTGATTGAAGTGGAGTACTGGGACGGTCTGACGTGGACTCATTTCCCGACCTTGCGCGACGAAACGTTGTCGCTGCAGCAAAGCGGCCACCTTACAGTATCGCTGCCTCGTGACTGGACTAAGGTAGATCTCAACACTGCTGCAGGCATTTCCGGACTGGACCCTACCCCGCGTTTTTACACACGCGTACGTGTTTCACTTGCAGCTTCGGCCGGACATTCAGCTACAGTCACACAAACGACAAAAGTTTGGGACGTTATTTGGAATTCCAAGTATGACGTTGAGTACCTAACTCCAGTGTGTTTAACCAAAGTTGGAGATTATGTCGTCTTCGGAGCGTGCGACAAAAAGTTCCTCCACTACTGGCTCAAGAAAGTGTCGCTAGACTCGGGGTCCACAGAGTCACTGCTGATAACCGGATTCAGAAACCCAGAAGCGTTCGCACTCGTGGAGGACGAATGTTATGTCATTTTGGGTGATAGACGCACGGGACGGAGGCCAGTACAAATTGCGAAAGTCAACCTCGATCCATTCGGCATCGATGAGGTTACTGAAGTCAAAGGTAGCGGTTACATGCTTCTAGGTCCGCCCTCCGTCAATGGAGGTTTCCTCAGATTCGTAACCGGTCCCGAGCCTGAACTGATTGAGTTCTCTCGTTCTCACTTCATAGTGATCCCTCAGCTGCCTATTACAAATTCAGTTCGTGTCATGCTGCAAAACGTTGCACAAGTCAGTAACTACTTAATTGAAGTTGACCCCTATAGAACGCTTAGAGTCGTCCCTAGAGAATACGCGAGAAGTGATAGTCATTTTTTGACGTTTGAGTTCCTGAAGAGTGTCGGACAGAGAGAGTTCTTGCAGCGCTTTGACGGAGTCAAAGTCGAGTGGAAATATGAGGACCGTTCTGGCAGTGTAGTTGTCGGTTTGGAGGGGCCGGGGTCCATTATTCTCGAAATCAGCAACCCTCTCATCCAAGACCCTCTGACTGCCGCACTCGTCGCGGCAAAATACCTAAAGTACTGGCACAAGCGGAGGCGTTTAAGGCAGGTAGAAGGAAGTTGGCTTGCCGCGATCAAAAACTTTGACAGAGTTAAGCTAGTTGTACCTGCTGTTTGGACTGCCGAAGACGTGGAATACCAAGTCGTCGGGATGGAGTTCGACTTGCGGAACCTTACGTGGAGAGCAAAACTGATCGAGCTGTTGGAGGGTGAGTCATGAACTACGTGTTTGACGGAACGGGGCCTCCAGAGTTTTGGATCTGCGGGGATGACGTCATCAGTAACGGTAGTTTCGAAGAAAGCTTGGAGGGGTGGGACATCGATACTGCAAACCTAACTGCGCAAAAGCTTGAATCCTACAATACAAACTACGGACTGTACGTGTTGGCTGTAGCGGGTATGTCTCCAGAATCTTTCGGCTACGTTTCCTGCGAGACGTCCTTCGACGAAGACCTGCAGGGACAGCAAGTAGTTGTGTCGTTCAGCCTTTGGAGTGCCAATGGCGCTACTGTACGGGTTCAAGTATGTTCCGAAACCGAGACGGTCGTCGACGAAGTCGTTACAGCGCCGTCTCAACAGAAACTGTATGCATTGTCAGGTACATGTTTTGCGGAGTCTACAAACACTGTGACAGTAAAGTTCGGAATTGCCGGAGACGAAATTGTAGAAATCGACCGTGTGCAACTGCGTAAGCTCGAACAAGTCGTGACTATGCCATTGCCTCAGGAGTCGATCGAGTCTACATATGAAAAGGAGGTAATGGCGAGTTACACAATGCTGGATGGATCCACAAAGGAGTACGTTCTCGGCTGGCGTTTTGTCGGCCGAATTGAGTATATCAGGATTTCAGCAGAGCAGGAACAGGCACGTGCAGCTTTGGCAGAGGCGGAGTATATGTTCTATTTCCCACACAACGACAACGACTTTGTAGTTCCGGTTGTGTGGGATAAGGAATACGCAAGGCGTTACCCACGAAACGTTCAAATAGGATACGAAGCGATCATACCTTTAAGAGGCATTGAGCTACTGACTCACATTCCAAAGTCATAGGAGGGTGCGATGAACGAAAAACTCATTCCTACGGAGGTACCGGAAGCTGTAAAGAGACTAGTGGAAGACGACAATGAACTCAAGGAGCTGCTTCATGACTTATTCACCGAACTCCAGTCGGGGATGAGCCGGTACCAAATCCACAAGTTCGTGTTGAACCCTGTCGAGTTTCCTACGCCAGACTCAGTCTGGCATCAGTGCTTGAGGGAGCTTATTGGACGGTTTGACAGCCTGGCCGGTCTAGAGAGTGAGTTGCGTCAGCTGAGGATCAAAGCAGAGTTGCACACGGTCAAACAAAAGAAGTATGAACGTGCTGCATCGAACAGTACAGACGAACTAGAAAGACAGGAGTTGAAGTTAAAGGCGCAACTCGAGCGCGAAAAGGCAGAGCAAGCTCAACGCCGCATTCCATTTGTATTGAGGCAGATTAAAGATACTTCCTACGAAGCGAAGGCCTTTCTGGATGCGTACCGAGTAGCTAAACGTCAGCGAGTGTTCGAGCACCACGAAGATGCAGAGCCCTTCAACTGGTATGCGCGAGTACTGATGAGACGCAAATACGACCCTGGAATGCCTTTACCTCCTTACATTGAAGAAGAACGTCAGCTCCTCGCTCGACTAATGCAAACGTCTCAAGACCTGAAACAGGTGCTTAGAGACGCACTTGAAGCCAGTTTGCGGACGGACCGTAACGTCAAACAGTTGGAGGAGACACCCCATGCAAGGTTGCGTTTGCTTCAAAGTGAACGGGACGGAGGTAAGGAGAGCGAACACACTCACTGAGGAGTTCAACAAGCAGCTGATGCGCGCGGCAGGCAATGGTAGTATGGATGCCGTCGACGCCGTTGACCTGTACATTGAAGACAGTTGGGGCCACGCTAGAGACATCGCACTGGTTGAGGGCGGCGATGGATCCGTCAATTACGCTCTGTGGAGAACGTCATGGATTGTAGACAGTCCGACCATTATCACTGCTGCAAGGCTTGGGGTGAAAGGTGGATCGTTTCTTGCAAAAGTGTACTCGGAAGTTGAAGTCGAGGCAATTGTTGCAAACGAAGGCGACGTCGTTACTGTAGAATGGAAAATCACAGCGACATGAGGGATGAAAAGCATAACACAGGAGCAGCGTCAGTGTATTGCAGGGACGGACCCGGAAATAATCATTGCGGGCGGCAACCCTAGTGCAGACAGCTTTAACTCTACGGACGTCGCGCGCAAATACACCCCCTCCACTGACAGCTACACCTCCCTAACAAACCTTCCGCAAAGTTCTACCTACCTCTCAAGCTTTAAGCGAGATGACACTAGAGTTCATTTTTGTCAGGGTTCCGATACCCAAGGTTTGGGAGACCCTCAGGACAATCATTTCCAGTATGACACTACTACAGACTCGTGGACGTCTCTGAGTGGTGCAGGGCAGATACGTAACTGCGGGCACGCATACAACTCTACTCCACCCAAGGGTTTAATCTATAACGGATACGGAGACAGCAGCGACCAGAGCATATGCAAAGCTTGGGATTTCCCATCCCAAACATGGGAGTCCCGTACCGATGTTCCCACTGCAATGCGGAACGTCGGCTGCGGGTACCAAGGAAACAGTGCACACACTTCTGCCGGCTATAACAAAACGGACCACTACCGGTACGTATATACATCCAACACTTGGGCAAGTAAAGCGGACGACCCGGTCGGCAACGAATATCGCATCGGAGGAAGCACTACAGGTGACTACTTTTTCAACTTTGGTGAGTGGCAATCGGGTACACAGAACAACCGGTGGAACGAGGACAGTTGGACCAACCGCGCAACTATGCCCACAGCCCGTGCCGCGACACAGTCCGGCACTGAAGGCGGGTACATTTACGTTTTTGGTGGGCATAGTGACGTAGGCGGACGTCACAACTTGACAGCGAGCGAAAAGTATTCGGACTCGACGGATTCCTGGACTAGCCTTACATCCCTCCCAACAGCTCTGAGGGAGCTAGGTGTAACTGAACTTGGCTCCAGTTCCGCCTCGAATCCCTCAGATACAGTTAGTCTTTCAGACGCCTCAAACGTTGAAATCTCCTACTCACTCGAAGACACAACGAACTTCAACGATACGCTCTCCTGTGAAACACAAAACACCCCGCGTCTGAACCAGGTGACATTAAAAGCCAGCTCCGCGGTCACTCCATCTCAATCCGTTACGCTCACCGACGAGCCTCACGTCGACGTCACACGTTCTGCCGCAGACTCTTTGACCCCTTCCGAGAGTGTCATCGCAGGCGTACAGCAAGAGGCAGAAATTTCCGACTCAGTTCCGTTAGTCGACAGCGTTGAAACGATTTTTGTTGCGACTCCGAGGCTGCTCCAAGTAACTCTCCAGGCAAGTTCAAGTGCAACTCCATCTCAATCCGTTACGCTCACCGACGAGCCTCACGTTGAAATCCCTCGACTCACGTCTGACGAGTGCACGTTAACCGACACCGTTAAGGTAACCGGTATTAACGTGCCAGTTCTGTCGACGGTCACTTTGACCGAAGGATTCGACTACTCACTCCATTTGGTCAAGAGGCATTCCATATACTCAGACGAGCATGTCTGGACCTTCCTATGGGACGAAGACGTTTACTTTGGGGGTTCTCAAACCGAACCAGTTGAGGACGAGATAAGGCTACTTGAAACGTTTGCACCTAACGTCAGCCTGACCACTTCCGTCCAAGACTCGGTTGCTATAACGCACTATGCATACTGGGGTATTGGGCAAATTGCTGTCGCTGACGTGTGTGGGATGACGGACGCAGTCGGATCTCTACTCAACTGCCCCGGCCACTCCATCGCAACGGCCGACCAAATAGTCTTCGACGCGACGAAGCCTACAGTCGAAACTTTAAAGGTCGAGGGCTACTGGCACATTGCTTACCCGGGGGGTCAAGAGGTTGGATTAGAAGAAGTGGTCGTAGCGTCGGACTTCGTAACGACAACCTCTGGACCGTGGGGCTTCTTGGAGTCCGTAGATTTGCACCAAAGCGTGCAGTGGTGGCATATAACTGGACAAGCGGGTGACTTTCTTGACGTCACGGATGCAATAGACTACTACACTCTGTCGAGATACATTAGCGACACTGTCATTGCAAGCGAGCAGGTCGAAACGTTTCGGAGATTTCCCGAAGATGTAAGCAGTATAGCAGAACAGGTGCAAGTGTACCATCAAATTCCCGGCATTACAAGTGTGCTGTCGGCCACCGACCTAGCTGAAGCAAAATGGAGAATCACTCCACTGTTCGAATCCGCTACGACATCACAACTATGCAAAAAAGTAGTTGAAATCCACGTCCCATACCCCTGGTATAGGCAGTGGTTCATCTACTACCAAGGGAAGTACTATGGTGGAAAACCACGCTCATGGAGTTGGTGGAGGAGACAGTACACACAATGGTGTTGGGATTGCATCAAATACCGGATGGAACGTTACGAGGAGGATTACAACACAGCACGCTCGAAATGCCATGCGTGTCAAAAGCTCGATTACTTCGACAACTATTGGCCGCAGGAAAAGATTCAGCTGAAAGATTCAGTTGAGTTGTTGTGGAGGCAAATCCACCTAAACTTCTACGTCCGCGACTTTCCAGTTGCCGAAACCAAAACGACTCCGCACTCAGTTGAAGTCGTTTACTTGAGAGACGAAGTAGACTACGAAAAGGCCGAGAGAGACGCGGACGATTCTCTAGTGATGAGTGATGCGATAGATGTTACAAAACCACCCACCAGGTACTCCTTCGTGCTGCACGACTGTGTACTGTGGGATACGCTAGAAGTTAGCGTTGTGCATCCCGCTGTCGCTCGTGTGGGGCATGGAGCACTTCGTCCGATAGTTCCACGAGTTGTACGCCGTAAAGTTTATGTGCACGTCAAAGACTTTACTGGACTCTACGAAGTGAAATAGGCTTGATATAGAACCCTTAAACTTTTAAATTAAAAAGGAGGTGAGACTATGCACGAACGTACGTCCTTAGGTGAAATAGTTCAGCTGCAGGTGGTCAAACGTAGAGAGGCCACCTCCAATTCGTATACCATTCAAGATGGTCCAGTAACCTTACAAGTTGTAAGGGGAGGTGAAAAGAATGGAGCTCAAGGGCAAAGTAGAATGGATGCACGTACGTCCTAACGGCGAGGTCGTTGACCGCTGGGAAGGTCCTAACACCATCCTGGACAAGATGAAGCAGGAAATGGCTTACGCCTTAGGTCACACGACCTTCACTGCGGTCGACGCTATCGACTTCAAGCGCCAGGACACGGGTTGGGGTAACAGCCAGCCTACAACGATCGATGGTGGAGGGACTGGAAGCGAAAACTGGATCCGCTGGAGGGCGGACTATACCGCTTCCGAGACGGTCACCATCACCGAAGTGAAGCTTGGCGTTGCCGCTGGCGCGACTCTGCTGACGTCGGAGTACGCCGAGTACAATATAGCCGACGTGGCACTTAATAGCGGCGACACACTAATCGTGAAGTGGACTGTGACCGTGTCGTAATCAGTCCGACTCAGTTGAGGCGTTGAAGACGTCCTTTACAATAGCGTGAGGTGCGAAACTATGGCGAACTGGGTGAGTCCTTGTGTAGTTTCTGGAAGTGAAGAACACGAACACACCTACGCATGGGATTACAACCCCTCGGCGGACTCCTTTACGCAGAAGTTCAGCTACGATTTTAACAGTAGCTTTGGAGCGAGTGCTGCGATGTTTGAATCCGATTATCGAGTGTCTCAGGTATGTGGTTTCAAAGACTCTAGCCAAGATCCAGTTAACTGGCATCGATGCTGGAATTTGAGTACCTGGACTCATGTGAGTCGGAAGAGCCACCCTGAAAGTAAATTTGATGCGACGTCCAAGTCAGAAAATCCTCAAAGTCGTGTAGCTTGCGGCAGGTCAGATACCGCTATAGTAAATTCACATCACAAGTTCGTATCGGCAACGAACACGTGGAGCACTGAACCCGTCTATCCTCCTGGAAAACGCTTTAGGGCAGGCTCTTTTGCCATTCCGTGCTTTATCGCTTTTGCGGGAAATGATGGATACGGTTCTAAACAAGACGCTTACAAGTTTGACGAAACCACAGGTAGTTGGGTGCAGCTTGCTAATACAGGGCATGCTGCGACTGTTAGAAACAGTTCAGGAATCTACAGTAGAAAAGGCTTGTTCAGTATAGGTAGCGTGACAAAACTTTACAACATGGACTCCAACACATGGTCGTCAAAAGCGACGACTACGTCTGTAGACTGGTCGAGTGCCATGACATTAGTCAAACTTAATTCCGTTGATTCATTTTGTAAGTACAACGGGACTGAGCATGCGAGGTACGACCTTACTAGTAACTCGTGGTCAAACAAGACCGCAGTTCCGAGCGCATGCGGAGCTCCCATAGCGATGAACTACGTCAGAATCTACGGGTGGCACGCCGGAACGTTAAAAGTAGGCGGCGAAAACTTCGATATCCTTTGGAACGAATTCGGTCCAAGCGAAACGGACCCCCTAAACGACACTGAAGTTGAAGGAACCTGGGAAGATATGCATGTTGAACTTGCAGGTGTTCCCGGCAGCTACGCCAGCGAAGGAACCTTTACTTCGGGGGTTATCGACTTGGGAGAAAACCAGCTGCTATACAAAGTCCAATGGGAGGCAACCGAACCGTACGGGACGGAAGTTGACACCGTTTCGGGACCTCCAAAAACAATTAGTGTTAGAGCCTCGTCGACTCCACCGCAAACCGACAAAAACGGTGACCCGTGGAGTAACCTTGAGTTACCGAACGACTCCGACCCAGTATGGGGTACTGCAGGCATTACATGGTGGGAGGTTGAAAACGGACAGCAAGTTCCTAGCGAACTACAGTGTAGATACGTTCAGTTCCGTGCCACGCTGAGGCAAACAACGTAACGGAGGGACAATGGGCGACAAAGTCACACTGAAAGATGTTGTTCACGTTGCTGTCGTTGCCGTCGGTACGTTGTTAGGAAGTGCTGCAGCGGACCCTGAAATCGTCGTCGCTGGCGGCAACCCTAGCGCGTTGAGTTGGAACGCTACTGATGCAGCTCACAAGTACACGCCCTCAACAAACTCATATACTTCTCTTGCTAGCCTCCCTCAAGCGTCCACGTATCTAGGCAGCTTCAAAGAAAACTCCTCTAAAGTTCACTTCTGTCAAGGCTACAATGCTTCCGGAGAGTCACAAAACAATCATTACAAATATGACTCCGCCTCCAACACGTGGACTTCACTTTCCGGTGCTGGCGCATATCACGCAGTAGGCTCTGCATCCCTATCAGACGTGCCACGCGGACTGATCTTTAATGGTTACGATAAAGCCAACAAATCCAATGTTTCCTACTGCAAAGCATGGAACTTTGACTCGGAAACTTGGGAAACGAGAGCCAACGTACCTGTTGCCTCCAGAAACGTTGGTGGAGGATATCAAACAAACGCTGCTGCGCACAAATCCGCAGGTTATACATCGTCATCTGAATCCAGTCACTACAAGTACGTTTGGAGCTCTAACTCATGGACGTCAAAAGCCGACGACCCCGTCGGTGGAGAGTACCGAATTGGCGGAAGTACAACAGGAGACCACTTTTTTAACTTTGGAAAGTGGCAGGCCGGTACCCAAAACAACAGGTGGTCAGAAGACAGTTGGACAAGCAGAGCATCGATGCCTACCGCAAGAGCTGCCACTGCCTCCGGCACAGAAAGTGGTCTCATTTACGTGTTCGGAGGACATAGTTTAACTGATTCTACTCGCATCGTTATTGCAGAAAGTGAAAAGTTTGATGACAGTACGGATACGTGGACGTCCATCACAAACCTACCTTCAGCGCTTCGCGAAGTTGGAGTAACAGAGTTTGGAGAGGTTGAACCAGTTGAGATTACGATAAACGTCGACGACACGCTAGAGTCTTCAGACGTCGTTGCAACCTCTCCGTACTCCGTATTGGACCAGGTTACCCTTCAGGATGGTTTAAACTGGCAGAGTTCCCTTTCAGTTTACGAAACCCTTGAACTTGTTGAACAAGTCTCCCGTATTCCAGTGCCGCTAAGGCTCGATGATTGCGTACTGTTGGAAGAGACGGTAGGCTGCTTCCGTTTACGTGAAACGACCGATGTCATCACCTTTTCTGAAGACGTTGAACTTAAGTCTTCCACCACTCCAACGTTACACACCGTAACTTTGTCCTCGGGTCTGGGCATCGATCTGTCAGAAACCCTACAAACTCAAGAACAGATCCGAGTCTTTAGGGTTCGAGATTGCAGTGACACTGCAACACTAACTCAAGCAATAGAGCTCAAATCCGAGTTTCACACTACATATATCTTGGAGATCGGTGAATCCGTTTTTGTCAGCGAAACGACCGAAACTGAACTTCGGTATGGACGGCAGGTCGACAGCTACGTTACACTTCAGCATGGTCTCGCCTTACTGTTCCGGTGGCAGACGTCAACGGCAGACAGTGCTGCACTGAACGACTCGTTGGACCTCAACGTCAAACTCAATGAAGACGGAGTCACTCTGTACGATGCAGTACGAAACTGGGCGAATCCTCTCGTTCAAGAGTCTCTTACAGTTACTGACTCTGTAACGTGCCGCCGTGTGCAAGAATATGTCGAAGAAATCTTACAGGTTACAGACCTAGTGCAATTCGAACGCCCGATTTACGACATTATTTCGGTCGACGAAGTCGTTGCATCACTCAGAAGTCTGTCTGCCGACGAAGTCACCCTGTCCGACCAGCTTCAAACAAACGTCCTCTACCCTGAGGATGTAACTGAGTTTGAAGAAGAGCTGACAACTTCCAATGTTCCGGCAACTGACCAGTGTCAACTGCAGGAGCAGATTGAAATCTACATCAGTCAAATTTACCCAGTCGGAGACAACGTCTACGCCTCCGACACTGTCTCCCGTACTTTACCTACGGTAGACCTCGACGACGTTTTGAACGTAACAGACCAAGTGTCAAAAGGACCTCTACTTGAAGTATCTGACGAGTTGACAAGTAGTGACGCCGTTCACGTTGCATCATACATAGTTAAGATCTCCGATTCTGTAACCGTATATGACAAGGTTAAGCAATACTTTAAGTGGCTCAAGCAGCTTGCTGAGTATGTCAATTTGTACGACCGCGCTTCATCACTGACTCAAGACCTGTACGAAGATTTGGAGCCTGCTGAGACACTTCAGACAGAACAAAGGCCTGCAAAGCATGCTGACGTTTACGAAAGTCTGTACGTTAATGACAGTTGGGAAGGAACGCCGGAGTGTAGCCCAGCTGAACAAGTACTGCTCCAAGACTTACTGAGCAAAACCTTGACGTTCACACTTGCCGACGACGAAGTTCCTACGGACTCACTACTGTTCAGAATTCAGAAACCGGATTACGACACTGTCCTAATTGGAGACAGCCTCGAGCTACAGATACGTCGCGCACCGATTGGGAGAAAAAGGACTTGGTGGAGAGTTTATGGGATTTGGAGGTGAACATGAATAGACTTGCGTACATCCTACCGTTTTTGATGTTTGTAGCGTGCGGCTCTAACAGAATCCTTAAGCCGGAAGATATGTTATGTGGTAAGTGGAGAGCCATTCAAGTCAAAACCGTTTTGCGTAGTGGTCGAATGTACGAGTACCACTACATTTGGGAGTTCACATTCAAGGTCGATGGCACATACACTTTGCAGATTAACGCGAAGGAGACAGGTCAAAATACATGGTGGGAAAGCGGTGAGTTTTCCGTTTCGAAGGGTAAGATTTTCTTTTTTGTGACGGACTGTCCTGACCGGAACTTCGTTGGAGGGTCGTACGCTTTATCTTACGAAGTCACAGGAGACTTTCTCGTCTTGGGCGGAAGAGTATTTCGAAAAGTTTGAAGAGGTGATGTGTAATGATTCAAAGGATGCACAAACAGTATATCTTGCAAGTCGGGGCTGGAAGTACTTATTCCTCTCATGTATTGGACGTGGGTGCAGATTTACAGGAACTGTGGAACTCTCCAAACAGACGTCCCGCAGTTTCAGGAATCATCTACTTCGACAACGACGTATTCTTTAAACTTAACTGGTTGGATAGTGACCCAATCTTTCTAGATAACTCCATGATGAGTGGAAGGTTTGAAATTGCATACGGCGATACAGTCATCGACAGGATGTACTTCGGGGTCACTGACGGAGCCACTGTAAACGTTAACGTCGTAGTTTTTGGGTGAGTAGATTAACAAGTCAAGGGGAGGGTGTTGAACACCCTCCCCTTTCTACTCACTCGAGCGACGCTAGCAACTCGATTGTAAGTCTGACCAGTTTGTATACCCTGAAGTACCCGTAGACCGACGCAGCCCAAACGACAATGCCAACCAACTCGTACCAGCTCATAGTACCTCCTTCCTTTTACTCAACCTCTGTTTTGAACAAAGCGTAACATATTGCAACGTTTGCCGCGATAGCGGCGACTGAAGCTAGCGCACCAGACGTGAAAGATGTACTAATAAGTCGTGCGACCTTGAAAATGAACGCATCCAGCACAGCAAACGGCATCACTGCGAATATAATCGCAATGACGTTCCTCATGTTATCACCCCCCTTGGCTGTACTTTTGTTCAAGCTCACCTAATGTAGGCAAGCCTGGTGCTGGAGACATGTCCCTTAGCATATTCGGCAAAGATAAGATGTCCCCTGCATAACGATTGCCCCGGAACGGCGTGAAGTACACCTCAATGTATTGCCCACCCCATTCTGGAAAGCTTATACGCCAATGATTACCGACTTTTTCTACGCTCACAACTTCCCGTGGGAACTTCATCCTCTCACCTCCCTTATGTATTCTGAAATAAACTTAATGTGTGCCAGAGCCACTTTTTCTACAAACTCACCACGGACGATGTCCTCCCAGCAATCACTATTCGACAAGAATCCGCTTTCCGTCACCATTGCCGGCGTAGGGTATAGGACGTTCAAAAACTCCAAGTCGTGACGGAATTTGACACCCCGATTACGGTACGACAACTCATGTGAGATCATCTGACATAACACTTCGGCAGTGCGTCTCACGTCACTCCGTTTGTGTCTTTCGTGAACTAACACCTCAACTCCGTTTACACGTTTGCTCTCATACCAATTCACATGCACATCAATCGCCAAACGAAAGTACCTGCGTACGCTTTTGATCCATTGCGTCTTGATGGGATACGTGAAGCCTGAATAGCCAATAACGGGCAGATGACATGTAAACGCCATCTCGGCAATTCGGCGTACTATCGCTGCATTGACTACACACTCTAGCAACCCGTCACTCACCGCACCCGTGTCCAACCCGTTTTCCTTGAAACCGTGACCGGCACACACGAGTACTCCGTAGTCTTCGCGAACTTCCGGCGTGACGGCCCAGCCGATCCACAAACTCCTACTTGTATTCATAGCAAATCCACCTCCGACTCGATTGCTTGCAGAACTTTTTCAGCCCAAACACGATCAGAGTCCTTTTCTTTTTCGCTCAACTGCGTGTAAGGAACCCACAACGTTTTCCATCTTTCTACCTTTTTCTGTAAGGCCTCTTCAATGTTCCCAGACGTAGTCAAATGGCTTGCAATCGCTTTACTCCAAAACTCCCATTGTTGGTGCTCCAGGTCAGCCAAAAGCTCGACCAAACGTGATCTGCGGACTTTTCTGGCTATCTGACGTGCTTGCTCCCTGAGATCTTCTATCGTTCCGCCGTTGTTCACTACAAAGTCCACCAAGGACTCATCCAATCCCTTTTCAGAAACATGACCGTCGCCTTCGTAACCCGGCCTGCGTATCTCACATACGACTGTGTGCCCTCTTGCTTTGAAAAACTCAACCTCGTTCACAAAACGTATGCCCGTAACTACTACAAAACGCTCAGAACTTTCTGCAATGTCTTCATACAACATACGTAGCCAGCACTCGGGACCAAACATATGACGTCCAACCTCTGTTCCTAGCCGCTGCAGCAACTCCCGAATCGTCACTTCCTTTCCTGCTACTTGCACAACCTCTTTATCCTTAAAAAGTCTGACCCAGTCTTCGGAAACCCCTAGAAGCGTCGCTACAGCTTTGTGCACGTAGCTTGAAATGCTAAAGTGGGTCGACGACGGTAGGCATACACACAGGAAGCTTGCGAACGCATCCTTCCCGACCCCTTTGTGACCGGTAACCAGAACAAAAGTTCTCATCGCTACCTCCTTCCCGAAAAAAGGTGTCTCGTCAAAAAACTTACCAAACTTTTTGCCTGCTGCGCATTTACGTCAGTTCGAACGATCTGCATCACCTCCTCATCCGTCTCAAGCAGCACGGCCACAACGACCCCGCCCCGAAATCCGTGTTGGATGAGAGTCCTCTTCAGTTGCTGAAAACTGCTCTCGATAACCTCTTTCAGTTCTGACATTGTGCCTCCGTAGCCTTAGTCGGTAAATTCGCGAAGAAACGATACATTGGGACTGCACTTTGGATCCTCTCGCGAACCTCATCGTCAGTCAACTCGCAAGGATCCTTAGCTTCCCACCGAACGATCAACACCTCTACACTATCCGGTAACCGTACAAAACGCCAAATTTCGGGCAATGCGTCTTCATCCCACCCTACATATACTCTCCTGCAGCCGCTAAGCATCAACTTCTGAAACCTCGACAAACTCTTTCCAAAGGACGCTACGGCAGTCAAACCTGTCGCTTGAAACACCTTCATTGCGTCAAACACTCCCTCCACTAGCACTACCTCCTTGCTCGACAAAGGGTTCAACACCCCAAAGAAACACTTTTTCAGCGGGCCGTAACTCAAATACTTAATTTCACCACAAGTTCGCCACTGATAGCCCACCAACGAAAAACCCCAATACACAGGAAACCACAGCCTTTCGTGAAAGGGGTCAACCCCTACTTGAAACCGTTGTAATGTCGAAAACTTCACTCCGTGGTCTAGTACAACTTTACGCAAGGCTTTAGGTACCAACTGAATAGCCTCTTGCAGAGTCAAACCCTCCAAAGATTTGACGCTATTAGGTTTAGTCACCTCTTTCAACAGCTCGCCATTGTCTGCCGGGAGACTTGGTGGTTTATGAGCAAACCCCTGAACGACTCCACTCCATCCACAACGAAAACAAATGAATACGCCTTTGCTGAAGTTGACGTACAAGTGTCCTTTCGTTTCGTGGCAGCGGGGGCAACGGAAGATGAATTCCTGCCCTGATACTTTAACTAGTTCGCTCCACTTCAGACTGAGGGAAAAGTCTTGCCCTCTCAAAGAGAGGCTTGAAGCTCCAACTCGACCCAGCCTTGGCGTTTCTGTTTTTGTTAACAGTAAGGGTCCACTCCCCTCCACTTGCATCAGCCACACCTCCTTCCGTTGTTCCGATGGACAAAACAACGTCTGCAACTCTTACAAGCTCGAACGAGTCTGCTATGTCTTCCATCGTCACATGCGTATGCCCTACTGCGCTCCTTCTGCTTTGGTGTGCTGTCCATATCGCAAGGTCGAATTCGCCTGCAAGGTGACGCAACTCTTGGATGGCCAAACCCAAAGAAATGTAACGCAACTCTACGGAATACGCTCTCAGCAGCCCAATATAGTCGAGAACGATCAAGTCGGGTTTGTCACCTACCACATCTATGTACTGCAAAATGAGTCCGCGGATTTCCTGCGGTGCAAGGACCCCTGTCGGGAACTCTGAAACGACCAAAACTCCGTCGTAACGTTCCAATGCTTCCTTCAACACCTGAGGATCCTCTTTGGCCAACTTTGCGATTTCGACAGTCGGCTTGTTCAGAAGGTACGCATCGTACCTTTGGAGTGTACGTTGAGCGCTGAGCTCCAACGTTATATGCAGTACTCTATGTCCAACCTTGAAGGCCTCAGCGCCCATTGCAATGAGGAACATCGACTTACCTGACCCCGGAACTCCCTGCACGATGCCAACCTCCCCAACGCCCAGTCCGCCTCTGAGAACGTCGTCCAGCCATTCGTAACCGGTTGAAATTTTTGCCTGCTCGACGCTGACGTGCCTCTCGACCTGCCTTAACTCGATCCCCAACTCACGTCCACTTGTCAAATCTTTCAGCAGTAAATGCAACTCAGAACTCAGACCGGACACAACTTCAGACACGTCAGCATCTGGCTGCTGCAACGTGTCGACTGTTGCTGATAACAGAGTTTGCAACCGGATACGCCGAATTGTGTCCTCTAAGTGCTTGATGACGTACGACGAGCTCACCCTCTCGTCAGAGTAAAGCTCGTCTAAGTACCCTGCAATCCAAGGAAGCTGTACTCCGGCGGTCTGCAACTCTGCTTCAATGTAGGAGCGTGCCGGAGGCACATCTTCCTTCGCAACCTGGTAATAACGCTTAGCGGCTTCAAAGATAGCTCGATCGATTTCACTTGCAAAAAGTTTTTCCGAGTCAAAACGTTCGCAAAGGTAACGTCCGCTGGAAACATCATGCAGAACGACCTTGAGAACGTCACTTCCCTTCAACTTTGCCATCGAAACCTCCCACCCAACGTTCACCCGTAAGTCGCGGTTTTCTCAAGAACGAACCTTTGGGCAAGAACGCTACTGACTCGCACCACTGACGGTAACTACACCGGTAACATACCTTGCCGGGCAAGCGGGGAAACAAACGACGCTCGATGCCGTTGGCAACCTTTTTCAAAGTTTTGACGGCATACTCTAACTGCTCAATCGGTATACCTAAATCACGGAACTGTACACTACAATCCTCCGGATTGCCAACGATCAGTCCCGTTCCAGGAACCACTCCGAACAACTTAAAGTATGCCCACGCGTAAATTCTCAGCTGCAACAGCACGAAAGGGCTGTTGAGATATTCTACGTTCGACGAAAATTTGAGGTCAACTACATATGGATGTCCGGCGCGTTCAACAACGAGGTCAACTCGTCCAACCACGTAGAAAGAGTTAAGACGGACAGCGAACCAACGCTCCACATCTCTCACATTAAACTGTTTGTGTGTCAAATTCATCTTGCGAGCTTCGTCAACCAAGCACCTTCCTTTGTCCACCCACTTACTTGACAACCGTGTAGGTGGCGGAGACAACTCTAGTCCGAGCATCTGCCGCTCAAAGCAGTCATGCATCCACAACCCGAACAACTGACGCTGGCTTGTCTTCGTGGGTAGATGAAAGAAGTACTTAAAATAGAACTGCCTGGGACATTGTAGGTATGCAACTACTTTCGACGTCGACAGGACGAACGTCTGCACGTTCGACCGATCTTGCGACTCCGTATGCGCTAAATACGTCATCTAACCATGCCTCCTTGAATGGCGGTAATTCAACCGAACTTTGCAGACGCAAATCTCTAGCGGATGCGTTTGCTTTTCCGAACCTCTTTTTCCACGTTTGTATCGGTACAAAACAGCATGGCAAGCCTACTAGATACGTACTCGCGCAAACTACACCAGCAAGCTTCCCCATCACCGACACACTACGGCTTCTCTTTGCAAACGCTAACTCTTCAACTCCAACTGCAGCTACAGGCATCACGGCCTGCAAAAACCGAACGTAACAATCAGTCAGCTGAAACAAGCGTTTGACCTCTCCGTCTCTAGCTTCAGTTGACGCAACCAACGCAAATCGTATGACTCCACGTTCAACTGCTACAACTGCAAAGTGCCGAAGCGCCGGATCGACACCAACGATAAGGGGAGGGGCTTGCATGCCCCTCCCCTGCATGTTGCGTTTAGCTCTTCTCATCTTCCTCTCCAGACTCCAGCTTACATTCCTGAGCGTACGGGCAGCCTTTGCATCGTTTGAACATGCCGTACATGCCGAAGCACTTCGGCACTTCCTCGTCGACTTCTTCAGACTCCTCTACCTCACCCGCCAACAGTTCCTGCTGCTGCTCGTACGTCAGGACTTCCAACACCTGCGAAAGGTCGACCATCTGCTCTAGGAAGTGTGGGTCGACCTTCGACGGTGTCCTACGTGGACGAACAGTGTAGGTTGTGTTCAAGTCCTGACCCTTACGGTCGATCACGATGTCGTAGCCCTTCTGCGGATCAGTGATGTCGCCCCACTCCGGATCCAAGATCAGATCTAGGATCTGGGCCATGATTTGCTTGCCCATGCTCCAGATCTGAACACCCGCTTCAGGGTTGTTGCGGTCAATGATCTGGACGAGGTAGTTGACGCGAGGAGCCATTACACGTGCCTGCTCCGTTTTGCCAGCAGCTCGGAGCCTTTGCACTTCCTCGCAAATGAAGCACGCCTCCCCAAACGTCCTCTTGAGGCACGTTATGCTGCGCTTGGCAGCCGGTACCCAATGGAAGGCGTACTCGAAGTAGAACAAATCCTCGCCCTCACGTGGAGGCAGAATACGTACTACATTCTGCCCTACTTCCGGTCTCCAGAAACGAGACGTTGACTTGCTCAATTCCTCCCTTGCCTTCTTGATGGCTTCCCAGTTGAGTCCCATAGTTCCACCTCCTTACTGGTTTGCGTTGTCCGCCTGCTTATCCCACGACATCAACTGAGCGACACCTTCCTCAGTCAAGTCGAGACAACGGATGATGTCGCACAACGTTGCAATGTAAGCATCCAACCGTGCCACCTGACGAAAAACAAAGTTTGCCACCGGACTACACGAATCATCCGAATAAGCCGCCGCTACATTCTCTTCCGCCTTCCGTGTAGCAAGGAACGGAATAAGTCGCTGCCTCAGATCCAAGACTCTATCGCCAAGTTCACCCACACGCAACTTCAAAACTTCGAGTGCTCTTCCTATGCCACCGTACTCCTTTGGAGACTTCGCTTCCAGCATACTCCCACCTCCTATCGACGTTCGTCAACCATGTAAGTGGCTTCCAAGTCTGCCGTATGCAACAGTACTACAAGGGGATACTTCTGCAACGCCTCCTGAAACGCAAAAGCGGCTGGGTGGCTCTTGATCATCAGTCCGGCTTCAAACGCACCCATATGCCACCGAATGGCAGCCATCTCCTCTTCCGTCAACTTGATGAAGCGTTGCAGGATGAACACGCTTTTTTCTCCGTGCCCCAAAGGCATTTCATCGCGTATCACATAGCGGCCTCCTTCCTTTTTGTAGATTCCTATTTTGCATACGTCATGTAGCAACCCACACACGACCACCGAATCTGGTAGGATGTTCACCTCGTAACGCTTCACCTTTTCCTTAAGTATTGTATATACGTTCCACGAATGACGTGCCAGTCCGCCTGGCCTTGCTTCGTGATAGGCCCTCGAAGCTGGGGCAGTGAAAAAATCACTTGACTCCAAAAATTGAATTAGCGATCGCATACCTGCTCTCCTTACTGAACGTAACTCCTCCAAAATCTGATCTCTCACGTCTTCCATTCACCCTCCCTAAACATTTTTCTTTCATGGAATTCTCTGCGCTTGCCTTTGTTCCACTGAGAAACTGGACGAAGGTAACCTACCACACGACTATACACATCTGTCGGTGCTCCGCATTGTGGGCACTGCCACTGCTCTCCAGCAATGTATCCGTGAACGGGACAGATTGAGAAGGTGGGTGTCAAGGTGAAGTATGGTACCTTGAAGTTCGTAGCGACTTTCTTTACCAACAGTTTCGCCTGATTTGCGTTCAGCTTTTCTCCAACCCAAATATGCACTACCGTTCCACCGTTGTAGCACTGCTGAAGCGGCTCCTGATGCCTCAACATCCAGTACAGATCCGGCTCGACAGAATTTGGAAGGAACGTTGAGTTCGTGTAGTATACTTCATCGCCCTCGCCAGACTGGATGATGCCGTCGAACTGTTGCTTGTCCAGTAAAGCAAGACGGTACGACGCACCTTCCGCCGGCGTCGCCTCTAGATTGTAAAGGTGACCCGTCTGCTCCGTCAGCTCTTTACACCGGCGAAGGATATACTTCAACACTTTCAGGGCAAACTCACTTCCTCGTGTAGTCTCTATACCCTCTCCAAACAAGTTGAGGCATGCCTCATGCATGCCTACTATTCCGATCGTTGAGTAGTGGTTGGCGAACCAGCTCCCGCGTGCCTGACGAACCCCTCTCAAGTATTCACGACTATACGGGTATAGCCCCTTGTCCATGAACCTTTCGAGCGTTTTTCTCTTGACCTCCAACGACTCCGCCGCCAGTGCAATACGTGTTTCCAACAACTGTAAGAAAGCTTCTTCGGGGTCACCACAGTCTCTAGCAAGGTAACCAATCTGTGGTAAATTGATCGTCACAACCCCTATGGAACCTGTCAAAGGATGAGATGAAAACAGCCCACCTCTCCACAATGTCGACGTATCCAACGTCAAACGACAGCAAAACGACCGAACGAGATCTGGGTCGCGTCCCGTACTGACAAAGTTGCTAAAGTAGTACAATCCGTACTTTGCCTCCCCTTCCCACAGCGGCTCTAACTCCGGTGCATTCCAATCAAAATCCTTCGTAAGGTTGACCGTCACAATTGGAAACGTAAAAACACGCTGTTTGGCGTCTCCATCACGCAACACCTCGAACAACGCTTTGTCTATCATCAAAGCTTCCTTCCTGAACTTCTTATACGGCTCATCGACAGGCTTTCCTGCCACTACAGCCGGCAACTCGTCGTAGGCAGACCGACCTAAGTCGACTGTTAGGTTAGTGAAGGGTGTTTGAGCGCCGACGCGCGTCGGCACATTCAGCTGATAAATGAACTCTTGAATGCATTGATACACTTCGTCGTAGCTGAGCTTGTCGTAATACACAAAAGGTGCGAGCAACGTGTCAAAACTGGACACTGCTACCGCACCTGCAAACTCAAGCTGCATAGTATACAGGAAGTTTAGCAGTTGTCCCAAAGCACTGCGCAAGTGTTTTGGAGGTTCACAAGTTATACGGCCAGGTGCATAGAACCCGCGAGTTAACAAATCTAGCAGGTCCCACCCGGCGCAGTACGGTGCAAGTAAGCTCAAGTCGTGAATGTGAAACTTGCCCTTTAGGTGCGCGTTGGCTACTTTCTCAGAATACAGAGCGTGTAACCAAAATCGAGAAGTCGTCTCTCCTGAAACAAAAATATTCAGGCCTTGGAGGCTAAAGCCGATGTTACTGTTTTCGTTCACCCTCCAATCGTTTGCGTCTAGATACCCTTGGATCAGCTGCAAAGGGTTGACGAGCTCCCGAAGCTGTTGTCGCTTGAAGCGGTAACGCACGTACGCTCTCGCGGCGTCCGGGTATGTCTTCATCAACACATCTTCTACCGTATCCTGGATCCGTTCTACCGATACCTCCTCGTACCCGGACAACTTCGACTGTACGACGTAAGCCAAGCTGCTCGCAAGTCGATGGTCCTCTACTCCTACAGAGTCCAGTGCTTTACCAATAGCGTTCGCAACCTTCGTAACCATCCAGCGCTCCTTCGTACCATCCCGCTTAACGACCCTCTTAATCATACCCCCTCCTTGAGTTGCTGTACTAAATCGTCAAAAATCTGACGCTGCCACGCAGCAATCCGTTCGTCCATTAAATCCACCGCCGAAGTATGCGACAACTTTTCCAAACGGTTCACCTTGTGTCTTGCATTCACGTACGGCAGGCCGGTGTCGACAGTTACCGTGCCCCCAATGTGGCCCAGATAGGGCAACTCCAGTTTGGGACTACACAGCCCGAGCAGATGTATGTGACAGTCAGACTCCGACCGGACGAACTCGACGACCTTCTGCCTCCATACAGCTTTTTCTTCCAAACTTCCGGACGGTTGAATGTAAGGGATGCCGATGACCCGTAACCCTAACTCTAGCAATGTACGGACACATTGACATCGTTCGCGAACGCTGCTGCCCTGAACTACTCCCATGACATCAAACGGTTTGTCTTCTACGAGGTACAGAAAGTGCTCCGTACTCTCAAGAGTCGCTTCTGCGCTGAACAACACGTCGGGTGCAATTACGATGTCGGCCTTAACACGTTCCGCAACATAACACAAGTCCTCAACGTCAATCGGCTTGCCCAGTAGGTAGGCGGAATTGTCGACGACTTTGAGAGTGTCCAGTTCGGCAAAGCGAGACAGTAACGGTGACTGCAAAGCTACATAACCTTCGATAAACTTAAAGTCGTCGACATCCCACTCGAGCAGGTATTTGAGTGGGCGGTTGAAGCACCACTGTACTTTAGACTTGCGAGTAAACATGGTTCAGTACCTCCTCTGTACGGTCATCGACTCCTAAACACTTGACAGTGTAGTAAGGGATTTTGTGGTAATCGAGGAACTCCAAAATTTTGCGATCCACCAACTTTTGGTACTTGAAGTCTTTGGCTGCGTGGAAAGTGATAGGTACGTAAATGAGAAAACGTATGCGCGACGCAGCCTGGAGTGCCAGCCAAACTACTTGCTCATACACTTTCGAATTGTCGTTTGCCAAAGCATATCCGACCGGGTCGATGGCACTACGATCTGCCACAAAATGCCAATTTGCTTCCTCGAACGCCTCCAGATAACTTTTTGCGGCCCACACATCTATGTCCTCTGCACGGTCGAATTCGGTGATCTTGTCTTCGTGGAGTCTACTGATCAGAACTAGATCGGGGTAGTCAACCTTCAAGGTCTGGTAAACTCGTTCAGCCAGCGTTGTCTTACCTACTCTATGACTGCCAATGAACGCGACATTAAACATTACGCCCACCTCCGTCCAACCTCAACGTGTACTGGAATCTGCAAACCTTTTCTTGGCTTCTCCATACACGACTTGACGATCGCTGCAGCCTCCTCGACCTCTTCCTCAGGCGACTCGACGACGATCGAGTCGTGCACCAACAGTACAATACCCGAACGCATGCCCCTCCTACGAAACTCGATGTCAATGTCAACGGCTGCAGCGCAGCACATGTCAGAGGCCGTCGACTGGGGCAAAAAGTTTAGCGCCTGCCTTTCGATCGCTGCACGTACTGCAGGAAGCGCAAACTGAGTGCCCCAGAACCTACGACGTCTTCCGAAGATATTTCGAAGCTGTCCGAAAGACCTAACAATCTCCTTAATCCTCCGAGTCCAAACAGCTAAATCCTTATAGGTGTCAAAGAATTTGTATAACAGCTGACGTGCTTCGCTCGTACTTATGTCCAGTTGCTCAGCGATCGACGACGGACCGCGTCCATACAAAATTCCAAACGTGATGGTCTTGGCAGCGAACCTTTCGTCGTCCGTTACCTCCTCCATCGGTTTTCTGAAAATGCGCGACGCTGTGTACCTGTGAAAGTCCTCCTGACGTAAGTTCGAGTGCAGCAAAGCGTCCCTCGCGTAGTAAGCTGCACAGTACAGCTCCGCCCGATCGAAGTCGGCAACTATCAGCTTCCAACCTTCAGGGGCCACAAAGATCTCCCGTACATTGACTGGACCGCGCTCAGGAATTTGCTGGAGGTTTGGACGTGAAGAAGATAACCTCCCCGTAACGGTTCCAGCAATATTGAAACTAGTGTGAACCCTTCCGTCCGTAGCAATGTACCGCTTGAGCCCCTTATCCCCTTCGCTTCCGCCTAAGAAAGTAGACTTTACCTTCACAAGTTTCCGATAGTCCAACAGGAGACGCACGAACTCTGATTGAGGTGCAAGCTTTTCTAAGGTTGCGACGTTCGTTGAGGGGTTGCCAGTTGGCGTTCTATTGAGTACCGGAAGCTTCAGATGCTCGTACAGGATTTTTGACAACTGTGCAGGAGAGTTCACGTTAAACTCGTGTCCTGCAATGTCAAACATCCGCTGCTTGAGAGCGTCAAGCTGCAACGCTACCTGTCTGTCAAGCTCCTCCAGCCTTGCAACGTCGATCAGAACCCCTCTCCTCTCGACCCTAGTCAACGTACGAACCAAGTACATCTGAAAGTCAAACAACGAGTTGAGCCCTTGCTCTTGCAACCTCCTCTGCGTTGCTTCGTATACTCTGAAAGTCAGAACAGCATCCTTCGCGTTGTACGTCAGAAGCTCGTCGCTGTCCTTCAGGTCCTTCCATCGTATTCCTTTTTTGAACTGCGCCTCGTAAGAAAGATCCATCTGTACGTCACAGAACAAAGATCCAGCAGTAGTCAAGGATGCCGAAACGTTTTCCTCTAACAAGTGCGCAGCCACCATCGTGTCATAGTACACCTGGTCGAGTACATCCACTCCATTTGCGTAAAGGAAGTTAGTGTCAAAGGACGCGTTATGCATTACTAACTTCCTTCTACACAAAGCGTCGCGGAACGTTTCGACGTCTACGATGTCCCACGGAAACGCGTACACTACGTCCGAGCTCACTGCCACCGCACAAGACACTAACTTATCCCTTGTCCAGTCGAATCCAGTCGTTTCTACGTCCAAAGACACTACTTCTGGCAAGTCCTGTAACACACGCAACAGCTTGCCTGGGTCCCTGATGATACGTACCTCAGGTTCTCTTACTTCAATTTCCTTCCCTTGGTATACTTCCCATGCAATTTGGAGATCCCGAACAAACAAAGGCGTCTCTTCCCAGTTTCGAAGTATGTACGCTGGGTGTATAGTCAAAACAAGCTTGAAAGAACCTAAGTCAAACACCTTTCCTCTTTGCTCGGTAATCTTAACCTGCGACCCCAACAAAGCCGAAGCAGACACCGCTCCTAGAGCGACTACAACCTTTGGTTTGTAAATATGTATTTCGCGTAACAACCATGGGAAGCATTTGTCTGCGGTCACCCCTAACGTGTTACCCTTGGCCGGACACTTGCTTACGTTCGTAAGGTAAACTCCACACGCGATCCCGACCTTACGAATCCAATAGCTCAAACATTGACCACTTGGACCAATGAGTACCTTCCCCTGCTTGACTTCTTCGGGTCCGGGAGACTCGGCTACAAACATCATCTGCCCAGGTTCGCTAGGCGGGTTTGACCACCTGCCTGGGATAGGTCTTTCTTTTTGGTACAGTGGACAACTTTTGCACTGGCTAAGGTACATCATCGCCTCCCCGTCGAACCATAACGTTTTGCACCTCTTTGAGTTTCAGGGAGTAAGTCAACTAACTCCCACTTGACCGGAATGACTGCACCTATGATCAGCTGACAAAATTTTTCTCCCTCTTCAATCTTCAAAGTCTTTTTCGACAGGTTGACGACTAACGGCGCCAAAGGTCCAGTGTAGCCTGCGTCGAACACCGTCAAAAGAGGCATCAGTCCTCTCTTGGCTCCGCTGCTGCGCGGTGCGGTTTGCGCGTAGAACCCTTCAGGAATACAGATTCGCAAACCGGTAGGTACTTCCGCTATCTCAAGTGGCTTCAACTTGATTGACTTAAGACTGTACAAATCCCATCCAACGTCATCGGCGTAACCCTTTGTAGGCAACTTTGCCCCGACCTGATCTACCATCACCATTACTTTGGGAACCTCCCATACTTCTCCTACGTAGAACTGTTCATCATCGTAACCCATACTGAACCCCCTTACACGTAACGGCTACTGCGTTGTGCGGGTGGATGCTCTCAAATGTTTCAACAACTACAACAAAGTCCTGAACCCAATCCTCTTTGTCGAGCCGGTTATGCAACAGACGTGCCGCATCCTCAACAAACATCGGCGTTTTGTGGAGTTTTAAAGCGAACTCGAGCTCGTCCACACGTTTCAGCACGGGATACGGTGCTACTACTGTGTCCCGCACCAGCTGAGTCAGACGTGCAACAACCTCAGTCTCCTCAACCGACGTCCGTACAGTCACTCGCGCCAACCCACGTTGGCTGTGCGGAATCCCCTGCTTGCCAGAAAAACGAACTAACTCCAAGGAACATGGACATGCAGTTGTGATCGGCACCTCTACAGTCCAGTCACAAACTGTAGGAGTGTCCGGCCGTCCAACCATATCGAGAGTTACTTTCGCGTACATCCACCCTTCCCTAGATGTTTGGGGCGCCGCAACACGAAACGGAAACTTCGTGCGGCACTTCACATACACCAGCTCACACTTCAGCGAGTCACGTAAATCCTTCATCATAGAGTCTACACTCTGCGGCAGGCTGTCCAAGTCCTGTCCAGACAAACGCTCTACGAACTCCACCAACCGCGACAGATGTGAACCCCTTACGTCCGGAGCCAAATCTGTATAAACGCTGAAGGAACCAACTCCGTACTTTAGCGGTACCTCTACATTACGCACTCCAACCTTCTTCAAGTACTGGCGAATCCGAGAAGAACCTGACTGAACATCTGGAATCATTCTGGCACCCTCCTGTATCGTATCGGATCAATGTAGCCGGCTTTTTTGAACGCACGGTAACGCGTTATACAGCTTTCGCATTCACCGCACGCCAAACGGTTGTCTCCGTAGCAACTCCACGTAAGCTCCAGTGGGGCACCGATCTCAACTCCGACTTGCACAATCTCTGCTTTGGTATAGTCGATGAGTGGTGCCCAAAGTTGCACTTTGTGCGCAGTTCCTTCACTAAACGCTCGGCTCAAAGACATCACAAATTGGCGGTTACAGTCTGGATAGCGAGAATCGGCCTCATGAACTCCAATGACAACGAGATCGGCACCCAAGCCGTCCGCATAGTGTGCAGCAACGGATGCCGCCACACCATTGCGAAATGGCACATATGTTTGGGGTATCCTCTTCGTAGGGTCGTACCGTACGTCTCCATTCCTCTTGGTCAGCTCAGAAAAGCTTCGCTCAAGGTGCAAAGTTGTATGAAACCGGTTCGAGTGCGGAATCCTGAGAGCAGAGCAAACATCCAACCACGCTTCAAGTTCACGCGAGCTCGTCTGCTGTCCGTACGAAATGTGCAGTGATGCCACCTGATCTACCCCATACTTACGGATCGCTAACGCCGCAGCTACCGTTGAGTCGAGACCGCCGCTCATCAGGCATACGACTTTCATCTGTACCTCCTTTCGTTAAGACAAACTTGTCAAACACTACCCTACGTCCTTGCCACTCAACCTTAAGTGAGTCACCCTGCTGCGTCACATACACCCTCGCACCAAAACTAATTTGGTAGAAGCCCAAAATGTGAACGACAGACCGTGAAGTGTGTAGTGCAGTTATCGGGTAACTCTTTCCCAAACAATCAACCAGCTCAAAGTACTGTACTTTGTTGACCAAACCTACATAGACCCAGTGAGAGTCCACCGGCACTGAGCCCTTTGAGCACGACAATACAATCAAAGCGATCGCAAACCACTGTCGCATTATCCCTCCAGCGGAACGCCTACCTCCTCAAAAGCCTTACGACGCTCTTGGCACGCAACGCATTTGCCGCAAGGTGGTTCGGTGAAATAACACGACCGTGTTTGGTACAATAACGAACGCCACGGTTCCCCAGCTTCATACAGCATCCTCACAAGCTGACTCTTTCCAAACGGCAAATTAGTGAATACCTTTAAGTTACATTGAGCAAGACCTAGCAACCTCGAAAACATATCATAAAATTGGGGCAGGCAGTCAGGCCATGCTTGATCTGAACGATGTACACCCAAGCCGATTGCAGAGAACCCTTCACCCTCCGCCATTGCCGCCAGCAACGCGAGGAACAAACCGTTTCGGAATGGAACGATATACTGAGGCGTCCATGTCTCCGGAATGCCCCCTCTTCCGTCCGTCAACACGTTTGACTTCAACTTTGGCAACACAACTTCCCGGTAAGGCATGCCCAATTGCTGAGCCAAACTCCAACTTGTGTACTTGTTCAGCTCTTCATCCCGTTGACCATACCGAAAGTACACCCCATGTACATTGTAGCCCAGCTGAGTCAGACGATACGCTAACGCCAAACTGTCGATGCCGCCACTGAATCCAATTAAAGCCTTCATACGCCCCTCCTTTGGTCAAACAACACAATGTGTTCTCTCGTGCCGAAACGGTATCCGTATTTTGTACACCACTCCCATACCTTCGGTGCCAAAGACAGATACTCGTCCCTGCTAGCTGCTTGAGGCATCAGGTACACACAACTTAAGTCGAACTGGTAAGTTTCAACCAAACGTTTGACGACCGTGACGTCGTCTTCGGTTTTGACGACAAACTTTAAATCAAGGTCCGCGAACTTCGAGAACTTCGACCAGTACTCCCAAAGGAATTTCGGATAACGATCTATACACCATAACTTTGGACTGACATTCCAGTGCACCTCACTCCACGGCTCCCACAACAGTCCGTTAGTTTCAATCTGCACATCCAGTCCTTCCTCCCTAACAGCCGCGATGACCTCTATAAGCTCTTGGTGCGTTTGCGCAAGAGGCTCACCGCCCGTTAGCACTACCCAACGACATCCATGCCTTAAACCCATCTGTACGGCAGTCGTAAAGACGGACTCTGGCGACATTGAGTATCCATCCTCCCATGCATACTTGGAGTCACACCACGGACAGTGAAGGTTGCAACCGGCAAAGCGAACAAAGACACAAGGTTCGCCTACATACCTTCCCTCTCCTTGCAGTGATACAAAAATCTCATTAACTACCATCGCTCTCCTCCTGAATGTAGTACACTGACGACAAGTTGCGTAGCGTTCCATGCCAGTCCAACCCAAACCCGACAAGGAAATAGTCGTGCTGCACCTCAAACCCATACAAATCCGGAGGATACTTGCAATTGTAGCGCTTGAACAGCGTACACACCTTACACGTCGGCCACAGTTGCTTAATTGCCCGAACCGTTTCACCTGTGTCTGCAATGTCGTCAAACACTACATCTGGCGTTACTTGAGGAATCAAGACCCAACGCAAAGGTCCGGGTTCAGTACCTCGGTACGATTGCGCTTTGGCAAAATGTACTCTCACGTTTTTAACATACTTCAGCACTTCCAAACCGAACCACACTCCACCATCTAACATGATCACCACATCCAGGGGACGCTTAACGAAGAGCCTGTTGATCTTTTGCCCCAAAAACTTGCAGCAGCGGGCGATCTCACTACTGTCTCTCTCAACCCGTGGCTGTTCCCACGGCTTACGCGTGTGGGCTTCTAGGGCTTCTCGCCCAGGCTCTGCAGCCCCAGAGCCGGTTGTAATTAACCAGGCAGACTGACCTCGCACCATGAGTCCTCCGTCTCCCAAATTTTGATTGCATACACTTGAGGGAAGTAATGCCTCATTTCCACTAACAAACGAATAGCTAGATTTTCGACGGTCGGCACCTCAATCCTCTCGTTCAAGTCCGAATGGTCATACTTCACAAGCACCTTCCGCAGAGTCTTCTTCACTTTCCCAAAATCTGCTAACATCCCGTTTTCACCGAGCTCCGAAATGTGCGCTCGTAACTTGACCATCACCCTGTAATTGTGACCATGCACTTTGCCACACTTTGGGTGTCCAGGCAGATGATGAGCTGCACTGAACCTTTCAACGACCGCAATTTGCACCCTTGCGTCACGCATCCACTGCTTCATGCTACCTCCTTTTCTAAGTGCTCAGCCAGGAACGCTGCAAGATCCTCCAAGTCATATATTCCGTCGATCACCCAACCGGTGCTAAGTTTGTCAAAGTAGTTCAAATCTCCGTTATTCTTGAACCATTGTACCAGGAGTTCCAGAATCTTCTGCTCCAACATGAGAACCTCCTTGGAGTAATTGAATCTTAACAAACACTTCACCATCTCTGAACACCGCCTCTTTAATGAACCCCAGCAAATGCCCATGACGGTCACGAACTGGAATGTCACCCCTCTCAAGCCGATCGCAGATTGCATTGTAGACCTCTTCGGCGTTCGCCATACCATCTGCCATCTGGATGTTTCTACGACCCAGCGAAACTACTTCGGTACGCATCGGAACCTCCCTTGAAAAAGAAGTTAGGCCTCGGTGAGGGGGAGCGGGAGGAGGTGCTGGAAAACCTGCTCGCCCCTGGTTATGCGTTGCCGCCACCGAGG
>Ga0180302_10000069_pt1 | contig 37777 bp, 53 predicted proteins | sample GuaBasSediGuay17_FD_121794 | JGI IMG/M metagenome (GOLD analysis project Ga0180302, IMG submission 121794) | Subseafloor sediment microbial communities from Guaymas Basin, Gulf of California, Mexico - Guay17, Core 4571-4, 12-15 cm | ecosystem: Environmental > Aquatic > Marine > Hydrothermal... | reverse complement strand
GTGTAGGTTATGTTCAGCTGGGGATCGTAACCATCGTACTCTTTTGCTATGAATCTTGTCTCCTTGGAGTCGGCTTGATATTTTAACATCCAGCCATAGTTGCTTTCTCCATTTACGATATCCTGCACATCGGTAGTTACATTCCATCCATTCCAACCCCTAGCTGGGATAGTAGAGGAGGTGGGAGTTGTTACTATCGTTGGTGCTGTATCCCAGGTTACTGTCAACTCATCCCAGCTCGAAGTTATCCTGTGGCAATCCATGGCAGGGGGGTCGTAGGGAACTGAAGACCCGAACAAGTATAATGTCGCATTCAGTATCTTTGCCCCAGCTGGGATTGACGAAAGGTCAAATTTTATTAAGATCCTCGCCTCGCTCGTCGAGTTCAGCCAGGCGTAGAGATAGATAGCACTTCCATAATTCGTTGCTGGGTTTCCACTATCTATGTATGTGTCGTCCGTCGGCGGACTTATCGTAGTCGTGGTGGGGTCTAGCTCGAAGCTCTCCCCAGCCTTCAACACCCAAGTTCCGAACTCGTGAACCATGTCGAGTCCGAAGCCAGTCGGGATTAGGTCCGAGCCCAGGTAATGCTTCCAGGCCCTGGCGAAGCTTATCCTAGCTACCCTCCTCTCGTCGCACAGGGCTATGCACTCCTCCCTGAGCTTCATCCTGGTCTTAACTATCTCCTTCCCCTTCCTCACAAGCTCTGCGAGCGGGATGGAGAAGTGGTTCCAGACGAGCTTGAACTCCCCGCTCCTATTGCTCGTGAACCTCACGGTGTGCTTTATTCCAGAACCCCACTCCCCGTAGTACCAGATTTCGAGAGTCCCTTCTTCTCCCTCCCTTACGACATGGATCCAAGCGTGCGTCCTGTTGCTGTCCATCTCTACCTTCGAGTCCCTGAATGTGACTGGAATCCATGCGCTGAACTTCCCTATACCCTCTTTCTTCAGGAGACACCACTCTGCCCTCGCTATCAGCTCCTCGCTCAAGTTGGGATCGTAGTACTTCGCGAAGCTCTCGTAAACCCTCACGGCCGCTAAACCAGTCCTAAGGACATAGGATCCGTCTTTATCCTTGTAGCAGAGGAGCGGAACCCACTTCCCGCTCCTGAAGTCGTACACGTTTGCCCTTCCGAGGCTTATCGTGTATGCGTGCCCATCGTAGACGAGGACGTAGTCCTTACCGTACTCGATCCTTACGGGCTGAGCCTCGGCTCTGGCGAGCGGTGGGATCAGCAAAAAAATGAGGAGTAGGAGCAGGTACTTGCCCTTCATATAGGCATCGCCTTCACGATCCTCCATGGGAACAGCGCGGGCATGAAGAACGACCTGGTGGGGATCACGAAGTCGGACCTGGGCTTCACGACCTCTGTCGCTCCCTCTTCGGTCTCCTCGGTCTCAATCTCCTCTGGTAGTTCTTCCTTCCCTCCCTTCTCTGCGTTGATGACGAATGAATCGAGCAAAATTGCGTTCTCGCTGCCAGGACAGAGGACGGTTATCGGAATATTCATGCTATCTAGGAGTATGGGGTTCTCTGGATCCGTCACGTTGTAGACCCAGATCTTCAGCGAGTAGGTCCCTCCAGTGTGCCACCCGCTGGCTCCGACGGTGTAGGTGTAGTTCCCCTCTCCCGCTGGATCCACAGTTAAGGATCCAGAGAGGCTGCCATCTGGGTAGTATATCCCTATCACGAGCTTCATCGTAACCTCAGCGAGCTTCCTTACCCCAACAGTCAGGACGAAGTTGTGGACTGGAAGCTGAATGGTTCTGGGCATATTTTCGTTCGCTATCCATCCCTCGTAGTAGTGCATCTCCTGCTGAACTTCATTTCCCCCAGTCCCGACGACGATGAAGATGGAGACCCTGCTCGTGACCTCCCCAAAAGCGTCTATGTCCTGCAAGATAAGCCCGTAAGTCCCGTTAGAAGCACTTGCAGGAACTGGGACGACGATGCTGCACTCCATTCCTTCTCCGACTCTCGTGAAGGTGCTCTGTGGGACGTCCAGCTTGCATCCCCATCCAGCCACCCTATCCCCGTAAAGCTCAAGCTTGGCTTGCTCGATCTTCGAGAAGAACAGCTCGAATGGAATGACCACGGTATCTCCAGGGTTTGCGTGGTATTCCGTCTGGCTGATTATGATGTGATGGGGCTGTGCTAAAACTGGAGCAACTGCTACACTCAAAACACACAAGACCAGAACGACGACGGACTTCCTATTCATACCCATCCCTCCCTATCAACAGGAGGATGGACATACCACACACAACAAGGGCGAAAAACAGGTCAGCAGCCTTACATCTGGGGAGGGAAAAAAGCTCGAACGGGAAGGGGTACATCCTCCAGTCCTGCTTTATCACCGCAAGGTCCCAAAAGCCCCCGCATCCGAGCAGGATGAGCGTGACTCCCAGACCGATGAGGAAATCCCTTATCTTCAGGTCCTTCCTATTCCTGATCTTGATCCTGATCATATCACCACCTCAAATATCCATCTAAAGCGAGATGTAGAAGCAAGGAGGCAAAAAAGGAGAGAAAGGAGGAGAGAAACAAGCAGAGCAACCTTAATGCTGTGAAGCGGTCTTCCGCTTCCCGTCGCGAGTTTCCTGTACGTCGGGAGTCCGTTGCTCCAGTTATACGCGAGAAGATGGTCCAGGTCGAATAGAACACTAGCAAGCCCAAAGATGCAGAAGAGAAGAAGTGCACCCACGAGTCCACGCATATCTACCTCCTCCTGAGAACTCTAGCTACGAAGACGAGGTATGCGAGCAGGAAGCCAGAGGCGAAGCTCGCTATTGTTGAGAGTAACAGCGGGGTCGGACCGAAGCCCTCAAGGAGCCCCCCGAAGAAGCTGGATTCCTCCACCCTCGTCACGCCCCAGTCCAGGAAGTATATCTTTATCGCCTTCTCCTCCTCTGGCGCTGGGGTCGAGGTCGGCCCTGGTATCTCTGGCGTCGGTGTCGGCGTTCCTGAAGGTGACGGTCCAGGCGTTATGTCCTCAGACCTCACGGGAACCAGGAACTTCATGAAGCCGCCCTTGTAGTTCACCTCGTACACCTTCTGCCCGTCCTCCTTTATCGTGAACTTGACATAGAGCTTCCCCTCGGCCATGAGCATGGGCGTTCCATCTATCTCATAGATCTTCGCCGTCTCCTTGTCTATCTCGACCATTTCCCTCAATCTCCTGGCTTCCACAGACGCTAATTTTAGTTCTCCACCCTCCTTCCGAAAGCTCTGGCTGGCCTCGCCTTCAAGGAGCGTATTTCCCACTACCACATCACCAAGCTTCCATATCGGATCGTATATCTTCATCCTCGCCTCGACGTACCTGATCGAGTCACCGAGGAAATCTGGGACGTGGGCATAGAACTCAACCCTATCGACTGCCTCGTCGTTACGCCAGAGGAAGGAACTCAGTTCCAGGTCTGGGAACCTCTCCTGGCTCCCGTCCTCGTAGTAGACGACGGCATAGCAGTAGTAGCGGCCGCTACCCCCGAAGATGTCGACGATGTTTGGGAGCACCAGCGCGAGCCCCAGGAGTATGATCCCCCACATGACCTTCGTCTCGCTCCCCTTCTTTGATGCAAGACCCATCACGAGCAGGAGAACCCCTGCAAGCGCGAGGAATATTATTATGGAGGCGTACCTCCCTCCCCCTGGAACTGCCGCCAGTCCGAGGGCTTCCCTAACCTGGTTGTACATCCTCCACGTCAGAAAAGTCGTTGTCCCAGTCGTGAAGATGAACATCGCCACGGCGAGAAGGGCTAATATGACTGGACCAGCTGGCAGTTTCATCTTACCTCACCTCAGTACCTCCCAGACCTTTATTATGACGGCTATGGCTATGAGAACCCAGCCGATGAAGGCCAGGGGATTGACGACGGCCCCTCCCCCCACCTCCAGGATGGACGACCTTCTGATCGGGAACTCCAGCCTTATTATGCAGTCCCCCCCTGGGGGCTGGGGCGGCCCGAAGGGCGGGGGGGCCTTGCTGTCCTTAACGTACGCTATCGCAAGCCTGCTTGCCGCGAATATAGGTCTGGCTATCGTCTCCTTGCTGTCGGCCCAGTACGTCGCTTTCGGGACGACGTCCTTGGAGAAGTAACCGAAGACGAGCCATATCTCGTAGACATTTCCCTCCGCCTCCTCCCCCATCGTCGCCTCTATCCAGTTTTCGAGGTTGTGCTCGTTGTGATCAACGCCAGGAGATTCTGAGTGTCTTATGTGGTCGAACCCGTCGTGCAGGGGGAGGAATATGCCGCCCATGCCGTTGTATGTGAGCCAAGTCCCGTTTATCGAGACGGAGTAGGGGAATATCTGGAAAGTCTTGTAGGGCTGGGGCTCTTCTCCCTCAACTCTTGCGCCCTTAAAGCTCTTCCCCTGCGCCATCGGTATCTTCCCGAAGTCCCAGTAGGTCGGGTAAGGCTCGCCAGCTATGTCGCTTACTGGGCTGTTTGCGACGAGGTCCTCGTAGTAGAAGTAGGCTGGATTTACTGGCTTCGCCCCAGCTATCCTACCGACGGAATAGCCCTTGTCTGGAAAATCGTCCACCATTACCCCTGGCTCGTCCCTCGCCTTCCTTGCGAGTATGCAGTACGCTCCCTGGAACTCCCCTATGTCCCTCGCTACACCGTACTTGGCCCACGCGAATATCGCGTCGGCCCTCTGATTCGTCCCAGCCAGGAAGGACACCGAGTGCTGCGGGAGAACGCTCCTCTCATCTAGGTATATCACCTTCGTCCTCCAAACGCCGTTCTCCCTGTCGTACCAAGCTATCCCTATCCCCCCGAGCCCAGTCCTCTTGGAATAGGAGTACGCAATCAGCGCCCCAGACGCAAGCAAGATGACAGCCATCACGGCAAGAACGACCGAGACGTCCTTAAACAAAACAAAAACGATCCTCGGCTTCGACCTCATGCCCCCTTCACCTTCACCCCGAACACGTACAGCATTATCAGAAGCGCTATCGTCACTATATCGGCGACGAGGCCCACTGCGGCGCTTATCCTCAGGAGTCCAGGTCTCATGGCTAGCCAGGTTATGAATATCATCACTATGATTATGAGCATGAGCACCGTGGTCCCACTGATCCTGATCCTGATCTTCGGGAGGATCCTCGTTTTCTTCTTCCCCATACCACCAACCACCCCGCTTATATTGCCCAAGCTCCAGATATTATGAAGTTTCCCATGGCGTGCCCTATCCAGCATCCCAGTATTGTGTCGTCCTTCCACGCGAGGAAGCACTTTATTATCTGCGTCGTGAAGACCGAGAAGAAGACAGCCCAGTACCTCGGGAAGTTCCTCGCTGCTTCTCCTATGGGTATCCCCAGGTAGGCCCATGAGTGGAAGACTGCGAAGGTGAATGCCGTAATTAATGTAGCAATTGCTACACTCAATACTATCGCCTCGCCCCTCCTCAGCCTCCTCCCGAAGGCGGCAAAGATCATCGGGAGGACGAGCATGAGCATGAACTGGAGCCCGAAGAATTCGAGGCCAGTGAATATGGCTTCCTCGTTCATCGACTGCCCTATGTAAAAAGAAAGGGCGAGGTTGGGGCTCCCGCTTGAGAGTAGCGCCGAAAGGAGTCTGGTGGGCGCGCTTATCTCGTTGAGCAGTATCGAGTTGTCGAATGCCTCGAAGGTCGAGCCGAAGGCAGCGAGGCTCGCGGATCCTAGCTGATATGCCATGACTATTATCGCCGTTACTATAACCTGGAAGGGCTTCTTCGTCCAGTCTAGGACCCCAGAGCCGAGGCCCTTTATCCTCGGGTTGGCTATCACCGCCTGGAGCGTTATGAGGGTGAGCATCGCCACTATCCCGCCCATTGTGACGATGTTTATTATCTGCATCTCCTCCGTCTCTACCCTCAGTCCCCAGAGCGTCGTGACGAGGTACAGGTGGTTGAGCACGAGGAGGACGACGACTGCGACTATGGCGGCCGATGCGTAGAGGTTCTGCTTCCTCACCAGACCACCCCCAGGACGACGAGGATTGCGAGGAAGCCAGCCGCGTTTAGTATCAGGGAATCCTTGATGTCCCTGATATTCTGCGTCGCCAGGCTCAGAGCGAACATTATGGTGAAGGCGAGGGGGATCCTGATCAAGTCGACATTGACGATCATTGGTCTATCGATCAGTGAACTTGGCTTTAGGATGGCGTGGAAGCCAGCGCTGGTTTTAATCCACACCACCGTGAGCTCTGGGTTCCAATACCCAGATGGAACACTGGTCTCTTCTGGAATCATTATTTCGAGTTTTATGAGTGCTGGCTCCGCAAATCCACTTAATACATTACCAGATTCGTCTATTGCCGCGGCAAAAACCGTGGCTTTTACGGGGACGCTCTCCCCCTCCCTGCCGCCAGTGAGTATGCTTGCCTTTTCTGGCGTAAGTACCTCCGCTATCCTTCCGATCTCTGGAACCTTGAATTCAAACTGTATGACCCCCATGCTTTCCTGGTACTCGGTCGAGTACCAGTAGCTCCCACTCGCCCGCCCTCCTTCTATTTCGGTCCCGAGAGGCAATCCGTATTCGGACATGTCCTCCATGCTTATGTAGTAGTCGTCGGAGAAATCGAGCCAGCAGCTTCCGTATTCGGATTCCATGAACACGTTGACGATGACGGCCCACTTCCCAGGCTGTCCCTGGGCCGTGAATTCCATGCTCGATGTATCGAGCGAGATCCCAAAGAGGAAGGAGCTCACATTACTGGGCCACTGATACGGGATCCCCGCCCCAGCTCCACCCTCCTCGGCTTCCCCGCCAGAAGAAGGGACGGGGGAGACGGGATAGAACCCGCTCTCATTTACTATTATGTATTCCTCACCCGTAGTGCTGCTGTACGTGGTGTTGAACGCCCAACGGTCGATTGAAATCGGGCCGTGGCCAAAAAGGTGACTGACGCCATAAACGGCGATCCCAGCTACGAGGCCAAGCAGGAGCGGGAGCAGAAGCCTAGACCTCTTTATCCTGGTCGTCAGCTTTGGCTTCCTTCCCATCAGCGCGCACCTCCAGCCAGAAGGAATATGACGCCCATGAAGACCACCAAGAAGAGCAGGAACGTCTTGAGCCATCCTATGGATCCGCCAGTTATCAGCCAGACTCCAACGACGATGAGGATTATCCCGAGGACGAAGGAGACTGGGAGCGAAAAGCTCGTCGCCATGTACATGTCGTGTGCGAACACCTCGTGCGTTATTGGTATTGGTACCCTAAACCTCAAGTCGAATATAGAGAAGCCCCTGACCCTCTTGAACGGAGACCTTTCGAGCGGGCCCAAGTAGAGGACCTTGTCCTCGTACGGGTCGGCGACGAGGAGCATCGACTTACCGTTTGGCGTTATCCAGAGCCACTTCTTCGCCTTCCTAAGCTCCTGAACGCTGAATCCAAGTTCCCTAGCTTTGTTGTAGTCTATCACGACCTTCCCGTTCACTGGGAAGCCCCAGTCCGCCTCGAACTTCATCACAGCCTTGGTCACATCCTTCGGGCTGTACCCCTTGCTGGCGAAGTACTTCCTGAGGAAGTACCTGTACCCTCCCTTTATCGGCTTGCCTGGGGTTCCGCGCTCGTGGCTGTAACCGCGGGGCGGCGGGTTCCACTCGACGAAGGTCGGAAGCTGCGCTCCAGAGGAGAAGGCGTATGAGGCTATCTCCTCTGGTATCGTCACGTTCCAGGTACCGATTAGGGAGCCGTCCAGCTTGCTGAGTCTTATCACCAGCCTGAAGGAGTTGAAGTCCGTCGGGTTTATCCCGCTGTTTTTAAGCTCGATGACGCTGAACGTCCTCGTCAGGGGGACGTCCTTCACCAGGGTGCCGACGTCCCTCCCGTCGCTCTGATCCTTGTAGACGAGGGTCGTCTCCTGCTTGATCGGGAAGTCCTTCTTCCCCTTTATCCCAAAGAGGATGGATCCCTTGTAGGCCGTAACAGAGACGGAGAAGTATTCCGTGGAGCAGACGTATGTCCTCCCCCTGAGCTCCTCCAGGAAGGTCCCGCTCCTGACCGCGCCCAAGACCCTCATGTCGTCAGTTATCGTCAGGGAGCAGACCTGCTCGACGGTGGAGACGGCTTCCCTTGTGCTAGGATCCCAGGCGCAGAGCCAGAAGGTGAGCTCGTATATCCCGTCGTCCGTGACCTTCCCAGGGGAGAAGAAGGGGGAATTCCAGATGTTTTCGAGCCACGATCTTGGGATGGAGACGTTTATCCTGTAGGTCTTGCCCTTCTCCAGGGAATACGTTTTCGCTGGTATAAAGAAACCGACCGTCTCCCCGCTCAGCCCCCCATGCTTGATGACGGGGACGGTCTTCGGAAGCCCAGAGACGCCAGGATCGAGGTATATGAAGAGCCCGTCGACGCTCATGCCGTAACCGACGACAACCTTCGCGTCTCTGAAGGCCTTGAACTCCCCCTGTATGACCAGGTTCTTGTACTCTGGCCATTCCTCCCCGCCGAGCTTTGCGGAGATGAGCTCGTGGGTGCTCCCGAAGCCGAGCCTGTACTCGCCGTCCCCAGCGTAGAGGGTGACGCTGAAGTCGAAACTCTCCTGGTGCCCGTTTAGCACCGCGAGGGCCGTCACTATGGTGCCGCCGCCGAGGAGGAGCATGGCGACCATTAAGTTTATTGTGACGGCTGTACTCGTTCTCCCCATCTAACCACCTCAAGAAATTGGTTGGAGGGGAGCGTTGACCCCCTCCTTACAGAGCCCTCGTGTTCCAGGATGGAGGGGGCCTCAGCTCAGCCGCCCCACCATCCTGCCGTCCTTGAAGAGTCGAAGTATATGTAGATCGTTCCAGAGGTCCACACGGCCTTCTCGGAGGCCGCAAATGTCTTCAGAGTCAGGTTCAGCGAGCCAGTCCCGCTCGATGGCGTGTCGAACCAGAGCGTTATCTCCACATAAGCTCTGTCCGTCGAGGATCCATAGTAGACTGGAGGTATCGGCACGAGGCAGACGTAGTCGTCCGTACTCGCGGCGTTCAGGCTGAGCGGGCTCATCGGATCGAGCTGGCTTATTGCCTTCGGGTTCAGCGACTTTCCTCCCATCCTGACGTCCCTGAGCTTGGAGTTGGAGTCTATCGCGATGTAGATGTAGGTCTCGTATGTGCAGTTGTACAGGTCCTCTGGGCTGAGCTTTATCGTGAGCTTCTTGTCGGTTCCTAAATCGGTCCAGTTGTACTTGTAGTCCTCCCCAAGTCCAGAGTCGAGGGCAGTCCAGTTTGTCATCTGGTAGAGCCTTACCGTGTTCGTCAACTCGTTCTTGAAGATGTCTGGCCACTCCACGACGACATCATACTGATAGAACTTCCCGTTCACGTCTATCTTATCGTAAACCACGACGCGTCCGTAGGCTATCGGGTACTGCTGCACGGCATAGCTCGAAGGTATGTAGAGCCACCAGTAGACGATACCCTCTGGGCTCCCCTTTATCCCGTAGAACGTTGCTGTACCAGAGCTCAACGTGGCAGTTGGCCAGTCTCCAAGGAGGCCCTTCTCATAAGCATCTATGAGCGGGTATATCCCGCCGTACTCGCTCATCATGTCCTTGTCGAAGAGCATGACGGTACCAGAGATCGATGAACCAGACTTTCGGTCCTTGAACTTGAGCGGGAGCTCGGCGGTGACGACACCAGCTTGCTGTGGGCTCACCTCGCCAGCTGGTGTCCCGCCAGCGACCCAGTCGGTCGGCAGATACGGCATGAGAACTGGCGAGACTATCGGAAGCATGGCGGCCGAGAGGAACAGGGAGATCATGAGTATCCCGCCAGCCATGATGGCGTTGCTCACTGGAGACCTTGCCCTTATCTTGAGTTTCTTTGCGATGTAAAGCAGTATCGGCGCCCAGAACACGAGGGCGACAGTCCCCCAAATGATCAGGGTTCCCGCAGACACTTGCATCCCTCCTTCTCACTCCTCAGGGTCATCGCCCCTTGGCTCCCCTTGGGCCTTCTGGCGAGGTTAAGAATATAAAGAGGGAAGGTTGGCGCTCGCCAACCTAAAGGTTGGTGGGCACTAACCCAAAGGTTGGTGACTGCCAACCCTCTGCATTTATATATGGGGTGTGGATTTTTAACCGAGCCTAGGGGATCCTCTTTTTCCAAAACACAGCCCCGAGGAGGGCTGTGATAAGGAAAATAAATAGGAACTTGAGGAACAGGGCGAATTTACCGAAGGGGCTTTTTGATATGAAGAAGGCGGCCTTCGGCTTCGCTATCCAGGCGCCCCTCATCACCTTCTTTATGAGCCCCATGTCGTTAAGGTTGAGGAAGGCCCACTTCAGAGTGCTCTCGTTCATATTCGTTTCCTTCTGTATCCTCGTCATTGACTTCGGCCACCCCATCGACATCAAAACTGTCTCCATGGCGTCCCCACCTCCCTCCTCTGGATTCGAGGTCCCTAAGGCGACAGAGATAACGAAGAGGAGCATCGAGGCTATCATCATGACCGCGTTACCAGCCTGTATGCTCCCCAGGATTAGGATGAGCGAGAGGGGGGACATGAGCACTATGCAGACGTCCCTCATTACCTCCCCCTTCTTCATCTAGATCAACCCCGCGAGAACCGATAGGGCTCCAGAAGCGAGCTTCGCCACGAGCAGGAGAAGCCAGAGGAATATCCCGATGCCCTTCAACACCTTCGCCAGGATCCAGAGGAGGAAGAAGTACCAGAACAGGGTGAAGAGGACCGAGAGCCCTATTTTCGCCCCTCCAACGTCGAACTTGAACAGCTCGAGGTCGAGGGGCTCCCCAGTGAGCCCAGTAGCGAAGTAGAAGATCCGAACGAATATGGCCCAGGCTATCCTCGGCGGGATCTCAATCAGCTTCACAGCCGCCAGTATTATCTTCGCGAGCTTTATCGCGTTCTGGCTCGGCTCTACGGTCTCGATGCTTTCGTTTACGCTCTCATTCTGGGCAAGGACTGCACACGAGTTCAGGCCCAGGAGGGCCATCATGAGGAATGCCAGGAACTTTTTCATGTAGCACTTGCTACATGAAAAAATGCCCGATCCCACCATTACCATACCAGACCCCACCTCTCGAACACTATTTCGAGGCTCCGCCTGTTGAAGCGGAGCCAGCCCCTCTTCTGGGGCTTTACGTAGATCCTGGCCTCGCCCCCGACCAGCCCGCGCCACTCTGGCCAGGGGGTCGGCCAGGCGACGACCGCCAGGGGGCGCCTCGTGGCCCCCTGGAAGGCATGCCTGACCTTCCTGAACACGTCCTGCTTCCTGAAGATCGTCTTGACCTCGAGGTACCCCCTCCTCCCGAGGATGTCGCGGACCTCTATGTCCTCACCAAAGTTGAAGCTGTCGTCGATCCTCAATTTCGGGAAATTCGCCTTTACGTATCTCGCAACCAGATCCTGCGCCTTCTTGCCTTTCAGCCAGAGCACTTTCCCCATGAGGCTTCTGGGGGAGGGGTCCGAATCATTCAAGTTAAGATCTTTAACTTTTATCCAGACGAGGGCGCACTCCCTGTTTTCGTTTCTGAAGACAACTGGTATCTTCCCAGAAACGCATCGAAACTCTGGGGGAAGAGAGGAAAAGAGAGAGTGAGAATTCGAAAGAAAGCGGCGAGGGGGACGCTCGTTTCTTTCCATTGACTTTCACCCGCTTTCATCGATTTTCAGCTTCGAAAGAGGTATTTTAGTCTTCTCCAGTATTATGTTCCTGAGCTGGTCGAAGGCTGGCAGGAACTTGTCTGGGTATACCTTGAACACGAGGTCGCCAGAGCTGTCCTTCCCTATGCTTATCCCCATGCTGTTGAGCAGCGGTCTCTTCGAGTTGACCTTTGGCTCAAGCTTCGCTGGACCGAAGGACATCGCAACGCTCGTCTTCCTCCCGCTTATGTTGAAGGCCCAGGACGAGAGGGCCCTCCTCGTCACCAGCACTGGCCTGGCGTCGTTGTACTTTACCCCGTACCTCAGCGCAACAAGGAAGTCCGCGAGAACCCTGCTTATGTCCTTCGGGGAGAAGACGGTCACGGTCATGTCGAACCTCTCGGCGTAGATCCTCTCGTACTGCTGGGTCATGTCCATGGCGTTGAGCATCTTCGCTATTGCATCCCTGAGCACTGGCTCAAGGTCGCGCTGCGGGAGCAGCTTCGACACCAGCTTGGACACCCTCTTCGCCTCCTCCCTCCTCACCCTGCTCAGCTCCCTCACGCGCAGCGACTTCGGCGGCGGGAACCTCGCTATGTACTCCCAGGTCCCGTCCTCTCGGAGGAAGAAGAAGCACCCAGGGCCAGGGTCGTGCATCGGCTCGACCCTGCTGACGATCTCCTCGCTTATCGGTATGTAGTCTTCGAGCCTTCTTCGTTGCCCCTTGCTCTTCAGGGCCATCGGGTGGATGAGGTACATCGGGGTGTTCTCAAGGACTGGCGGGGAGACGTCCCCTATGGCCTGGGCCTCCCAGTAGGGCTTCGTCACGCTAAGGAAGGACTGCCTCGCCTGCTGGATTATCGATTCGACGCTCCTCGCGAAAAGCCACTTTGCGCCCCGCGGTGCCCTCCTCGGCCCGACCACGCCTAGCTCCCTGAAGACCCATATTATCTGCTGCGGGATGGAGGACTCGCTCAGGTAATCTGTTATGGAGTCCATCACCATGACCGTCGCCAGGTAGGCGAGGGGCCTCACGTTCGTCTTGAACCAGTTCGGACCTATCACGACGAAGTCGATCTTGTTCTCCTCTATCCTCGGAAAGAGGTTTTCTGGCTCAAGGGGGCTTTCGTCCGCGAAGAAGCCGCAGGTCATCATCGCAATAAGTGCATCGCTCGGCATCCTCTTCCCCTTGACCCTCATGAAGAGGTACGCCAGCATGTCGTCCACCGTTGCGAGAGGACCTCCAGCCCTGAGGTAGGCATTCGTGAGGAGCCTAACATCCGTCTGCGTGAGGATCTCGCTCATGTAACTCAGGTGCGCGAAGCCTATCTGCTTGACCGCTATGGGGTCGAGCCTGTACTTTAGCGGGATGCCCTTCCTCAGCCCGTAGGGGAAGTTGAAGGTCGTGAACTCGACGTTCCATCCCCTGGGCTTCACCTTCCCCCCAGTCCTTGCACTAAGCACTGTGGCCTGCCAGCCCATGGCTGGGGTGTCCAGCAGGATGTCGTCCCCCTTCGTATCGAAGATTATGGCATGCCAGCCAGCCAGTCGGGCTATCTCTATTATCGAGGTCAGGGCCCAGGACTTCCCCTTGCCCCTCGGGCTTATGACGCCTAGAGGCTTCGTCTCCTCCGCTATCTCCTCGAACACGTCCTTAACCTTCTTCTCCTCGCTGGAACTCATCCTTCATCCCTCCTCCTCGCCTGCCTTCTCCGCCATCTCATATAAAGCTGCTATGTCGAGGGGCTTCTTCTCCTTCCTCTTCTCCTCCTCGGCCGCGACCACCTTCATGAGCTCTGGGGCGTCCCTGGCCAGGATCCTCTTCAGCCATGCATCGTACTGAGCGAGGGCCTGAAGCGCTAGGAAGCTGTTCCTTATGGTCTCCTCGCTCGGCTTTATCTGGCTCCAGCGGAAGAGGAACTGCCACAAATAGAAGATCTCTATTGGATCCCTGTACTCCCTCCCGTCGAAGACGAAGACAAATCCCTCGTCCTCTGGGAGCTTAAACCTGGGCTCGTGGTCCTTCACACCCCTGAGGAGCGGGATGACCTCGGTTATCAAATAGAAGAAGTGGAAGACGTGGTTGGTGTAGTCTGCAAGGGTTGCGAGCCTGTCGATCAGGGCCTCGAACAGGTCCTCTGGTATCTCCAGATATGATTCCTCCACTTCCGCATCCTGATTCTTCTCGGACATCACGACTCACCCTCCCTCATCACCCTGGGCGGGATCCCCTTTGCCACTATCGCGCGCTCCTGCGCCGCCCTCCACCCGTATATCTGCGAGTCTACGACGCGCATCTCGGCCATCTGATTTATTATCGAGAGCAGGATTCCCATGTACTTCCTGGTGTAGGCCCTTACCTCCTTCTCGTTCACCCTCATCCCAGCCTCGTGATACTCAAGGTTGTCCGTCAGCTCCCTGTTCATCGCGTGGAATATCCTCTCGAACCTAGCGAGGAGGGGAGCTATCTTCTGCTCCTGCCCCTTGAAGAGACCAGAGAAATCGAGGGCCAGGTCGTGCATGTCTATTATCAGGTCGTGGGCCTTTGAGAGGAATTCGTCCAGCGGGAGCCTGTCCCTCATCAACGAGTTTGCCCTCTCCCTTATCTCGTTCTTCCGCTTCATCACCTCCTCTATGACTTCCCTCACCTTCGGAAACCCCTCCTCTTCACTCTTGCTCAACTTCCTTCTTCACCTCCCTGGTTATCTCCTCCGCCTTCGATATAGTTTCCCTCGCCTCCTCTACTGGCCTAACCTCTGGCCCCTTTATAGCCTCTATTATCCTCTCCACGAGGCCCTTTGCCCTCTCCTCCTCGTACTTGCGGAGCCTCTCCTCCTGCATCCTCAGTATCTCAAGGCGCTGGATGTCCCGCTCCGTCCACTCTATCTCCTTGTCCTTTATCAGCTGCTCAAGCCTCCAGATGTAGCGGTCCCTTATCTCAAGGAGGTTCTTCAGCCTCATGTTCTCCTCCCTCAATCTGTCGTTCTCCAGCTCCCTGGCTGCAAGTTGCTCGTAGAGGCTGAAACCAGGGACGACAACCCTGTTGCTTGTGTCGACGTACTCCGCTGGCCTCACTAGGATGACGAGCTCCTCCCCGTTCACGAAGAGGTCTACTGTACCGAAGACAGCATAGGGGATTCCCCACAGGAACCTAGAGAACCAAGAGGGTTTTGGATCCCTTACAAGGTGCTTCGCTGGGTTCCCGTCCAGGATTACGAGCTTGACCCTGTCGAAGTCCACGTCCTTGAGGACCTCGTTGTCCGTCTCTATGTCTGGGGAGCAGTCTATGACGAATGCCTCCCTGTCTTCGAGCCCCTCCCTCAACCCTTTTATCCCTCCAGTGTCGATGCGCCCGTCGAACAGCTTGCAGAAGCAGACTGGGAAATGCCTCGGGTCGAATACCCTTATCTCGCTGTAGTGGATGCTCTTCTTCCTCATCACGATGAGGAGGAGGAACAGGCTCAGCAGGACGACCCCGACGAGCGATAGGATGTAGAACTTAAGGCTCACGGAGAATACCTGAAGCATCAGAGGGCCACCTCCCTCCTAGGCCTTGATCCGAGCCCCCTGGAGAACCTCCTCCTCACCCTGGCGAAGAGCCTCCTCTCCCACCTGAAGGCGAGGACGACGAGGGTAAAGAGGCCTCCAAATATTACCCACCACTTCCACTTGTCCCAGAACGTCCTCCTGGCTGGATTCGTTATCCTTATCGTGTAGGCTATCTCGTACATGCCCACCTTGTTCAGCGCCAGGACGTCGATCTGGTAGTAGGCCCCCTCGGTGAGCGGGATGAAGACGAGGTCGCCTCCAGCTATCATATAGCCCTGCACCGCCCCTCCCCTTATGTTGACGCATCCCCTGTCGACCTCGACGATTATGCCAGGGCCAGGGCTGAGCGGGATCCTGCACTTCTTCCCGACGACCACGTCGGCCTCGATGTCCACGAAGCCCAGGGGCTTGGGCTCGACGCTGACGTTCACGCCTACTGGCCCCAGGATCGGGTCGACGAGGACGTAGTTCCCAGCCTTCTTTATCACGTCCGAGTATCCTCGGCCGTTGACGACCTCGACGACGTACCTCGTCGGGAGCCCGTACGGGTTGCTCGCGTTCGGCTCAGAGCTGACGAGCTCCATGGTGCGCTGCATGACTGGCTCCGCGTGCGTGGGCCTCGTCCCGAGGTAAGTTAGGTTGTCCACGCTGGCGAATGTTACCCTGGATCCAGTGTAGAAGGGTCCAGAGTCTGGCATCGCGAAGATTACGAACCTCTTCTTCGGCTCTGGGGGCGGCTCCTTAACCCTGAATGTGTAGCGGCCCACCCCCTGCACCTTCGTTAAGTTCACCTCCTCGCCGCTCAACGTGACGTCCGTCACCCAGATGTCGAGGACCCCAGGGCCAGTCACCTGCAAAACCTCGTGGACCATGGGGCCAGCGGTCGGGTCGTTTATTATCTCTGGGCTCCTTATCCTCGCGAGCCCCTCCCAGTAGACGTTCACCCTCGGGTCGTTGCTGAAGTAGACGTGGACGAAGCTCCCGTTCGTCACCTCGTGGTTTGATCCTGGCGAGACGCTCACGTACTCCCCAGTGACTGGGTCGGAGACCAGCACCATTATCACTGGGGCCCTCCCCTGCCTCCCTGCCTGGCTCTCCTTCTCCTGGCCGAGGACGGAGACGGAGAACTCGAATGTGACTACCTCGTCGGTTCCCAGGATCATGAAGGTCTTCGAGTAGTTTCCAGGATCCACGTTCACGGCCACGACGTCTATTACGAGGAAGCAGAAGTCTCCAGGTCTCGATAGATCGCTCTTCGTGAGGGATGCGGTTATCCAGACTGGCTCGCTGGTCACCTCCTCAACAGTAAGGCCGCTTACTGCGCCTCCCTTTGCTATTATGGCGGCCTTGAACTGGGCGGCCTCCCCCTTCACGACCTCAAGGTGCCCGCTCGTCGGGTAGATCGTTATCCTACCAGCCTGCTGCGTCTGTCCAGCCCCTCCCTGTCCCTGCTGTCCTTGTTGCCCTTGTTGCTGCTGTTGTCCTCCTCTCTGTTGCCCCTGCTGCTGTTGCTGCCCGAGGGGATTAAGCTTGAAGAGCACGGTCGTCTGATCTGGTACGCTTATCCCCTTCTTCGCCGTCTCGTACCCGCTGGAATAAACCTCTATTATGTGGGATCCAGCGCTCAGGTTTACCCTCCTCTCCCCGTCCACGAAGTCGTAGGGGACTGACTCATCTATTATTATCGTACCAGAGAGCTTCTCGTTCGTGTCCGCAGCCCTGACGTAGATCGTAACCTCGTACGTCCCCGAAGGAGGCGATGGCGTGCTTCTCGGGATTACGGTCATGTAGAGCTCGATCTCGTGCGTGGAGAAGTGCCCTCCCTCGGTAACCTCTGCTATCCTTATCACGCCAGAGTAAGGCCCTGGTACTAGGCTCCTCGCATCGAACACGAACTTTATGGGCTTCTGCTCAAGTGGGGCCAGCCTAACGTTCGGGAAGGTGCACCAGCTCGGGTACGGAGAGACCTGCGTCAGGTTGACGAACTCGTTCCAGTTGTTCTTCGCCCCGTCGGCTGGGTAGTACTCTAAGGTCTTCCCGCTCTCAACCGTCACGTTTATCCTGTCTGGGAGCTCCACGTTCCTTACTGCCTTCACCGTAACCACGATAAGCGAGGTGTCGAGGACGCTCCCGTTAGCTTCGGCCTTCACCTCGTGGTAGTGAGTCCCTACGGTGAAGTTGCTCACGTTGACCTCGAACGTTACGTTCACTGGCTGAGCGCTGACGTTTACGGTTATCGACGCATTAGAGGGGCAGCCCACTGGGTAAACCTTGTGCGGGACTCCAGTAACGTTTATCGTCGAGTTCTCTGAGGCGCTTGCTGAGATGTTGAAGAAAACTGGCCCCTGGTCCTCGTAAACGGTTATGCTCACCTCGGAAGGCGAAAGGGTCGCGTAATAGCTGAAAATCGCTAAAATAGGTAGGGAAAGGAGGATCAGGATGGAGACAATAATTTTCCTTATCCCTGCCCACCTCCCTCTCTTTCTTTTTCCTCAAGCTTCATGATCTTAAACAATATGCCTATAATGAGGATCCACTGGAAGAACTCGAAAATCGCGCCTATCAGCTCCACCACCTCGGGTTGTACCATACCTCGCCAGATGGATCCCCGTACTCCTTCACGATCTCTGGGAACTCCTTAACGAACCTCTCCTTGTCGAGGACTATCACCCCAGCCCCTGGGGCCGTCACCATGCCAGAGGCGTAGAGCCTGTTTAGTGCGAGGAGGGTCTTTATGAACTCCGAGAACTTCCCCTTCCCGTCTAGCTTCCCCCAGTCCCTGCTGCTGGATGAGACGGCAAGGAAGAGGACCATCTTCACCTTCTCCTCCAGCCCCTTCCTATCAGCAGCGCTAAACACTATCTTGACGAGTCCGCACTTCTCCCAGAACTCGAACATGTCCTTGGATTCCTCGAAGGCGAGCTTTAGGTTCCTCTCTAGCTCCCGCCTCCTCATCATCTTCTTAACGACGAATTCGCAAACTAGGAAGAAACCGAGCCCGAGGACGTAAATCCATACATAATGCTGCGGCAGATTCATTTCAGCCCCACTTCCTCCTCAGGAACCTGTACCTCTTGCCCCTGCCAAACCTCACCCTAGAAATTGATGTAGCAGTCGCTACCTTGATTTTGTAGAGGAGGCCTACCCTCACGGCTCGCCCCCTCCGATGAGGGAGACCCCCCCAGTGTTGACGTTTACATGAATGAAGGGCTCTGGAGGATAGTAACCTCCTCCCCAATCGTATGAGAGCGTCGCCCTGAAGAAGTGGTCGAGATCGCACAGGAAGACCCACTCCTGGTTCGGAACGTCTGGAATAACCACGCGAATCGTGTCCCTCTTGAGGAACCTCATCTCCCCAGTCAGGTTCAGCTTTATCGTCATGACTGGCTCGTAGAACCACTTATTCTCGTAGACCACTCCCTTTTCTTCGTCCACCTTGTACTGAGGACCCTTTATGTAGACTTCGACGGTGTAGGGGAAGGCGCTCTTCATGAGCTTTACCCTAACCTTCCCCTCGTTTGTCTCGGCCTTCCAGTCGAAATGCAGCCTCTTTACCCTGTTTATGCTGGAGTTGGTTGAGAAGACAATCATCAGAGGTCTCTTGCTCAGAGTCCCGTTCTCCTCGAAGAACTCCAGGGTGACGTATGTCTTCTCCCTGAAGTGCTCTATCGGGGAGATCCCGTAGACCGCCTTGTACCAGAGATTAATGACGAGGAATTCCGTGACTACGAAGGAAACCACGAAGACTATGAGAGCTATTATTATAACGATCGTCATGAGGTCGTAAAGCTCCACCTCAACCTCACCCACCCGCCAGGGTGTTATACGCATTCACAAGCCTCGACCTCTCGTCAACGAGCTGGCGGAGCCTGTACTCGCTCTCCTGGATCTCGTACATGGAGTCTATGACCCCTTCGAGGTCGAGGTAGAACGCACACGTCATGGCCTGGTCCAGCAGGTCGAAGATGTTGCTCAGCTCTACGAATATCGCGTCGTCCTTCTGCACTATCTGAACCGCAAGGTCGTGCATCTGATTGCACATCTCCAGCTCCGCCTTGTACATCCCGATCTCGCTCTTTAGCTTGTTGACCTCCGTCTTGAGCTCGTAGTTCTCCCTACTGAGCCTGGCTATCTCCTCCTTCAGCGAGGAGGTTCGCACACTACAAATAAAACCAACCACGAGGCAGGAGATCAGGGCGACTGCGCCCAAAAAAATGACCACCTGCCTCGCGGAATACATCCTAACCTCTCCCTCGCTCATCAACAACACCCTTATCTGCCTTCTCCAAAATTAGGCGTTCCTTCCCAGCGGTGATGACGACAACGTCCCCTGGCTCCCATCCCAAGAGCTGGCAGAACTGGGCTGGGAGCCTGACGCAGATGGAACCGCCGCTCTTGAAGAGCCTTCGGTAGATGCCTTTTCCCATCCTTATCCGTATTATTTTTCATCGTAAGTATTTAAAGGCTCGGGAAATGCGTTCGTCTTACATTTTCTAAGGCGAATAAGAGAGGAGGGAGGGATTCAAAAATAAGGTAGCGACTGCTACATGGAAAAAGATTGGAGGGCCTTCCTGACCCTCCTTATCAACTCGGCCTTCTTCTTTGCAGAGAGCCAGGACATAAGGACGAAGGTGAGGGCTCCAACCGCTATCATGAGGCGGGCTGTGATTTTCCCGTACCGACTCGGCTCGCTTCTTGGAGCCGTGGTGTTGATATCGGCAAACCTCCTAACCGTTATGTTGATCACGAATTCCCATCCCTTCACCTTCGCCAGCACAAATAAAACCAGGAGGGAGGGGAGCACGAGCAGGAAGGGGATGAGGAGCTCGCTTATGAACAAGCCGAGCGTCGGTCTGAGCCTCCTGCTTAGAACCATGGCGGTGTAGAAGTACATGTACCTTCCTATCGGATAGACCGCGGTGGGCAGGAAGACGAAGAAGGGAACCGAAGTGAATTTCATCAGATCCACGATCGTGAAGGGGAGGTCCCCGATTATGACACCAAGCAGGGCATATGGCCCGAGGATGCAGACTATAACGGAGTCGATCAGCTCGGAGATTGCGGACAGCCCTGGAGGGAGGAAGGTGGCAATTATCGATGTGATGAGAGAGAACATGACGCCAGTCGTTACTATGCTGGCCTTCCTCGACCCGATCATTTATCCTTCCTCACCCAGATCTTCCCGTCGTAACCGAGGACAAAATACTCTTTGCCCCCCTCCTTCAGAATACCATAAAAACCGTAGAAGCTGGCTGGATCCAGGATTATTCCTTTCTCCTTGAGCTTCCTGACTACCTCCATGACCATCGGATCCTCTGGCCCAACCTCGGTGAAGTCACTCAAAGACATCCCTCCAGTAGAGGAGCTGCTCTTCCCTGACCTCAAGTCTCGTCGATCCGCATTTAGGGCATGCATGCTCTATATACGGAGGGGCCACCAGAAGTTTGATCCTCGGAACTAGGAACTTGTGCCCGCAGTTCTTACACCTGTACACCTTGATCATGTGAATTGGGGGAAAGACATCGAAGATGAGGCTCTTGAAGCCAGCCCTCTTCAACGCGAGGAGCTCCTCTATCGAGGAGAAGGAACGCATCCCTCTCATCTCATTTCTCACCACCGAAGAGTTTCTCGTACTCCTTCTTTAAGTGTTCCCTGCTCACGTGCGTGTACAGTTCGGTCGTCTTTACCGATGAGTGCCCGAGCAGTTCCTGTATTGCCCTCAGATCGGCCCCCTCTTCTAGCAGGTGCGTCCCGAATGAATGCCTTAGAGTGTGGGGGTGCACGTTCTTATCTATTCCAGCCATCTTCGCGTATTTTTTCACCTTCTTCTGCACCGTCCTCTCTCTTATATGATCCTTCTTACCAGGAAAGACGAACTCGGAATCACAGAGGAGGCGCCACCTGTTGAGCATAGCCGCAGTCTCCTCGTCAAAGAGGACTATCCTGTGCTTCCCTCCCTTCCCTCTAACGAGTATCGTGCGCTCCTCCATGTTCACGTCCTCCCAGCGCAGGGAGCAGAGCTCCCCTACCCTCATCCCAGTGACGTAGAGGAGCCTGAGCATGAGGGCGTCCATGGGATCAGACGGCGCGTTCAGGAGCTTCGCGACCTCCTCCCTCGTCAGGACGACTGGGAGCTTCTTCGGCTTCCTCGCCTTTATGTACCTCGTCGGATCCGCACTTGAGTTCATCTTTCCCGTCGAGATGAGGAACTTATAGAACTGCCTCAAGGCGTAGAGGCATGGCGCTCTGGACGGCTGCTCCCCTTCCTCGTTCCTGGGGAGCGTCCCGAGGAAGATTATTATGCTCCCCTCCGTCTGCAGTTCTGGATCGTCCCTCCTCTTCGAGAGCCACTCAAGGAACTTCCTCACGAAGTACAGGTGGTTCTTTATTGTCTTCTTCCTAAGCCCCTGACCTCTCAACCACTTCTCAAACTCCTCATAAAGCTTCCTGTTCCTCGGGGTGAACCCTTCGAGGTTCAATTCCTGAGCACCTCCCATAAATTCTCAGACTTCCTTTTGTCAACTCATCGCATCATCATATATGCGGAGCAGCGTATCGACGACCCTCCTCACATCGTGGTTCGACTCAATCCAGGCCCTGTTCCACCCGCCGATGCGCCTCCTGTTTTCCTCCTTAGATAGGAATTTCACTCGATCCCAGAGCCAGTCCTTATGCCTGAAGTCTATCGTCGCCAGTCCGCACGCCATCGCCTCCAGGCAGGTCTTGCTGAATGACCTTATGGTGAAGCGGTCTATGAATATCCCGTACCTAGAGAAGACCTTCGGCATGTCCTCCCACCTGTAGGGCCTTCCTCGGATCACGTCGAGCTCTATCCCGACTTCCTCCAGCATCTTAGGAAGTTCCTTGGGCATCTCCTCGTACCACAGTTCCCTGTACAGGGCCCTTGGGGGACTTGGCCCAGAGGATGGCTTAAACATCTCCAGGTCTATCGGGTTGGGAAGGTATTCGGCGTCCTTCCTGAAGGGCCATATATGCCAGTCGAGGTCTGGAGTGCTGTACAGAACCTTCTTCGCCTTCCTCAGCGAGTACTTGACCATCCACCCGAACTTCCTGTTTATCTCCCACCTCACGTCCGAGCCGTGGCAGTGGAGGACGTCGAGCCTCCCCATCCTGGCTAAAATGTAGGCGTCCTGCAGGGCGTAGTTCACGTGCACTATCGTATCCCTCATCGCCCCAGCCTTGATCGCGTTTATGAACGCCTTCGCGATCTTGTCGAGGATTGAAACTCCCCTAGGAAGGTAGACTACCTCCACTCCCCGCCTTTCGAGCTCCTTCTTAAGCGTGAGGCCGACGAAGGCGCAGTCGTTGACGATCGCGACCCTCATCTGGACCGCCTCATGAGGGAGTAAAGACTCTTCTGGAGGGTCGAGGCCTGCTCCTTGGTGAGCACTATCTGAAGCGAGTTGTCCTTGTCCTGGATGAGGACCTGCACGTCACCAGAGGCGAGCTCGTTGACCTCTATTTCCAGGCTGGATTCCCTAACATCGAAGTAGGCCTCGTAGTAGGAGTCACCCATCGAGCATCCCCCTCACGAAGTAGTGGAAGTCCTCTATCCTCCTCGGCCTGAAGTCCACCTCTTTATTGAAGGAGTAGAAGCCGTGGTCCGTGTGCATGCCCTTTTTCATCCCGTGGTCCGAGACTATGAGGATGAGGTCCTCCTCCCTCAGCACGTCCGCTATACACTTCGCTATGAAGTCCGCGAAGCCGTAGGCCATCCTCATGCGAAGCCAGCTCTTCCCGAACAGGTGCCCTATCAGGTCGGTGAACCAGAAGTGGGTCATCGCCAGATCCCACTCCTTGGTGACGAGCAGGGACTGGAACTCCCCAGCGAGCTTTTCGGAGAATTCCATCCAGTCGTGGAAGGCCCTTATGCTCTTGTCCACGTCTCCTATCGTCTTTCCGAGGTCGTACTTCAGCCTGAGCTCGAACTGCTCTGGCTTCTCGTTGTAGCAGAGGACGTTGAACGGAAGCGGTCTCCTGGCGTACTCGAATATCGTCTGCATCTTCCCCTTAACCGATGGTGGCCTTCCCTTGAGGAACCTGCCGAGGACAGCCTTTCCAATCTTCCTGAGCAGCTCGCTCTTTGGCCTGAAGCTCCTCTCTATGAAGAGGTACTGGCCGTGCTTGTGTGGAGGAAGCCCAGTGAGGAACGAGGTCCAGAGCTGTATAGAGTTTAGCTTCGAGGACGAGGGGTAGATGCCGTGCACCTCCTGGAGCAGGTTCTCGTGTCCCCACCTCTCCACGTATTCGGCTTCGAGCCCGTCAAAAGCCAGGATGCATATCCTACCACGGCGAGGCAATAAGCTCTTCACCTCCCTCATAACCCGAGAGCCACTCCATGACGACGAAGACGAGGAACCAGATTATCACGAAGTAGAGTAGGATCCAAGCTTTGGAGAACTGGAGCAGGAACAATGGGATTAGGAAGAAGATGAATGTAAGCAGGGCGACCAGGGCAACCGATATGAGCGCGTTGAGCAGCACATCACCCTGGGACATGAACCACCTCCTCCCTATCCACGACCCTAAACTTTATCACGACAACTCTTATCTTGACGAACACGTCCTTCGCGAGTCTCTCCAAAAATGCAGTAACTTCCTTCACTTCCTCTTCATCAACCAAGTCCAGTATCCTGATGTTGGCCTCAACCGTCTCATCCCTGAAGCTAAACTTCGGGGAGACACAGGGGCATCCCGTTTGCCTTATGTAGAGATCAAATAGGGAGAGGAATCTCATGGCCTCCGTCGTGTTCGACGCGTATATGGTTACGTCTACATCGTAACGCTCCTCTACATCACCATCTATGAGATCTCCGATGTAATCAAGATCTAGATCCATTCAACCGCCTCCACACGGAATTTTAATCGAACTTGGCTTTACCTGAAGCCTGTCCAGCTTATCGATATAGCACGAGACTTTAACATCGTACCAACTCACGTTCCCATACTCGTAGATCTTCCTAATCCATTCCCCAAGCTCTATTGTACCGATGAATCTCTCAGGGATGATGAGGATAGAGTACTCGTGACCAGCCTGCCCCACGAACCTCAGAATGCAGGAGGAGAGTCTTCCGCACCAGAAGGCTCCATCCACGTCACTGTGCTCCAGTATTCCCTCTACGATCTCCTCCTTCCTTATCTCGTCCTCTATCTTTTCGAAGACGAAGAACTCCCCATTTACTGGGAACCCCCTCCCGTCGGTAACGAAGAGCTCGACCCAGCCGAGGGAATCCTTAGACACCCTGCTCAACCCCTTAGGAGGCGGGTAGACCAGCCTGAAGGACAGGTTAACGTCGGATCCGTCGGCGGGAATCCTTTTAATGCTAAGCATTTCACCTTTCGAATCGAAGACAGCCACATCAAGCTCGTAGTCCAGCGAGGAGGATGACAGCCAGGCGCACGGGTGGTACGTGGGCTCCGCGACAAACAGGCCGTCGCTCCTGTTCAGCTCCTTCATGCAATTCGTGATAACTCCTATACGGACGCATATCTCTGGCCCCTCCACGGGGTCACCCCAGAGGTCTACGAAGGTAACGTTCACGAAGACCCAGCCGTTCTTGAAAGTGAGATTAAGCCCCTGTACTCCTTCCTTTTCTTCTGGCTCATGCAGGGTAATATGGATCATACTCACAGCCACAATCAGGGCAACCAGAATATACAGCAAATTGAGCAGTGGCTCAAACCTTGAGGCGTAAACCTCAAACTTTTTCATCAGCGATCATCCTCCCTTCCTTTTGGGGCTGATATTAAAGCATGGAGCAGGAACGGTATGGCTAGAAGGGCCGAAGATATGTTCAGTTCTTCGAGAAGCCCTATTGTAGAGAGCTTAAGGAAGCAAAAATGTTTGTTAAGGAAAAGAAACAGCTCAGATGCCCAGAGCACCAGGGATAAGGCCGTGAGAACAAGGACAGAGATTATAAAGGTCGGGTGAATTCTGCCCCAGCCCCGACTTTTTATCTCCTTTACATCCATTCTTAGCTCAACGAAGATGAGGAGCAGGATTACGGATGCTAACATAAAACTTACAGCATCAACCCTAAGCATAATCATCCTCCCTCCTCTTTGAAATAGAGATCGGTCTCTGTTGCCACCAGCATTCCGAGTATGAGGCCAGCGAAGACCTCTAAGAAGAGCCAGATCCTGTTGCCGTGCCATGCGTGCATCTTGGTACACTCATATATGGCCAACACGAAGAAGTACTGCGCTACCCTCAGGATAAAGAGAGTCCTACGAGGGCTCAAGTTGATCCTCCTCCACCAAGGAAAAGAGTCTGAAAGTCTGAGCACTCTATTCACCTTCATTTTGAGCCCCTCCATCTATCTTATAGCCCAATTTTTCGAGCATTTCCCGCACTGCCTGCCTTATCAACTCCGACTTGTTCGTGAAGACGCCATCCTTGATGGCCTTCTCAACCAAATGATCCAGCTTGTCCGAAACCTTGACATACCAGGTGGGCATGTGACCACCAACTTAGTTGTCTTTTAGTTGGTCAATACTTTTTGCTGGAAAAAACTATATAAAGCTTTGCTTTTTTCAGTAAAGAATATATGCAATTCCATGATCATGGCCCTGTCCTGGCCTTCTGTCGTGGTTCCCCCTAGCACCCTAGGGGGATAAGATGCCTAGTCAGGTCATCTTCCGATGAAATATATGTAGCAACTGCTACATAAAAAGGTGAGGGAGAGGGAACACATGAGACCTGCCTATTTACTTCTCGGCTCGCGGGACTGCCCTGGGGCTCAACCCCCCAACGGCTCGCACAAACATGCTGGATCCCAGAGCATTCTCGGTTCGCAAACTGATAGCGGATCCCAGCCTTCCGCTGGCTCGCATCAGCATAGTGGGGCCCAAATCCCTAATGGCTTACAATACCCCACGCACTCGGCACGCCTATTACCATCGGGTCCCAACCCTTTTCTGGCTCGCATCCACTACGAGGGTCCCAAAATCCATACGGCTCGCAATATCACGCTGGGTCCCATATCATCACTGGCTCGCAATATTTTTACGGATCCCAGGAATATAACGGCTCGCATCGATCTGCTGGAACCCAGTAACCCATCGACTCGCACAAGTCCTTCGGATCTCAGTTAACAAGCGGCTCGCAAGCCCACAGCGGATCCCATAATATTTCTGGCTCGCATAGCCCTTGCGGGTCACAATTGCAGGATGGCTATACAATATAAATGTACCCTTACCGCGGGCTTTGATATCCACCTGACTCGCAAGACATCTGCGGTTCTCAAAATAATCATGGCTCGCAGACAGAAGGCGGGTCCCAATTTTGTTACGGCTCGCAATATTTTTATGGATCTCATCATGAGCCTGGCTCGCATCACCCTTTCGGATCCCAAGCATTCAACGGCTCGCAACAATCCTGTGGATCCCATTGGAAAGACGGCTCGCATTTAGCCAACGGGGCTCAATTCAATAACGGCTCGCAGCCGTCATCTTTCAGTCCCCTTGGGATCCAAAGGCCCGCAAATAAATTCCTGGATCTCATACTTCCGTCGGCTCGCAAAGCTGCACTGGGCCCCAGTTCCATCACGGCTCGCAAATCACCGACGGGTCCCATGCGCGGATCGGCTCGCCTCATATCTATGGGCCCCAATCCGCTCCTGGCTAAAAAACTTTGGGGCCCAGAGGACCCCTAGTCTATGAGGTCCTCTGGGCTTAATAAGTCATCGTGCCCGAGTATCGCCTTGGCGTACGGGGGCCTCACTGGCAGTCCCTCAAGAGTCCTCCACTTCTCCCACAGCAAGGCGAGGAAGAGCTTCATGAGCTTGCGCAGGGCCCTGTTGTGTATGTGCGAGGGAGCAAGCCTTACGAGGATCATGTCGTCCTCTGGACGCCCTACCTTCCTTAACTCCCTCTTCAGCCTCGTTATCGTCACCGAAGTCCTCCCGACAGTTCTCGTACCCCTCTTCTTTATCAGGGTGCCAGCCCTTATGGAGCCTATGTCCTCGGCCAGTTCCTTGCCAGCGGCCTCGTCCACTGGGAGCCTGAACGGCTTGTTCTTGGCCTCCTCCTTGCGCTTGAACTCTAGGTAGTACTGGTACCCCTTTGGGATGGGCTTACCCCTCTTCTCGGCGAGCCTTCCAGCCTTGAGCATCTGTACGGCTATCTTCCACAGCACCCCCTTAAGTTTCTTCTTCCTCCCGTAGTGTCTCCCTTTCTCTGGCCTCGGAGCCCTACCGTCGACGACGTCGAGGGCACAGTACTTCCAGAGCTTCGAAACGTTCGAGAACCTCTCTATGCCCCGCCCGTCCTCGGTGTAGAGGAGGCCTATTATCTGCCCAGCGAGGGCTGGGCCTACCCCCTTCACGTACTTCAGCCACTCGGTGTATATCGGGAACTCCTCGAGGAGTTCGGTGAGCTCCCTTACTATCCTGTCTTCCATCATGTTCGCAACGTCGGTGAACCAGCCGAGCTCTTGGAGAACTGCCTCCTTTCCGTACTTCCTCTGGTAGTGCATGAGCTTGTTGTTCGCCGCTACCCTTATCTGCTGGTAGTCCAGATATACCTCGGCAAGGAAACGGACTTTTATCTCTGGGGGAAGAACCTCCCACTCGGACTCGGAAACTTCCTCGGACTTCTCCACAACATCACCCCCCTACATTTTTTTACGAAAAAATCGGGAAGGGAGCCCCATAAGGGGATCACTCCTGGGAGTACCTTGCGTAGACCGCCTGCAGCCTCCTCCTTTTCCTCAGAATCTCTGGATCCGTTGGGAGTAGTTCCCCTCTTTCCTGAATCTTTCTCCTCGCCCTTACAATGGACGCTGGACTCGTCACCTTCTCGTCCCCGAATATGTAGTTCTTCGGAAACCACAGCGGCAACCCGTCGAACTTGCGCCAGTACAGGATTATGAGGTAAATGTCGCTGTTTCTCGCCTGGGGATGCTTCTCCAGGAGCCACCTGACGCGCTCCTCGACCGTCTTAAGCTCCTCCACCTTCTCGTCTATCTCGTTCATCTCCTCACCCTTATTATGCTCGTGTGCCCGTGGGCCCCGAGGTGCAGCTTCTCCCTCGTTATCAATCCCTCCCTCTCCATCCTGGTGAGGACTGCGAAAATGGACCTAGTCATCGGAGGGGTAAAGCCGAGCTCCTCGAACCTCCTCTTCACCCGCCTGTACAGATCCCCAGCCCTTATCTCGTCCACCTCCCTCAATATCTCAAGCAGGACGTCCCTTATGAGCGGCCTCTTCTCCTCTGAAGTTATGTACACGTCGTAGCGCATCGTCCTGCAGGACAGCAGTCCGAACTTCGCCCTGACCAACTTCTCCAGGTAGCTTAGGAGGGCCTGCCCCTCCTTGGTGCCCAAGGAAGGAGCCCCCCTCCCAACGACTGGGAGCAGGAGTCTGGGGTCGTACTCGAAGATGACCGTCTTGATCCCAGTCCCGTCCCCGAAGCCAAGGCGGCGGGCCTCCTCTATGAATATCGAAGCCAGCTTAGACCTGAACCTCCCCTGCGGGTGCTGCGCCTTCGAATAACCTCCCTTCACGTTCGGGTGGTCGAAGTGGATTACGACCCCCTTCCTGGTCTCCCTAACTATTACCTTTACGGGAATCATCTTTCATCCTCCTCGCAACTACGTAAGAGAGGATGAAACAAATTGGGGTAGCAGTTGCTACCGAAATTATGAGAAGCTCGAAAAATTCGAGGTAGGAGGAATTCAAGCCTCGACCACCTCCTCAAGCCACGGCTCAATCCCTCGGCCACGCAGGGTTTTGACCCTGACCTCTGTTATCTCCCTGAGTCTTTCTATCAGCATCCTTACCCTGCTGAGCGGTGGCTCCAGGTACCGAGGGACCTTCCTCCAGTTGTCATATCCTATGTAGACGAACTCTGGTCTGATTTCTTTCATCCACCCTACCATCTCGTCAAGATCGAAGTCCAAGACGGGCTCTATTGAGATGAACTTCCTCCACTCAAGCTCCCTCATGGCCCTGAAGCGCTCAGTTGGAGGAGGCGCGTTTGAGATGCCGTGATCCCAATTGGATTCTATCGTCGCGCCCAGTATGGAGTTCTCTGGGAAAAGATGGAGGAACTCATGATAACGCCTTGGATTCTTCGTTAGGTAGAGGAAGGTCGCCTCGGATTTCTTAGTTGCCTCTATCACCGCCCTGATCCAGTCCGAGGGAACCCAAGAGCCGAAGAGGTCGCCCATGTCTACGACGAATACGACGTCCCGTGGACCGAACCTCCTAGATAGCTCCTTCGGGAAGAAGGCTGGCTTGAATCCGTCCTTGTACTTCTCTGTTTCCTTCAGCCGTGTTTCCGCAAGGATCCTGGCGTAGCAATAGATGCAGTTGTGGTAGCATCCCTTTACTGGGTTCCACGTCTTCGTCACGACATCGAACATCCTGCTCATCTACAACACCTCGCACACTGCTTTCAGAATCGCTTTGAGGAACTCCCTTTCCTCTGGCTTTATCTTGAGGACCTTGCCCCTTCTTCCGTTCTCTGCCTCCAGGAATCCAAGATCGAGGAGCTCCTTGGCGAAGGTGTAGGATGTGCTCACGCTCACCTCCGCGAGCTTCGAGAGCTGGTACGCACTCACCGAATCGTTCTTGAGCATCGCCCGCAGAACCCTCCTCTTTCTCTCGCTTGAGAGAAGGAGTACAAGTTTGATGAGCCTTCTGTCCACCTCCACCTTCTCTCCTTCGTCGAAGAGGGTGATGACCTTCCTGCCCGCGGACTTCTTCAGCGCCACCATCTCGGCAAACACCACGTCGTCAAGGCCCAAAGATGGTAAGCCCCACTCCCCCTCCATGTCAGCACCTCCCTAAATCATGCCCAAGATTACTGAGAGCTCCATGATCACCGCGTCCAGTACCTCGACCTTTGCCTTGAGGATCGGATCGCCAGTCGCTTCCGCCTTTGCTCGGAGCTCCTCCGCCTCGTCGGATAACTTATCGAGGTAATACCTAAGGGCCTCCTCTACCGACATGCTCACACCTCCAGTCTTAAGACGTCGACCCTGTAGAGGTACCTGGATCCTGGCTCCGCTGCCTTCATCCACTCCTCGACGCTCTTGAATCCGCTGAACGGTGCTAGGTGAGCTATTTCCTCTTCCTTGTCTCCGTTCTCCGAGATCAATCTTATGATGCCCCTTCCGACCTTCCTCCTTCCGCCTATTGAGGTCATTATCGTGACTTCCCCGTTCTCTTTTCTGTTCTTCCTCAGCGTATAGACGAATCCATTGGTAAGGAGGAAGGAAAGGGCTTCCTTTCTATTGAACCAGATCACGGCCATGACATCACCCTTCATACAATAAATCCCCTTCTCTCCGCTTCCTCGTCGAATGCGTCCCAGTCTATCTCGTCCGCGCACTTACTGCAGAGCCAGAACTCGTAGACATACTCGTTGTCCTCTACCGAGAAGAGGAGGAAGGAAACGTCGCTCGGATCCGTCCAGTCTATTTCCCCAGTCTTCCCGCACCTCTGGCAAATCACCTTGAACTTCTTGAAGTCTGGAAACCATACTCTATCGGACTTGGACATGGCTTATTCCTCCTCCCCCTCCCGAACTCCAACAAAGATCGTGTACTGATCAAGGAACTCCTTTATCTCTGGGACTATGTCCCCAAGCTTGGCCATGAGCTCGACCTCCTCAACGGTCAAAGGTCTCAGGAAGATAACATGAAGTTCATCCAGCGTATCATAGCCAACCCAATCGACCACGGCTATGTGGGGCTCCTTCCTCTTGAAACCCCTGACGACTCCGATAAGCCTCGCCAAGGTCTGGGATTTCAGGTGATAGTTCTCCCTCCACTTGTCAGAGAGGGTGACAAAGTCTCCCTTCCTCACATTAGCCATTTACCTCTCCTCCCTCGCCTTCTTCTCCAAAAGTTCTAAGAGTTCAAGCAACGCCATCGAAGCTAGTAGGTCTGGATCTATCCCCATGGCTTCGAGCGACTTTTTCACTTCCTCGATCTCGGAATTCATCTAAGCTCCCTCCTCATCTTTCTAACAACCAGGTGGAGAAGTTGCAGAACCTCGACCACATCCGAGGTTCTTACGTTTGTGTCGCCGAGCACGATCAAGCGATCGCCGTGTTCCTTCAGTGCTTTTAGAATCATTGACTCAAGCTCCTCCCATGTGAGATCCTCTCCTATTTCCTCACACCTTGAGCTCATGACCCATCTCCTTCCTTACCCTGAGAATTGCAAGAAACAGCTCTTCCTTTGCCCGATCCAGGTAAGTCTTAAGATCTTCGAGGAGTTCTGGCGTTATTTCGTAGTACAGGTCAAGATCTCTCTTCAACACAACTACTTCGGAGAAGAGGGCCTCCAGTCTGCTCCATATTACCTCCTCGCCACTCGGAACTTCCTCTGGCCACTCCGTCTCTATCCTTATCACGCCTGTCTTTTCCCCCATCATCTCGGGGGTTTCCTTACCAGATTCAGAAGGGGGAGGAGATGGCTCCTTATCCATCGGAATCCCTCCCTTTAGGCTCGGCAAAAGGACAATTCCTCAACTTGTCTGGCCTCACGATAATGGGAAAGCCGTCCCTCTCGATCTTCTTTTCGTTGGAGCAGTGCCCTGAGTTCGTCACGCCGTGGACGTAGAGAAACGGATTATGAGCCCTGTTCGGGACGAAGTACTTGCAGTCCTTACACCTGATCCTCATCGCCAGACACCTCCTGACCCTGATCAATCACTTCTCCTAGGGGAGGAGGAAGCGTCTTGGCTTCCTCCTCAAATCTTTTGATTTCCGCCTCAAATTTCCTCTCTTCCTCTTCCCTCCTTTTCTTCAACTCTTCGGCCAGCGACGGCAGAGATTTGGAATAACCAGTCCTCAGTACCTCTAGGAAGACATCGAAGCAGCGGGCGATCAACCCAAGCCTCTCGTCGAGGGGATCGATCCCTTCAGTAACTGCAACAGCCAAGCGCAGGGCCTCCCTCCTATTCGTCATTTCGGTCCTGCTAGGCTCCTTCTCCCTACTCCCAGCCACCTCGCTGTCGAAGCCGACGATCCTTATCGACTGGATCCTAGGTATAACCGAGTCCTGCTTGACGGACGCCTCTATTATGTCCCCTGGCCTCAGAGTCTTCGCGTACTTCACGAGATCCTCGTCGAATAGGGAGACCATGAACCTCTTTCCACCCTCGTCGGTTATTATGATGTACTCCTTCCCAGCGTACTTCCCAGACGATGACCTCCTAACCTCTAGATCCCTAATCGTGATGGTTATCGTCTCAGGAAGCGTCTGGCTCATCTACTACCTCCACCTCCTCCGCTCCTAATATCAGAGCGTCTATGATGCCGTCCATCTGCGCCTTGAGGGTTATGAACCTATCCACGCTCATGTCCGCTATTATCTTGCCTCCCTCTTCTGGGAGCATAGTTATCCGCACCCTACCGTCGCTGAGGAGTATTGCTTCAACATCCCTTATACGTACCTCTCTACCTTCAAACACACTTATCACCTACCAGTGGGGCCTCCTCCTCAGGAGGAGGTTTCCCCCTGGTCGCCCTCGGCCCAAGGCATCCTCTCCTCCAGCTCGTCCCTAGCCTTCTTGGATGCCCAGTACCCCCCGTACCTCGTCACCGCGTAACCTTCCTCCACGAGCTTACCCAGGATTGCGGCCGTCACGTGCGGAGGGGCTCCGAACTTCCTCTTCGCGTGGTCTATGATGTAATCCTCACCCACTGGAGAATCCGACTCCATGAGCAGCTTCATAATCGACTTCTCTATTTCTTCCTCCTCCTCTGGGCCTATTGCCTCCTCTATAACTTCTCTGTCAATACGCTTCTCGGGTTCTTTCTCCCCCTTCACCTCCTCCAGGAATCCAGTTATGGGCAACGAGAAAATCTTCCCATCCTGCGATGGGACGACTGAGCCCGCCGAAACGAGCATTCTTAACGCCTTCTCAATAAGGGTCTCCCCGAACATCTGGAGGTTGAACTTCAGATCCTCGAGCGACAATCCAGGTTTACCAGAGGTCTGGGCGCGCCTCAACTCTTCCCTTATGGCTTTCATGGCCCACTCCAACTCGATCTGCTCGTCCGAAGGCCTTCTTTCCTCGGCCCCTTCCTCCTCCCTCATGGCCCTGCCAGCTCTGACTAGCTCGTTGTAGAAGCGTATAGCCTTCACAGTGAGTTGGACGCCCATCCTCCCCTTAGTCTCCACGAGGCCGAGCTCCCTGAGCTTCGCGTAGTGATTTCTAACGGTGACGGGGGTTATTCCGAGCTTCTCTGCAACCTTCTCACTCGTCGTCGGACCAAGGAGAGCCATCTCTATTATCGTGAGGTCAACGTCGTCCAGTGCTGAGATCATCTTCTTTACGTCCTCCCAAACGATGGTTATCGATCCCTCGGTGTGCTCCTTGTACTCCTGAAGTTGGAGGGCGTTCCCCATCTCCGTGAGAAGCTGAACCGCGTACTCAACGTCCTCTGGCCTCACTATAACCTTCTTGTGCGTTTCATCAGTGCTGTGCATCTGTATTGCTGCAGCTATTGAACATTTTGTCAGTGTCTCCCTGGTTCCAGGGTTGAAGACTGGGATTAAGGGAGTCCCGAACCTGCGGACGAGCATTGTGGCCTTGCCTCTTATCAGCTCCTCAGCCTCCTCCGTCATGACGATGTGCTCTGGTTTTCTCGACCATGCCCATAATATGTGGCGGAAGAAGATTTTGGGGGGTATCGGTAACTCGTAGCGTCTCCTCTGGTCTATCGCAGCTTGATCTACGTCCCGCTGCGAAAACGGGATGAATGCATCTATCCTCGTTATGTTCGGGGCGCTACGAAAGGCGTTGGTGTCCAGGATGGCCATGCACTTGAAGGGATATCGGTCTATGCTGTTCTCCTCGCTCATGTTTATCGCCCCAGCGAACCTTACCCTTGCGTAGGCCCTTCCCTTCACAACCCTGTCGACGATTATCTTGCCTATGCGAAGGGCCTCCCTGAACTGCGTCATCTCGCCGTGCGACATGTTCTCCATGCCGTCGACGACTATGCCGCCGCAGTCGTTCATCGGCATCGTGCCCCAGATTATCGCCCTGATGTCTGGATTTATGTTGTAGAGCAGTCCAGTGCGCGTAGCGGTCTCAGCAGTGCTGTAACCCATGACTGGATACGGAAAATCTCCTTCAGGGGTCATGAACTTCAGGATCTCGGACTTTCCCGTCGTCGTGTCCCCAATGAAGATCAGGCGGAGCATCCCAAGTCTCAGGTTCCCGTCTAAGTTGATCATTAGCATCGGGGAGTGAAGGACCAAGGAGTACCACTTCTTCGCCAGGTCCCTGCCGACGATGTGCGGAGCTATCTCCCTGTAGATCTCCTCGTTGTCCTTTATCGCCTTCTCCCAGAGTTCCTTGTCCTTCTCTGTTATCGTGAAGGTGTCGAGTGCCGTCTGTGCTGGCTCTATGTGATCTGCGATTATCGTGAGATTCCTTCTGAACGGCTCCACTGCAACCGTCCCTTCGATCGTAACCAATTTGACTTCTGGAATCTCCTGACCAACCAGGTAGACCATCCGTTCCTTGAAGTGTCTCAGAGTGTAAGCAGTAAATTGCTCTATCCTCCCGACTGGCTGACTCACAGCTAAAATTGCGAAATCCGTGTACTCCCTCGGAAAGATCCTGACCGCATGGCTCCCTCTCCCCTCGCAGGGCCCGTGTATGTTGTTGAATGCTATTTCGACGATGCTCTTTACCTTCCTCATGTCCTTGAAGGCAAGGGGCTCCAGCAGCTCTGGGTAGCGCCTTACGTCGAAGATGTCATAGTGGTCGCACTTCACGCATTGAACCTCAAGCTTCGAGGGTATTGCCTTAAAGTCCTGTTCTCCACGAAGCTCCACTGTCATGCGGACGCGCTTACCGACAAGTTCCGCCCTCACATCAGCCAGGTTTACCTCTAAGGTCTCCTCACCCAAAACGGGAGGCTGCCCCTCGACAACTTTATATTTATCAGCTTCACCTTCAGGGGAGACTGGGGCCTCCTCCCTGTCACGCGCCTCCAATTTGATCGCGCCTCCCTCTTTTTCCATTTACTTAAAAAATTTGGCTTAAATTTAGGTAGCACTTGCTACAAGAGTTAAAAGTATTGACCTCAACTCGTTGAGAGATCCCTCGACACTCCCCTCTGGAAGGAGAGATAAAAAGGAGAAACAGGAGGGACACACGTTCCCGAAAAAGAGAACGTAGCGGGCATCGACTGAGTGCCCGCAGTTAACACATCTGAACTTCAAGCAAAACACCTCACTTAGGAGGGGGGCGTGGAGCCCCCAGGCCCCTTTGCGGGGATTCTGATTGAAAGAGAAATCACACAGACGAAACTATAAACGGATCTTCCAATCTCCCGCCCCGCGGGTCGGGACGACCCAAGGGAAGCCTGCGTTCCCCCTCCGACCTCCGCAGGGAAGGAACCTGGGCCTATCCGCGGGGTCTCGGGTTGATTTTCTTGTAGGGGAATGGTCCCAGGCTTATTAATAAATTTTGTCCTAAATTTACGTAGCGACAGCTACGTAAAAAATGGAAAAGGGAAAAGAGAAAAAAGGAAAAAGAAGAGGGAAGGGGGAGGTTAAATATCGACCGATGGGGCCCTGAAGTGTCTGCCACACTTCCTGCACATCACCACCCTGCCTCGGATTCTCTTTGAGTATTTCTTGGTTGCTGAGCAGAAAGGACATATAACAACCGCCCCGTCCTCTGTTAAGGAGACCTTCGCCTCTATGTAGCGGGCACCTCTGCTGTCCAGCTTGTGGATCATGGACCACAGCTCCCTCAAGAAATCCTTGGCGCTCTTGTCATCGCTAACGCCCCAGTCGAGGAGGGCATCAAGGCAGTAGAGCACTCTGAAGGCTGGGAGGAGTTCTTCCGAAGTCCTCCTGGACTTTATGAAGTCCCTGACCGCGAAGTGCACGTACATCCTAAGTTCATCGATATCCCATGACATCACATGTCCCTCCCCAGCCTCTCTGCCATCTCACTGTCTCCCTGCTTGACCGCCTCGATTATCGAGTCTATCGTTATCGCTATTCCCTTGAGCCCTAGCTCCTCAGCCTTCTTGCGGAGGGCCATGAGCTTGCTCGCTGTCCTCGGCCTCTTCTTCTGCTTCGACTCCGCAAGGATGCGGAGCACCTCTCCCTTGAAGTACTCTATCACCTTCATGATTAGGGACTCCCTACTCTGCTCCAGAGCCTCTGACAGCGCCTTTTTCTGCATTTCGGAGAGGCCAGCATTGTCTAGATTCGGCTCCATCATGGCTGCGCTCAATGGAAGCAGGGAGATCCTTATCTCTGGTATGACCACCTTCTCTAGGTCTGGGAAGCCTAGAACCCCGTACTCCTCGAACACCTTCCTGAGGAGCTCAACGTCCTCTGAGGAGGCGTACTCCTTTATCCACTTGTTCAGCGCCTTTATCTCACGGTTCATCTCCTTTACGAGTAACGCCATTATCGCTGCTCCTCTGGCCGAGGCGAAGTATATCTTCTTCGTCACTGGCGTTTCCTCCTGCTCCTCCGCTATGACGACGCTGAATTTGTTCAGGTTGCTGTACATCGTCCTCCTTAGCGACTTCAGGTGGTTGCTGAACATCGATGGGAAGGGAGAGAACTTTATGACGCGCCTCCTAACTACGTCTCCTCCAGTCGGAATCCTCCTGTGTGTCGCCTTTACAGTCCTCCTCCCAGAGGCCTCGCTCTCCTTCTTAACAGCGAAGGACTCGTCTATCTTTGCGAGAACATCACTAAGGCGGTCTATGAACTCTATAGGCCTTGAGATGTTCCTTATGTCGATAATCCACTGGAGCCTCGATTCCGTCGGCATGTGTAGCGTTATCACGAAGCCCTGCAAGTACTGGGCGTCCTTACTCATCTTATCACCTCCTTTATTAACAAAGAGATGAACTCCCCAGTCCTGTGCTCTGGTATCATGCCACCTGCGGCCCTCTTGTGCCCTCCTCCTCTACCTCCGACCTTCTTCGTTAGCTCAGCTATGAGGTTACCGAGGTCGACGTCGCTATGGTCTGGAGCCCTCGAGGTTATCGCTACCTTCCCCTTGACCTCTGAGGGGAAGATTATTATCGTAGTCTTTCCAGTCCTTCTCATTATCGTCGTAGCAACTGCCCCAGCGTAACCGATGATCACCTCGTCTGTCCTTATGACCAGGGTGTCGTCGCACCTTATGGCAACCTTCTCAAGCTCGTTTGCCAGCATTTCCCTCCTCTTTGAAGCTAGAGAAGCCCTGTTCTTGCACTCTGGCATTATGATCTCTGGTCTGTCCAGGTTCTCCAGGAGGAAGTATCGGAATTTATCGTCCAATGCGTTGTAACCTATTGCAGCAGAGATTATCGCGGCAGTTCTAACGAGGTCCCTCGGAACTTTACTTCTGTCTATCGTCTTATCGGAGATAGCTCCGAGAAGGGCGATCTCCCTCAACCTTGAGTTCCCTATGTGGAGGGTGTGGTAGACGAGCATCGAAGCAGAGGTCGTGTCGTCCCAGACCACCCTAATACCTTTACCTACTAACTTCTCCGTCGATCCGTGGTGATCGTACACCATGACATCGTAGAACTGATGCTTTCTCATGATCCTCTTTAGATTCGCGATTACGGCCTCGGCATCTTCCTCCGCAACTGCCAGATCTGCTAGAATCACTGGCTCGTCGATTT
>Ga0180302_10000068_pt1 | contig 38532 bp, 57 predicted proteins | sample GuaBasSediGuay17_FD_121794 | JGI IMG/M metagenome (GOLD analysis project Ga0180302, IMG submission 121794) | Subseafloor sediment microbial communities from Guaymas Basin, Gulf of California, Mexico - Guay17, Core 4571-4, 12-15 cm | ecosystem: Environmental > Aquatic > Marine > Hydrothermal... | reverse complement strand
TCATGATCACACCCCGAAAAACAGACTCGATTTGAATTAAATCCTTTGAGAACAACTCATTCGATTAAGCTCTCTTAGATCTCCAAGTTCTGTAATAGCCAACTGCTCTCTTGAGAAAATCAGTTGCAGAATAACCGATCATTATCAATGATGCTGGATGACTTTCAGGCATTGTGAAGTATGCAACTAACCCGCTAACAACTCCAGCTAGTAGACGCCAAATGATCTCTTTCCATTCGGTGATCTTGTCAAGAATTATCGAGATCACAGATCCTAGAGTTGTCAGTCCAATGAAGATCAGCAACTGGTAGACATTTATCTCAATCACTCTCTTCACCAGTCTCTTCTTCTGACTTAGGTGGTAATAACTCTTCCTCTCTCACTCGATTCTCCAAGTTGATGTCATAAGTCAAGATTCCATGTCTCATGTAAAGTGCAAGTCTTCTAGCTCTCGATAACTTGGTTACTGGAACCTGTGGGATGAACTGGAATTCTGGACAATCATCTGGATTGATTCCATGAATTTCTAGCATTGGTTTGAGGATCTCAGATTCGATCTGTTCTGAGAGCAAACTCTGGTAGTAAGTGATAGTCCTCTCCCATTCAGTAACAATGCTCTCTAATGCACCAACCCTTCTACCTCTCATTGAAAGCAGCTCTTCTGGACACATCATTCCTACGAAGATTTGTTTGTTGAAGTACTCCAAGAGATCTGCTACCTTAGTCAAGTCAGGAGCTTTGACAGTCTCTATGTCTATGTAGAATGGAACTACAATATGTCTCACATTTGGTAAGGATCTCAACTTCTTGGATGCTTTCTGCAAAGCTTGAGCAGTTGGAAGATGATCTTCGTTTCCTACTCTCGCAATGTAGACTGGAAAACCTATTCGGTATGTTGCTTCTCCTAATGCTTCCTCTAGATTGAGCTTGATCCATGATGCCTTTGCAACAATCTCTATTGGTGAAATGTAATCGACTAAGTTATCATCTCTAATCAAGCCAATGTATCGAATTCTTCCATCCAACTTGACTACTTGCTTCTCTCCCATCTCTTGAGAAATCTCTACTGCTACGGGTCTTCCATATTTGTCTACTTTGACCTTGCCTGTTGCTGGATCTTTCTGGAATTCTATTTTGGTTGGTTCAATGATCCTCAACATCACAATGTCTTGCTTGAGTTTATTCGGTATGAGTTCAAAGAACACAATTCCGTACTTGAAAATAATCCGCAAAGCATTGTCCAAGAACTGTTTGAATTTGACTACTTTGAGTTGCTTGGTCAAGTACTCTCTTGCTTCATCAGATCCACCCGATAAGATCCATCGATCAGCTCCAATATCGATGACAAATCGATTGACTATCGAGAATATTTGAGGATCGAGCTTGTAGTAGAGATCGAGATGTTCCTTGGGTACTCTTCTCCTGATTTGAATATGGGAAATTGTCAGAGGCTCTCCTTCTGCTAGTACCTCGAAATCTGATAATTCTATCTTCTTACTTCGTTTAAAGAGCTTCATCGAATGAGAAGAAATCTGATAGTCTTAACTGTTGAGTTTATTCAAGAGTTGTCTAGCGAGTTCTAGATCAAGATAACCTTGCATTTCTTTACGTTTGCAATTTAGAATGACACAAGGCATTCTGAAATTCATTCTTTGAGTGCTAGGAGTTAATCCAATTGAATGGGCATACTCAGATTCAGTCAGAAATGTTCCAACTGTCATGAGGACTCTCTGTTTATTGCGAATATTGATTTGAGCTAGACTTGGTTCATGATAATGAGCATGGACTATGATATCTGCATCTGTCCTCAAATGAGCTAGTCTGATACATGCATGAACTGGATTAATCACAGATCTGTATCTGGTCTTGTGGATCACATGGATCAAGTAGGTGATATCTCCAGCTTTTATCCGAATGTCTCCTCCAAATGACAGATATGGAATTCCAAGTCTAGACAAGATGATCTCTGCAAGATCAACTCCAACTAGCTTCTGAAGTCGATATTCATGATTGCCTCTACAGACTGCAACTATTTTACCTCTCAACCTGATCATCAAACTCTCAAAGAACTTCCAAACCAATTGCTCTGGTAAATTTTCATAAGATCGCCAATTTGGGTAGACATCAGCATCGACTACATCTCCCAAGAAGACCACATAGGCATTTTCAGTCTCCTCTAAGATCTTGATATGCTCTCGTAAGAGGTCATAATCAACTCCAAGATGTCCTAAATGCAGATCTGCAAAGAAGCAGAGCATGATGTACTTGATATCTGGATCTACATTCAAAGTGATCTCATCGAGTTTGGAAATGCACTTCTCTTGAAGAGCTTTGATTTCTCTGAATGCTTTGAGGAATTCTTCTGTTGAAACTTCACTCTCAAAGACTTCAATTGGAACTCCTCTCCTTTTACCAGATCCTCTCTTCAAACCAAGTCTCTTGCAATGCTTGTAGATGCACCAATGACTAACCCCGAAAAAATCACCAATTTGCTTGTAGGTATAGCCCTTCTTGAACAACTCACGTAGTTTCTCCTCGTCTACTTTACACCTTGGCATCATTTGAAATTGCTAAAATTAATTTAAATCTTAAACCACTTTCTGAACAACTTTGATCGGACTTACCATCACTAAGAGGATGTTTGTCTTCGATCTATGCCTGTAGAGGACTTTGCATTCTCTGTATTCAGGTGTATGGCTCAAGTAGAACCCTTGAAGAGGCAAGTAGACAGGATATGATGGCACTCCATAAACTGGTGTGAACACTCGATTCTTGAAGATTATGTAAGGCATATCCTCGATCTTCTCATCTTCATGGATGCCCTCTAAGAGATACCAATCACAGTCAAAGACGTATACTCCTTCTCTTCGATCAACCACTTCTACTCTATATGGACAATATTTGAACCACAGTCCTTGTTTAACAAATCGGATAAATGATGTTGGCGATGTCATGATGCCTCTAGATGTCACTATGGGAAATTCAATTTCTAGAATTGCCTTTGCCATGCTAACACCCGTAGATCATTTGAGTATTTAAGGGTAAAATTTTGATGATAATCGAATGTGAAAGGTAAATTCGATTTTCCATTCTAATTCGATCATCATGAAATTGGAATTTCATTTTAAAATAAACCGATCAAGGGAATACGAACCCTTCAAGATAGCACTCAAACCAACTAGCTCTAGGAATCTCTCGATTGGTTTCAGAATATACTTCTTGTAGATTTGGTCATAGTCCAGCTCAAATCCATCTGGTAATTCAGTATCTTCTCGAATTGTAATCAAGGAGATCGATGGATATCCTCTCGGTACTCTCTTAATTGGAAGGAACAATGGCTTTTCACCTGCAATTATTTCCATGCCAAGGTAGGTATTAGAGTACTCAACTGCCTCATGGAAGATGGTTCTCGTCTTATAGAGATCCAGTTCTTTACGCAGTCCTTTGGGTAGGGCTATCTCAGAAATTGGCACTTCTGGAAGAGTTCGCTTAACTTCTCGGAGATAATTCGGGATCTCTTGGATCTTGTCTTGAAGGATCAATTTGATGACTTCATCCATCACTTTACTCGCATACTTCGAGATGTCAGTTCTCCTTATACCAACTTTGACCAATTTTGGAGAGATCTTCTTGCCCTTCTCATAAATCGAGAATCCAGAATATCTCTTCTTAGTGAGCAAGATCAACTTCTCAAAGTATGAATCCAGAGACATTCTGATGTATTTGTACTTCTTGGATAGTTGCTGATTAATTTGGTCAACTAGAGACATTGCTTCATCCAAACTAGAGACTTTGACAAACACGCTATCGGTATCTCCATAGATGACTTCATATCCTAGATCTTCAACAATTTGCTTGGCTTCAAGTAGGCATTTTCTAGCATTAGCAGTTACTTGAGATGCTATCTCTATAGAGAACAATGGAGATCCAGCATAAGCACACATTCCATAACATGCATTGACACAGAACTTGATCGCTCTCTGTAATCTCTTGTACTTCTCAAACTCTTCGAGTGAACTTGCTGATTTCATCCTAGCCTTGAAGGACTCTCTCAAAGTGATCAGCTTTTGAATTATCTGAGGCAACATCGAATACTTATCGGGAGACAAGTTGTACTCCAGAATAATCATTGGATAGAGTGCTTTGAAGTCTATGACTGCTACATTCTCATGAATGCCAACTTTAGGTTCGATGACTACAGCTCCTTTGTAGCTTTCATGCTTGAAACCACCCGATGGAAACTTCTTATCAGGGAATTCTCTGTAGAGCAAGATCTTAGCAATCCTAGACTTGGATAATGTTGATTTCCACTTGCATCCAACGAATCTCCTGATGGCATTCATGAGTTCTATGAGTCCAACTTTCTGTTCAATCAAGTAGCATAATTCGAGATCTCTGAGATTTCTGTCGAGAATCAAGTAAGGGTCGGTCTCTAGTGTCTTCTTCCAGTCTGTAATCTTCACTTTCTGATAAGGCAACTCAAGATAGTCGATGATTCCACTCAATGAGTGTGATCTCAATTCAGTTGCCATGAGATTAAACCACACTTCTTCATAGTCAAGTACAGTTCTACCCCAAATGGTGCCATACTTAGTCAAAGGTCTGTTCAATCTGCCTAATCTGAGTGATCTTGGAGACCTCTTGTTGATGAATGGTAGATCGAACTTAGTGATGTTGAATCCTAGAATCAAGTCTGGATTGATCTCTTTAATGAGTTGCTCGAATAAACATAAGAGATGCCATTCATTCTCTAGATGAAATATCTCAACTTGAAAATCAGTCAGTCTCTCAATAGAAGGTTCATCTCTAATTGTTGTCAGGAGGTAGATGACCCGTTTATTGACATCCATCACTCCAATGACATCAATAGGTTCTGCACCGATGCTTAGAGTAGTTGTCTCAATATCTAGCCAAATCACTCTTGGATCTGTATGGAACTCAATTGGCTTGATAGAACTATCGATGATCTCCACTCCAGTCTTGATACCTTTATCGATGAGCCATCTCTCTACGAAAGGAATTCTAGACTCATAAGTTCTGACTCCTAGATTCTCAAGGATTTTTCTTCTCTCCACAAGTTGTGGAACTGTATGAAACGTGAGTTTCTTCAATGGTTCATCAAAAGCAGAGATGTATCCATCTTCTATTTTGAGAATTCCAGAATTCTGCGGTAGATTGACATCTCTATGCACAAAGAAGTACGGATAATACCTAGTCTTGTATGTGATGAGTTTACCAGAAGAATCCCGACAAAATAAAAAAATTTCAGATGTGGATTTTATGTAATCAATCGACTGTATCTCCAGCTTCATTCAATGTCTCCAAGAACTCTACGACCTTGTGATAGTATTTAATGCATTTCCTTACGAATTCCTTCAACCCTGAAGTGCCAATCATGTTGAGGATTGGTAGCACTTCTTCATTGTAAGTCTCTTCATCGTATCTCAGAGTGATCGGTAGAACTCTTGTTACCTTGACAAACTCTGTAGGTGGAGCAAATTCTTCCTCTTCAAGTTCTTCCTCGATCTCAGGTTTTGGAACTCTCTTGACTTCGATCTTCTCAGGCTTAGTGAAGACTATGCCTTCCTTCATCAATTTCTCTACTCGTTGTTTGTACTTCTCAGTTAGAGTTACTGTAGGTTCTTCCTCTTCCACGAGTTCAACTTCTGGCTTGGGAAATAGTTCTGGAAATTCAATTCTGAGCTGTTCTTCATCCAGATGTGGAAGTGCTTTCTGGATCTCCTTGACAATGACTTCTGGCTTGTATCCTCGATCTTGATAGTCCTTGATCAATGTCTCGATCAGTAGCTTCTGTTCATCGATATGTAGTGGTGATCTCAGTTGATTTTCTATTGCAGATATGATCTTCTTCTCTACATTGTCTAGACCCTCAACCTTGATGGCTAGTGGAATTCTCAAGGTGTCTACTCTGATAGCTTTGACTCTCTCTACTCCAGCTTTCCTCAATGCACGAAGTCTCTGAGATCCTATGATGACATTGTTGTTCTCATCGACTACGATTGGTTGGATCAAACCAAAGTGCTTGAATGTCTCTGCAATTCTGGAGATCATCTTGTTGTCTGGATAGAGCCTGACATTCTCTGGAGCATCATTTAGTTGCGTGATGTCAATGTCTTCATACTCTACGTACTTAGGCTTCTTTTCTACCATTTACCAACACCCCACAGATCGAATACCCTCTCTCCAGTCTCAAATGTGAACTTTCTGCCTCTTCCAATGATCCATACCAAGTCATTGACTTCTATCTTGTCGATTACCTCTTGAAGATCTTCTCTGTAGAATCCTACTGCCTCTGGATATCTCATGTGATAGTTCGGGTCATCAACTACTAGAATTCCATTGCCTTTCCTGACAACCAATGCCTGTGCTATGAAGAACTCAGTCTCATCGAGACCATCCTCTAATGGTTCCATGTATTTACTGAGTATCGACTTCAGGTTGATCTCTGGAGCACTCATCAATTCAGTTAATTGGGTAACTACAGAAGTTGATGCTCTGACTATCTCTAGGCTTTCATCTACTTGTCTGATGTTTGCCTTGAATGAGTACCATTTACCAATTTGACATGGCATTGCTGATTTGTCTTCTCTTGCAGTCAAGATCACTAGCCATCCCTTTGGTGTTATGAAGAAGTACTGCCTGATGTATGCATGTGCATCATCTGGTAGTGGTTTACCAAAGTTTGGATTTGGTCTTCCCATGATAGTTGGTCTATTGTCTAGAGGTCTACCTTCTTCATCAGTATAGCCTTCAGCTACTGCCCTTTCTGGATCTTTCTCCCATATCGAGGTTGCTATTCTCTTCATGATCGCTATGAGATCTCTTCTCTCAGTAAATCCAATGCAGATACCTTTGATCTCCTTGAGTTTGCTCACTCTAGCTTTGAGTCTCTTCAAGTTAGCTAGTGCCCTCTTCTTGATGATGAATTCCTTATCGAGTTCTGGTGGTAAATCTTTATGGATCTCAGAAGCTGTCTTCAGATATTGCTCCCATTTCTGCTTTATCACTTCCTCAGACAAGCCAAGTTCTTTCAAAGACTCAAAGGTCTCCTTCAAATCCTGCTCAAACTTCTCATATTTGGACTTCATCAAGCTCACCCACCCGAATGTCCCATTTAAATATTGTGAAAAATCCGATAGAATTTCTAGGTTAATCGGATTCTCCTAAATCTCTCAATATGCATCCTCTTTCTGAGTTCAACAGCTCTAGGATTGTCTCCAGCAATTCGATTGTCCAAAATATAGAAATCGCTCTTATCGAACTCAGATCTGATAGCTCTTCCTAGAGCTTGTCTCACTCTCAGAATCATCTGTCCATCCATTAGAGTACTCCTCACATCTGTAGTCAGCTTACTTGAGAGATACTTGACTTGTTCTTCAAAGTATGGAGTTGGCTCTGGATAAGGTAGACCAGCAATGATGACTGCTTCAATTCTTGACAAGTTCTTTGGATCTAAGAATTCAACACCTTCTGTGAACTTACCCGAAGCTACTACATTGAATGTCTCAATGCCAGAGAGATCGACTTCCTTCATTCCCCGATATTCCATTGCATAAGGATGTGAGTAGTACTTGACAACATTATGCATCATCTCATAAGATGGAAACACAACTAGACTGAACTTATTGGGATCTTCGTATTGCTTGATAATGCATTCAATGTATGAGGCGTATTTCTGGTAAGTCTGCGAATTTCTTTGTTTCCATCTAGATGTGATATCAACTGCTATCTTGACCTCAATCTGCTCAGAAGATCTCAAGACATCAATCGGCTTTTCTACATCTTGAAATAACAGGATTCTAAGGAGTTCAATATCAGGAAGAGTTCCAGTCATTCCAATGATCATCCTCGACTGTCTATACCACTTCCATGAAATTGGAATTAAGGATCTCCAATGAAGTGCATTCTGTGTCATCTCGAAGTAGAAAATGCCTCGTCTTATCGCATAGCTCAAATACTTGAGCTTTGAATAGAGTTTCCAGATAAGAGGCTCAAAGTAGTCTTGAGTTAATCTCCAGAACTCTTCCAGTAATTGCTTGGTGATACCTCGTCTCTTCTCAAGATTGACTTTGGATAACAGTCTCAATGCTTGTCTTTCTCTAAATCTTGAAAGTCTCTTCTTGACTGCATTGATTGTAGAAAATGCAAGTCTATCTTCATCGATCATTGAATTGACATTATGAACTTCATCAATCACAAGGACTACATTTGACCAGTCGATGACCTTAGTGATCTTCCTACATTTCCATGAAAACAAGTAAGGATATGTCATGACAATGAAATCCGATTGCTTCAATCGATAGAGCAAAGTTCTGTATGGACAGATGCCATACTTTGCACAGTAATTGAGAAAGCATTCGATATTTGGAGTGTAGATCTCCTTCAGCTTGCCAACTTTACAGTCATCCCATCTCTTCTTCCTACAGATGAGAGAGATCATGTCCTCTGGTACACCTTCTCTCTTGAGAGCCTTGAAATGAGGACAGAGGACTTCTCTAGTTGTCAAGAATGTGTAATTGAATCGATTTCCTACTTGTCTGAACTTGTAGAGTTCATCCAAAACTCGATTGATCTGTTGCCTAGTCCTCACTAAGTAGACAACTTGAAGATCTCTAGGAAGAGCCTCTTCTAGCAATAACTGAATGATGATGGCAGTCTTACCAGAACCAGTTGGAGCCTCTAAGAGGATGACAGATCCTTCTTCATCAAATCTATCCCGAAAAAATCTTGAATGGATTTCTCTCTGAATTGGTCTCAATGATCTGTACGGAAATCTTGGTACTTTGCCTGAAGTATGCTTCTCAAGGACTTCAACTGTGTTCTGTTTAGTACTTCGAGTAATTCATCATCACCTGCATTGAAGACTTGAGTTATAGTGTTGAACCTATTTAATAGTCGTCTCGCAGTCTTGATCCCAATTGATGGTATCTGTACCAAGATGTTCTCTAGAATCTCAGGGATTTCCTTGCTCTTCTTAGTGTATGGAATGGTCGATTTCAGACCTTTAGCTTCTTGAAGTTTCTTGATGAACAATGCAGTCAAGTACTTCTCCAATGAAGCATCTGAGACGAACCATACACAAGTCAAGTTCCATTTCAAGTGAGTTGAAGCCATGAATCCAAAGAACTTCTTGATTGCATCATTTGGTAAGTTCTGTGGAAATGATCCATGAATGACAAGGATTCCATTGACTGACTTGAGTTCTCTCATCTGTTTCCAGATCCTAGCTGAATAGAGCGAATGAAAGAAATCTCTCATGCATTTCCTTTCAATGACTAGATCGAGAAATTGAATATCTCCAATTGGCAATCGCTTGACTCTTAAAGTGAGCTTGAGCTTCTTACAAATCTTGTAGAGAAGAGCATGAATCTCAAGAGGTTCACGAGAGTCTAAGAGCACTTCATACGAACTCGATCTCTCTGGTTGATTTGAGGGAATCATATCCCCAATCATGTTTTAGTCTCACTACACAATAAGAAGGTACTTCGATTCCCCATCGGATTCTTCGTATTTCTCTCAATTCAGGCTTAATGCTGGAGTATCTGTCAAACCATTCCTTCTTTGGTCTCTTCAAGAGTAAGACATGCTTCATGAAATAGCCAATCTCTTGTCCACCATAAGGTCTTCCAATGTCTTGTGGTTCTGTTGGAGACTTAGAAATGTGAGTGATAATGAGACTTCCAATATTACAGTAATCACATAATGTGATTATCGCATCAAGTAAAGTCCTCTGGAGATCTGCTCTAGCTGGTAGATTCTGAGTAGCAGATCCAACTGCGAGTTTGATCGGAGCAGACAATGAATCGACTACTAGAAATGCAGTATTTCCAGAAGTGATGTCCTTGTAGACTTGGGAATATTCAAACCATGCCTCATCTCTTGTTGAAGTCTTGACTTTCTGCTTTCTCTTAGGAAACTTGATGATGACAGAAGTCCTTGCCTCTGTATGCTTGAGTTCTACTTGTATGCCAAAGTATCTGAATAGCCTAAAGACATTTCTCAAAGGAACTATGTGGATCAGCTCTGGTCTGATGTCATTCCATCTGTTCTTGAAGATATCACAGAATCTTGACCAGACCTTTTCAGAGAGAAATCCTTCAGTATCGATGTAGATTGTCTCTAGACCTTCCCTTGAGAGATTCATCGAATACTGAATTGCCAAGAAAGACTTGCCTAAATTCGGTACAGAGAAAAGACATGTTGGATAACCTCTTGGCAGTCCTCCTTTCAGCAATTGATCGATCTCTGGTACTCCAGACTTAATGCTCATCTTCTCACCCGAAAAAAAATGATTAGAGGAATTTCATTATCTGCTTTCTGAAGTTGAAGTATTTGCTAGGCATTATTTTGCCACCTACGAACTTCGCATGTCCACCACATGTGACTCCTTCAACTTGAGAGATGACTTCTTTGCAGTACCATAATGCAAGATATCCTCTGATAGAGAAGTTGCCAGTCTCTTTGTTCAGACAGATCACAGTCATGTCCTTCTTGTCCATTATCGACTGTGCAATCACTCCTTCAAGCTTTGCTGGTGTCTCTATCTCGATGTAGATAGCTCTGGCTCCTCTGATGACCTTCATCTTCTTCTCTACTTGAGATCTCAATCTCCTCAGTTCTTCTATTGAATTCTTCAGTACTTGATCATCCAAGAGATCCATCAAAGTCTTAGCTTTATCGAGCCTAGTGAATGCCTGTGTTGGGTTATTCAATCTACAACATGCATTGATCAGAGATGATGCTCTAAAGCATAGCAATATAGAATATTCATCTTTCCATCCAAAATAAATGTCTGAGTAGAAGAGTTCTGGAAACTTGTTGATGATTTCCAAAGGGATATGCTCAGGTTGTCCATCTCCTGCAATACCGATAGCTACTTTCCAGAGTTCATCTTCTGGAATCTTATCCTTGAAGAGTTCATAGCAGAGTAGTGATGTTGGAACATAACCCCATACAAGTCGATATTGTCTCTCCTTTGGGTGATCTAAGTGATGATCTATGACAATTCCATTGAACTTGTTGTCAATCGGTCTCATATCCAGCATCAGATCACATGGCTCTTCTTTGTAATCTCCAAACTCTTTGGGAAACTTTAGTCTACTCAAGATGTCAATGCTCTTACAGATCCATGCAGAGACAATTCCATCAGCATCGGCATGTGTCATGCATCTCCATTTCATGGAAAGAAGATCTTCCTTCGTCACTTCTAAAATCTGGATTCCCATATTTGTCTCACAAGTCATGTTCTAACCCGAAAAAATAAAATTTATTGACTCATGAGCAATCGGATCATGTGTCTAATCTTGATGATTGCCTGTTTAGTCTTCTCTCTACTAAGTTCATCTTCTAGTAAGTGCAATGACTTCTGCATTGCCCAAAGTCTTCTGAAGATCATTTTGACATCAAGTGTTAAGATTCCTGATTCTGCATCATACTGGATGTAAGGTCTGATCTCTTTTAACACTTCCTCTTTAGCTTGTTTGAAGAGATACCTCGTCTGCTTGATTTTCAACTTGCACTCTAGCAATTCTTTGAGATAGTTCTTCTGAAGCTCATCGAAATCCTTTTCAAAGATGCCATGACTCTTCAAGATGTTCAACCACTTCCTGAGTTGTTTAGCATTCTCCTCTACGAAATACAGTCTACGTTTCTTGACAGTCAAGAGCTTCCACTTGATAGCTAATGAAATGTACTTTCTGAGTGTAGCGATCTTTAATCTACAAGTTGGCTCGATGTGGTAGAGATGGATGAACATGAAGATGCTCTTGACATCTGCTCCAGTCTTGTGCTCTTGATAGAACTTGTGAACTGCATAGAGAATGTTGATCAAGTGGACTATCCTACTTGGCAGGAAATTGTACTTCATCTGAGTCTCACCCTCTCAACTAGATTCAGTCTACCTGAGTCTTCTACAAGGACTGAATACTTGACAAACTCTGAAATTCCTAGAATTTCAAACAAGTACTCCAATCCAGTCTCGATCTTCTCCAAGTACTTTTCATCCTTTGCAATGAAATGGATCTCCATAGGCTCCCAATAAAGCTGAATTTCTTTCAAGTAACGTCTAATTGGGTAGACTCTTCGTACCTTGCCAATCCAAAAATCTCTGAATAAAGAGATGTGTAATGCCCAAATCCAGTAGAGCCAAGTCTCCCTTGAATACTTGTATGGAGATTGCTTCATCAGGTAAAGCATAACTCTCACCTTGGAGAACTTTTGATAACAGTATCCTAAAGTTTCAGACCAAGGGATTTTTCTTGCCTTGAAATCGAGGTCTTCCAATTCCTCAACATTTGACACACTCATCCACCACCCGAAATTATTTATGTATGAATTCTTTGATGATAATGATGTATGACTTACTAAAGCATGAAATCGAGAAATTACTCCCTTCAAAGATCTCTGTTATTGCCTATGGAGATGCATTTCTCATTGAACTCGATAAGGCGTTCTCTAAGAGTTTCTTCGAGAGACTTCGAGAAATTCATCCAGAATGCAGACTCTGGAGTGGAAACAGACTCATCATAGGAAATGTCAATCATGATGCAATAGTAGAATTCTTCAAGAGATTCAAGTATCCTTCACTCAAGCTGTTCATCAGAACTCAACAGTTCTTCGGAAGATTTCAAAATGAGCAACTCCTCTTATTCAAGAGATTCCCGAAGTTTGAAGCATTCTTAATGCCTGAGCCATTCAAAGTCTTCTTCTGTAGTGGTTGGTGGTTGATGTGGTCTCAGTATTGCAACTCTAAGAAAGGATATCTCTTGAAGTTCGATGAAGATGTCTCTCTAGATGAAGCATATCAATTGGCTATCAAATCACTCAAGCCGATAGCAAATGATCTGATCGAGACATACATTCAACTCTTCAATCCAGAAGGCAAGAATCTCAAAGAGATCTTGATGTCATATCGTCTAGGCAGGAGATCAGTTGGAAACATCATTAAGAATACCCGACTGAAAGTCGATCTCTCTGAGTATTCAATTCCAGACTACATGAAGCTCTTGCTGATCAGAACTTTTCCAACGAGATTTTCATGATAAGAGTTTCTTCAAAGGATCGATATTGTTTTTATTGGCTAATTCAATGGGATGATAACACAGTAGACAAGCTCATCTGTAAGCCTTTCAATAGGAAGCGATACCATCATGTCTTTGCATTAAAGCAGTTTCTTAGAGATCATGGATTTGACATTCAAGGATGCAGACTCAAGATCAAAGTCAGTTCTCCTGTATGGGAACATCCTAGAGTGTATACTTACTCATATTCAAGAGACACTCCATTCATGGTCAAACTTGACTTCAAGAGCTACACATTGAAGATCATTGAGATCCAGATAGAAGCTAAAGATGAGTACATCTACATCAAGAATCTCGAAATCCCAATAAGTTCCATCTATGAGGGTGATGAGTACTTCTTGCCTTTGATGATTAGAAATTCCTACAAGGTCAGTCCATTTTCATGATAATCGAATTAGATTTGCTCATTCGATTGGAATGTCTAATTCGATTGCTAGTTTAATGGAACCCGAAAAAAATAAGATGAAGATTAATTGTCCGATTGAATCACTTAGAGGAAAGCCAAGATTACAATCAAAGTCCAAATTACTGCAATTATGACTGTTAGATAAACGAAGACTTCTCCAGTTGTAGTCTTAGAACTGCTTTGTGTTTCCATGAGTGTAGCATCGATGGAGTTAGCAAATTTCTTGAATTCCTTGATCGCAAGAGAGCCTTTGATTGTTACGAAGTAGGTGTTTTCATCTGCTTTAGAGATTTTGATTTCTCGTTTCTCTTGACCAAGCCAATAGAGGATCGTTCCAAAGATAGCCAAGACTGGTGAAAGCAGAAACATCGCTATAATCCAGAGCCAACTAATGTCTTTACCATCTTTGGCACCCATCTCAACATCAACCCATCTCCAGACATCCCATCCTTTTCCAATAAAGTAATGCATGAAGTTCGCATAGAGGTTATTGAAGTTCAAGTCGGTCTTCATTTTGTATCCTCGAAGTTCCATCTTCCCACGCCTCCCCGAAAAATCACAAATTCTCTAAAATCTTTCTGATGATGAAACTCTCAACATTTTTCGAGGGATAAGGAAAGCGATGAATTTCATAAATTCGACTTTCAGTATAACCGATATAGTAATTCGGGTGATACTCTCGCCTTAAAGGAATGAAGAACTTATCATTTATTCGATAATCACCGAACTTTACAACTTCTTGGTAAATTTCAAAATAACGATCTTTGAATTCAACTATCAGATATCGTCTACTGATGATGACCATTCCTAGAGAATCATAGAAGACTCTTTCAGCTACAAGCCTGATGAACTTCTGAATCTTCTCAACATCTGGCATTCTCCAACCCGAAAAAAATGGATTAAAGACTCATTTCTACCATCTTCGTAAGCAATTTGACTGTTTGTAGCAGTTTGTTTGTACTTCTTGGATTGACAACAATGTAGAGAGATGAATAGTCAAATTCAAAATAGATCTCGATCAACTTATAACCTTCTCTTTGCCATTTGTCTCTCCATCTGACAAGATCTGGATAGTTCTCTTCTGAATACTGCCATCCACTCCATTCTTCAACTAATTCCCAACTGATCCAGTAATAGTCAGCAATTTCATCTTTGAGTTTCGCTAAGAGAATATCAATCAAATCTCTTTTGAACACTTCTTTGAATGCATTTGCTTCAAAAGGTACGAAGATAGTCTCGATCTTCCAGACATTAGACATCTCTAGATGCCTCTAGGAGTTCTCGCTTTAGCCTCTCAAGTGAAGGATCAGTTTCATGTTCCCAAACTTTGTTTTCCTTCTGATGTTCAAACTCCTTGACTTGGACAGCAAATTTGATTTCGTAAATGATGTGCTCAACTATCCATTCAGAGCATCTCTTGTGAGACCTCTTATCTCTACAGATCTCAAGACCTAATTCTGGAGTTATCTCCTCCAGATACTTGACCAATTCATCGAAGGATTTGCCTTCTTCAATCAATGGTCTGAATTTCCTGCAAAGGTATTCCTTGAAGTATTTCTTCTGACATCTAGTTCTTATCCATTGATTGATAGCACTTGTTGAAGGTGCTTGTTTAGTCAGAATCCACTTAGTGAGTCTTCTCTTTGGAGCATAGTAGTACCATGTATCATCTTCAAGGAGGTAGAATGATCCAAATTCTCTAACGAGATGGAGACCTTTCTTCTTGAGATATCCCCAAACGTAGTCTTCTACTGAAGTCTCTTCTTTGGATTCTTTGATCTCTATTGTTGGTTTAGTTTCCCCAAGTTCAGCTAAAGCCTTGAGTAGTCGTTTCAACTCATCGCCTTCTAACTCTAGCTTAATGTAAACAATTGCCTTCATCCAACTCACCCGATGGAAAAATAGAGGATGAAATTGCTCAGTTTTTCTTGCTTTCCTTAACTGGCACTATCTCATAGATGCCAATGCAATCAGATGTCTCATAGCTGAATGCTGGAAATGGCACTATTATGATGTTCTTAGAATTCACTAAGACCTCGACTTTCTTTCTATGATAATCCAAGAGATCTGCTCTTCCATAATATCGACAGACTATCTTGTACTTCATGTCTCATCCCGTAGAAAAAATCATGCATAGAGATGAGACTTCAAATTGTTTCCCATGTACATTCTGTATGAAAGCTTCGAGATCTCCTTCGCCAACTCTAAAATTCCAAAGACTTCATCTGGTGCAAACTCATCTCTTGTCAAGAGTGTTGAGATGATCAATGCTAAGAGGATTCTCTGATCAGATCTCTTGTATTTCTTCAACTTCTCCTTAATCTTATCGATTTCTTCGATGAACTCTTCAGCAGTCACCTTGGAAATTTCCTTCATCATCTCACCCGTAAAAATGATTTCAAATAATTTCATTGAAAGAGAGCACATCTAAGAAGTGGAATAACTTCAAGATTTTCAAGTAAGCCTTCCAACTCTTAACTGCCAGATAAAGTCCAAACTTATCATGCCCAACTATTTCAAGAATGATGCAATTTCTTGATTGCCAGAAATCTATCCAACGTTTCCATCGTTCAAAGTACCACATCTCTTCTCTTGTAGTCGATGGCAATTGCCAATCGAAGACGATGTAAGTTACCAAGTCTTTGCCAATCTTCTTTTGGAGTTTCTCAAAGAATTCCTTAAAATCGCTTGATCCAAGTGCATTGAAGACCAGATCTGAGATTGTCGTCTCTAAATCTATTGTGATGATCGCCTTTCTGTCAATCTCTAATGTTTCAAATGGAATGACCTTGCCACAATGAGGACAAACAAATTCCTCGAAGTCATCAGATGGTATCAAGTTCACTTTGTGGTCGCAAAATGGACAGACTGTTTTCATACTCTCCCCGAAAAATTTACAGAAATGAGAAGATCACTTGAAGGATCTCTCTCACAGACAGAGAATTTGGGACATCCAAACTGATCACTTCATAGATCATCCTGATTTTCTCTAGAGTTAAGATTGAGCGATATGACTTATCCAATTTCAGCTTCTTGTCCTTGAACTCTATGAATTTGATGTAACCTCTGAAGGGTTTGTAAGGTGCGTAATCGTAATCTGAAATTAAAATAGTCCTATAGATGACAATTTTGATCAAGCTGTTGATCTCAAAGATAACGATATTCCAGTTGTCTCCTTGAATTGTATATTCATCAAAAGTCATCTCGACTTTCCTAGCCATTGGACTTAGGAGTTTTGCAACTTTCGAGATCTTGGTCATCTTATCGCCTTCAATAACTACATATAAGAAAAGATCAGTTGAAGTAGATCTCTAGCCTGAAGAGGTTTCGAGACATCAAGAACTGTGTACTCTTGAATCACTCGAATTCTCTTAGAGCGAAGAACTGTCTGATAAGATCTGTAGAACTCAAGTCTTCTGCCTTTGAATTTCAGAATTCCCTCCCAAGCTCTGAGAAATCTGTATGGCTCAAAATCCCAATGAGTGATCAGAGCTAGTTTCTCAATGATGATCCTGTAAGAATCCAAGAATTCGATCAGTATGAGATACCACTTGTCTCCAAGAATTCGACATTCATTACCATATTCATCGACTTCTCTGGCTAACAAACTGAGGAATTTCACAACTCTTTTGAATATACGAGACAACTTGATCCCCGAAAAAATCATTTGGATTTAGACTTCAAAGCTTTCATGAATACTTTGAGTCCTTTCAGAAGATCATAAACTTCTTTCAGTTCTTGATGCCTTCGTTTGTTCTCCTCAATTCTTTTAATCAACCAGACTTGCTCTTTTTCTAATTTTGCTTTGATAAGTTTTACTACTTCTTTGAGGAATTCAGACAACGATGTTTTATAGAGTTCTGATAGACGATAACTCATATTACAAAAGACTGCTCTCTGTTGGCTTTTGATGACATTCAAAGTGAATTCATTAGTTTTGATCTTTGGAAAGTCTGCGAAGAGAAGATAGAAGAGGAATTCTTTGAGACGCTTTATTTCTTGTTCAAGAATATCATTTGCTCTATTGATCTGCTCTGCTTCCTTCTCTAATTCTGCTAGTCTATTGAGAATCTTCTTGCATTCTTCGATCTCATCTTTTGCTTCCTTCAGAATTTCTGGTAAACTCATGTTCACACCCGAAAAATGTCTAGAGGAATTGGAAAATTAATCGAAGTATTTGAGCTGTATTCAATTCAGCTTTAACTTCTAGCCAGACCGTCTCCACGAGACGCATCTGTTCATTGAATGCTTGACTTTCAAAGAGGTAGTAGAATTCAGTCAGAATTCGATAATTCCCTATTGAATATTTCTGACATCTCTCATCTTCTTGATGGTCATCTCGTCTCTAAAAGGAGCAATTGCAAAGACAAGAACTGGTTTGTATATCAAGATTCGAATTAAGCGTGGAAATCGAAAACGGTATATTACGATATCACAATTTCTTGAAGTAACAGTTACTTTAAACTTCTCTTCATAAACTTCTCCTTTTAGCATCAATGCTAGGAGTTTACCAATTTTGAAAAGATCGTTCATATTCCCGAAAAATCTAGAGATTCTCAAGAATTTTTCTAATTATGAAGCTCTCAATTTTATCTCGATTTTTGGGATAGCGGTAAAGTTTCCATTCATAGATTCTTCGATCACTATAATCGATGACATAATGCTTTAACTTCTTTGTCCTGACTGGAATATGAGTTTCTTTAGACATCCAATATCTTGCAACTTCTCGATAGACTAAGAATGTCTTCTTTTGGAAGATGACATCGATTAAGCGATTGGTCACAATGAGTAGACTTGAAGAGAATGGAAACACATGCTTTGCAAAGAGTCTAAAGAATTTAGTGAGTTTCAGAATGTCTGGAATTTTTATCACCCGAAGACTTTTAAGACCATCAAGGGCGATCATCTTGATGAGCGTCGAAAAGTGGATTGCTGGAGGAACTTTACTGATAACTGTGATCATCGCTACTTTCTTTGCTTTGCTCTTCACAGGATTTGCCTTAGTATGCTTTGCAGTTGGTGGTTACTTCATTCAAGGAATTGGCTTAGCTCTGCTAATCATAGGCATCTTGGAGATCTGGTCTCTAGTTGCCTCTATAGTGCTCTTTGTGAAAGGTAAAGAAGTTGGGATCTTCGAGAAATAACTCGAATCCCCGTATAAAAAATATTTTTTAATTATTTCCTTATGGCATGTCTCTTCAAGAAATCTGCTAACTTCTTCAAGTATTCCTTGTCATAACTTATCTCATAGACCAGATATCTCTGAACTGCTAGTTCCTTCTTGCATCTAGGACATTTGACATACTTCTTGTCAGTCTTCACTACAATGAATTGACCACATTCACATCTGATCAGCTTGTACATCTCCTTCACCATCAACAATTCAAATTGGACTATTTATCGCTCTTCTGTAGATGGCTTAGAAGCTTGACAGCAATATCTCGAAGATTCCTTCTCCTCAATGTACAGAGGTAAGTTTCAGGATCGTAACTTTCTATAGTGAAATTGAATTTCTTTGCTAGTCTGAGCATGACTTCATTTCTCTTCTTGACATACATGTATGCAGTATCATTAACAGCAAGAGCTAGACTTACTAAAAATGCTAAGAGCAATTTGCCGTATCCTCTATTTCGATACTCTCGTTTAATGCAAATTCTCATTATCTTGCCTCTTCGCATATAAATTGCACCAACTCCAATGATCTCTCCATCTTTGACTAGACAGTAATATCTCTCTGGATTTTCAAGGATCTTTGCTGAAGAATCGAAATCTTTCATTGAAACCAAGCCTTCTCCATGCTGTAGATAAAGATCGAAGATTTCACTTGCAACTTCTTCTTTGGTTTTATCGTCGAACTCATAAATTCTCTTGATCTCCAACAACCAAACCACCCCGAAAAAATAAACAAATTAAGGAGATCTCCTTCTGTAATCACTTATCGCCTTTGCAATCACTCTCTTAGCAGTTGGATGTAATTCACTCATTATCGCTCTGTAGACGTCTTTGAACATGATCTTGTCTTGCTTGTTCAATGCACTCTTGAATGGTTCAATTGGTTTAAGACCTAGTTCCTTAGCAGTCATTGAAAATCCACAATTGGAATCGATGACATAATCGAACTCATATTGATACGTATCGAAATCAATCTCGAAGATTTTACCATACTTGAGGGTGAGATTCATAACCAAGTTCTGAAATGCAAATGCCCTTCTTGGGTGAGTTTCACATAATCTGATCTCAAAGGTCAATGGTTTACTGCTATGTTCTCCTGAATTGAGTGTAACTGCTTCATAGGATCTCGAACAACCACAGTTCAAACACCAGATTATCCTACGTGGTTCGAGATCATCAATGAAGTATCGAGGATATCTCGCCCATTCTTCCCAAGTAGATCTGAAACGAGAATTTGTCTTGAATGAGAGCAGATTTGAACCAAGTGTCATCAATGCAAGGATGTTATAACCTGTATCTAACCACATTTTGACAGTTCTATTAGCAGGTCTGATGTGTAAGTGATTGCCCTGTTCTCTTTGTCTCTTCCATTGTACGAAATTATCGACTAAATCGATGACTTCTTTGGGATATTCAGAGTAACGGAAGACTCCTAAGCTGAATTCCCAAGGGCATGCTCCCCACTCCCCACGAGAGGGAGTGAGTCTGAGCCGTCCCAATCGCCTCCCATGTACTTCTCTGTAAATCTCCTGAAATCAAAATCTATGAATCGCTTATAGACTTCGATTTCCTGACCCCATGTTGGAGGAGTTCTGATTCTGTAGTTCAAAGCTATGATCTCTTCGCCCTTCTTGAGAAGTTCCCATTTCTTGATCAGTTTCCTTGCTTTATGACAGTTTTTAAGCATCAAAATTAGAATTGGGTTTCCTCCTTCTCGAATGATTCTCTGGCAAACATGCCTAAACTCACATCTTGCACAAGTCAACTTTCCACCCGTAGGAAAAATGGATTAGATGTATCTAGTGAAGAACTCTGAAATTCCCTTCCATCTAGATCTGCGTTTCTTACGCTTCTTAATCTTGATTCTCTTGTATTCTTCTTGAAGGATCACTTCAAAGTCATGATCTACTCTTTTTCTCAGAATTCCAAGGAAGTGATAACCATTGACTCCATAAGACCTCGAAGTAGTGATTAAGTTATCAGAGATCGTAAATGATCCAATGAGATAGATTGTCCCATCTCTGAATTGAAGTACAACATTTCCAACATTCATTTCGTAGATGGCTTTAGCTAATTTTAGTTGCTTATGATATTTCCTAGCCATTCCAATGAATTCTGTGAGTACCCAAGAGTCTGAGACTAAACTATCATCATTTTTCTCATAATAGACATAAGGATTGCTGTAGAAGTTTAGTGTTTGGATTTTGACATTCTTTGAGAGAACTCTACCGATTCTATAGTTCTTGTACTTCTCGCTTATACCCTTCAGAAATCCAAGTAGAATCTCTGCTCTCCAAGTGAAATCTCCATTGTGTGCAAGTAGAACTCGCTTATTGCTACTGAGTATCGGTTGAGTATTTAGTTCATTAATTGTCCCAGCAGTAGCTGTCCTTAAGTGAATTATTGCACCATTCAAGTAGTAGTCGTTATCGAGTTCTGCGAGGATTTCTATCGGCTCCATATCTACGCCTTTTACTAGATGCCAAGTACGATCTATGAGCAGTCCACCAATTCCTCGTCCATCTCTACCATCGTAGTTGATATCTTGAATTCTCTCAATCAACTTTTTATCAGCTCTTTCTGGATCTGGAACATAAAGAATGATACACATCTTCTCAACCCGAAAACTAGAGAAACATGAAGATCAGCTTGAGAATCTGTCTGACATCAGGATTCCATTTGTAGAAATGAATATTCCTGATCTCTAAGTATTCTTTCAGTTGAGGATTGTCAGGTTTAGTTCTCGCAGAGTAATAACCAATAATTCTGAGTTTTAAGCCATCAACTTCAATTTCCTCATTCCATTCACGTTCATCATCTCTTCGATGGCATAAGTAACCAATCGAAGTTATTGCAAGGACTTGAATGAATTCGATTCTTAATGAACCAAGGTAATCGTAGGAAACTCTGATCAAGCCTTTGTCATCTGAAATCATTACTTCCTCATCATACCACTTTGAGTAATGAGAGTTCTTGCCTAGATGTTGAAGAATTCGATGAAGTTTTCTCAAGAAGCTCATGGTCTTACCCGAAAAATCTCATAAGTTCTCAAGGATCTTCTTGAGGACAAATCTTTCTACATTGTTTCGAGGATAAATGTAGTAAAGCTTCTCATAAATTCTGCCTGATAAGTACGAATAACTATAGTTAGGGTGTTCCTTCACTCGCATTGGTGGACTGAAGATCTTATCAATTGAACATGTTTCAAATCGAGCTACTTCTCGCTCTATTTCAAATGAGAAATCTCTGAATTCAACATAGATCATTCTATTTGTCTGAATCAGAAGACCAAGTTTTAACGGCATTACTCGATCACAAACGATCCTAAGCAATTTCATTATCCGTTTGATATTGGGCAAGTTCGCACCCGAAAAATCAACTGAATGCATGTTTCAAGATTTCTCTCAAACAAGTTAAGTTATCTTCTTCAACATTAAACCAGAGAACTTTGATCTCTATGAGTTCTCCTTCAACAAAGTAAGTCTTGAATATAGTTCGATTATTCACTCTGTATACCTTGCCTTCTGCTAAGCTTATTGGATCTCTAATACATGGATTCTTCGGACAGATTGCTAGTTTTCTCCAAACTTCAACTCGGATTTCATCTCCAAGAGGATTCAAAATTACATCAATGTTATCACCTTCGACAGTATGCAATGGATCATAAATCCTCTCAAACCAGACAGAGAGTAATTTTATCAATCTTCCGATCTTCTTGAGATTCTCTTCAGTACGTTTCTCCCAAGCAAGTGTTCTCACTTCTTCAAGCAAGTCTTCTCTTGCCATATCTAGGCAAGTTTCGAGATTCTCCCAATCTTCAATGAAGTAATCAACTCCTCTCTTGAGCAATAAGTAACGACCACATTTGCACTCATAAATTGAAATTTGAGCATAATCAATGTCTGGATCTGTCAAAGTCACAATGAAATGAGCTTCTGGAGAACCACAGTTGGGACATTTCAGATCAAGCGGTAGATAGTCCATAACAATACCCGAAAAATCTAGAGCAATTTGAAAATCAAGTCTATCAGTTGCTTAGCAGTTAAATATTGCACAGTTCTGAACTCCCTTGCTACATAGTATTCTTCTCTTCCATCTCTAGGCAGAATTTGAATATGCAAATAGACATCAAAGGAAATTTGATTAATTGTGATGCTTCCTCTTTGAACATGCACATGGGTTATCGGACAGAAGTTACGCATACAGATAATCGCCAACTTCGAGACTCTGATGGTAAAGCCGAATTGATTCTTGCAGATCCAGATCCTGTATCTCTCATTGGCAATAGCAAGAGTTTCAGTTTCACCATCTTTGAAATAAAGGTCTTCTCCCAAGAATTGCAAGAGCTTCCTTGCTCTTTGAATTGCGGTCATCGATTCAACCCGAAAAATGATTAAGAGTATTTTCAAGCAACTGCATTAGGAGTTTAACCAAGGATCTCTCAGTTAGAGCAAATCCAGACCAGACAGGATAGTAATCGTTTCTTCTCTTCCTTTTGTAAACTGTTACATTTGCAATCGAATTGATTCTGATGAAGATCTTAGCATTCTGAGTTTCGATCTTGTAGAGTTCTGGAGTTAAGGTCTTGATTTCCTCAATGAAGTTGAACAGTTTAAGAACTCTCTTATCAATTGGTTTATCTTGCAAGAATTTTGTGATCCACAGATTTTCTAGCCATCTAAATGATTCTGTGAATACAGAGTTTTCTCTAAATCCCCTGTAATAGATGATGTTGCTTGCACCTGCTACATATTTGGTAACTCTATGAAGATCAATGTATGAGTAATCCTTAGTTGGATCTTTGACCACATATCCTTTTGGAACTTTTGGCTTGCTTCTTGTAGTCATTCGCTTATCTTCAATCCAAACAGGATGCAGACCTAAACTCTCAACTAATTTAGATAAATCTTTGTTGCTCTTGAACTTCAAAACCTTGATGTCAGAAGGAAGTTCATAGCAGAATTCTGTCGGCTCTCCATTGAGATCTATGTAATGCACGTAGACATTGAAACAATTCACATCAATCCTTACTGGTAGACCAATTTCAGAAGCTACACCATTGAATTTTTCTACTGTAGTTATTGAAGGGTATCTCTCAACTCTCCATGTCTTCTCAAGCTCATCATAAGTGATCAAGTCTGTCCAATACATTCTGAAGATCCTCTTAGTTCCTTCTTTAACTAATTTGTAAACATAATCATCGTATTTGTAACGATATTTTGCAAATACACCTTCTGGAACAGTCCAAGCTCTGAAGAATTGCCTTGCTAGTCTATAGAAGTCATCAGAATTTCGAGCAACAACCATATTCACACCCGAAAAACTAACTTGAATTAAATTCCAACTGACCAATAACCACTCTTGATGGAAACTTTATTCAGCTTATCAAGTTTATATCCTTTGTAAATCACAACTTCAAAACTCTCATCTTTACGTTTTATGACTTTGATACAGATCTCAGATCTCGTCCATCTAGCAAGTCTATTTGAAAACAGAGCAACAACACAAACTGATCTCCTTGAATACTTATCGAAGTACTCTAAGACTTCTCTGATTATCATGCGAGTTCTCTTCCTGATCTCTTCAAAATGTTCTCTATTGGCTTCGTAAGTCCTTGGGTGCTTTCGCTTGAATTCATTAAGTGTTTTCCAGAATTCAATAAGAAGCATTTCAAACCCCGAAAAAATTAACTTAAGTATTCCCAATTAGGCAGAGCTATTTCACAGATCATCTCATCATAGAGTTCCATGATCTTATCTGCACTTAGCTGATTCCATAAGCTTATCGGAAGCTTCATAGCTACATAATAATAGACATATTCACCACGTTCTTCAAACAAAGTGTACATAGAAACTTTGTATCCATTAACTTGCTTAGTCAAAACAGGGACATCTTGCCATGTCTTGATGTTATCTTTAATGGATTTCTCATATTTATCCTGAGCTAGTTGCCCAACTAAATTTTCATAAGCTTCTCTATATTTTAGACCGTCCTTAACAGCTAATTCTAATGCTTTAGCTTTGCATTGCCTTATTTCATGCTCTTCTAAGAAATACTCATAATCAGAGACATCGAATGCTTCCAAGTAAATGCTCTCATAAAGTAGTAAGAGCTTGATGACTACACAATCATCGAATTCTTCAACTTCATAATCATTTGATTCCAACTCACATCTCTTATCCATAATCGAACCCCGAAAAAATCAACTAGCTATCAGAAATCTTGAATGAATGATCCAATTCAAGAGATACATGCAGAACCAAGTGTATTTCTCCATTCCAAGAGTTCTGCCTGCGAGTTCAAGTATCTTCTCTAAGTCATAGTCAGACTTCTTTAGCAATTCAAGAACTAAATCATTCGGTTCATTTCCGCTCTCAAAAACCTCTTCATAGATTTGAGTTATGAGTTTTCTGATATCTGACATCTTCTCAACCCGAAAAATCTTAGTCAGAAACTTCTAAAGCAATTGCAAAATCCTTCTGAAGATCTCAATTGGTGAAGTCATCTTGAGTGAAATCAATTCATAGCAAATATCTGGCTTAGGCAGGAAGAATGGCTCTTCTTGAAATCCAAATTCTGATGGCTCTTTGCGTAGAGGTATCATATCTTTTCCTTTGTAGTAGAACAGAACTTTGTAAATATGGATTTTATTGGTTTGAGCACTTGAATAGATCATAAACTTCTTCTCTTCAATTTTGAAATCCCATTCAAGAAATGCGGAATTCTTAACTTCAAAGCATAACTCTAACAATTTTCTCAACTTGAGAAAATCTTCAAACATAATCGACCCGAAAAATCTTAGATAAGACAAATTTGATGACTTCTATAGGAGTTCTGAATTCCTTGCAAATGTATTCCCAAAGGTAACCGCTTGTCATTGCATATCCTCTGCTACCCCATTGTTGCATCACACTAAACACGAAAATCCCTCTCTGAAATCCAAAAGTATCTCTAAAAGGTATCAAGCTATCATCATAACGTACTACAGCTTTGTAAATCACTACTCCATATCCATTCAGGTACTTTTCAATGCCTACTACGATGTTTGCATTATCTAAATTGAAGGATAATCCTTCTTCGACCAATATCGGATCTTCCATTGGTAGTGTTACATCGAAGAACTTGTAAATTTTCCAAATTCCTTCGTCGATTTTAGTGTTCATATCAGACCCGAAAAATAGATTAAATGAATTCAGGCAAACCAAGGTCTGGATAATCCATCTCTTCTAGCATTTCTTGGAATAAATCCATGATCTTGTCTGCACTCAGCTTCTCGTAGAGTTCTAGAGGCATTTCCATCTCTACATAATACGTGATGTAACTGTCGAACTGTGAAATTGAAGTGTAAAGTCTGACTTCATGTCCTTGGACTTCTCTCACTACAGTTTCTGTCTTATCCCATTCCTCTACTCTCTCATCGATCTCATCAGAGTGCTTTTTCCAGCATCTCTCTATCACTTCCTCTTGATAAGCAATGTCTAGAGGTACTCCATCAAGAACTCTTCTCTCAAGTGCAATAGCTCTAGCTTCTCGTAGTTCCTTCTCATCTAACCATTGCTCAAAATCTTCGAGATCACAAGTCTCAGGAAGAGCATCTTCCTCTCCATAAATCGGTAAAGAAATATAGACACACTTAAAATCGTAATCGAAATGCACTTTATAGCCATGCTTCCATAAAATCTCTTCTTTATCCTCCATACTCAAACCCGAAAAACTTCATGTGTTTTGAAAAATCAATTGGAGTATTTTCCTTGCATTTCTCTCAAAATCCCAGAAGTAATGTCTCTCAAAGAAAGTTTTAATCTCGTATTCGAGTCCTAAATTGCCGATTTCTCCTGTGAAATACCATTGTAAATCATCGAATGTTCTCCTAAATGGCGGAAGATCTTCGTGATACTTTACTAATTTCTTGGTGATTTGCAATGTTTTCTCTGTCAGATAAAGATCTATCTCGACAGACTGCCTTTTAGCATGGATACTATCGAAGAGACCAATTACTCTAAATCCAGAAAAACTCAGCATTGTGGCTATAAATTTCATTAAGCGGAAGATGTTTAACCAATATTCGTCTGTCATACTTGACCCGAAAAAATTTATTCAATTTTGATCTTAACTTTAGTCAGAGGATTTTTATCTGATGTTGAAATTCCAATAATTCGATGCTTCTTCTCAAGTCTTCTAAGCATTGGTTTAGCTTCTTTTTCGTCGAATAAGTACCAGTCTGATGCGATAATCACCAAAGATCTTCCTTTGAATTGCTTTAACCACTCCAAAAATGGCTTTAGCTTAGTTCCTCCCCTTCCTTTAACCTCTAGTTTCTTTATAGTAGTGCGATAGTCTTTAACTTCTTGCACTTTAGCGTCCCATTGGATCAGTTTAATCTTCTTTAGTCCTCTTGCTCGACAAAATCCTAGAATTTGAGAAATTGCTTCAGACAGCTCTTGAGGTCTCATCGAGCCAGAAGTATCTAGTGAAACAATGATTTGCTTTATTTGAGAAGATTTCTTCCTTGCGAAGTAATCCTTGCATTTTCTATTTTCTTTAGTCAGATCTAAATCAGATTTCTTAGAAGTCAATAAAGTCAATAATCTTCTAAGCTTGATTTTCCATATCGGTCTCTTCACTTCTAGGTCTATCAGTTCTTTGAATGATCCAGCTTCTCTTCCTGCGACTTTGATTAATTTCTCTAGAATGTCCTTTAATCTGTAGAGGTTATCGAAGTAATTATCAGATTGAAATGATCCTTCTCGTAGTTTCTTCATTTTGTTACTTGGTTGGTAATTGTGAGGATTTGTTCCTCTTCTGCCACCACTTTTGCACTTGTCAGAGCCAAGATCTTCAGCTAAAGACTTTCCAAGTGGTGTTTTTGGAAACTTCTTTACGAGTAAATCTCTCACTTCTGGCTCTGAGAGTTTCTTTAATTCCTTATAAGGCATTAAATCCTTCAAATCCTCTAAGTAGTAGAGACCTTCTAGCTTCTTGAAGCCATCATCTAGTAATCGGTCATTGATTATCATGTCCATAGCAATATTCATTAAGGTATCTTGTGTAGAGTACTTCAAATGTCCTCGCAAGTAATGACTTATCTCATGACAGAGGATAAATCTCTGTTGGTGAGGTTCTAATTTCTCGAAAAATCGTTTTGATACGATTATTCTACTCGGTTGAATTCCTGCATAGTAAGGCATCTCTGGATCGTACCAAACCTCAAAAAGTGATAAAGTTAAGCCATAGAAGTATTTCGCATCTTTTTCGCAGAGTAATCCAGCTATGAGATCATTGATTGCTTCTTTGAATTTTCTAAGATCATCACCCATCATCTTCACCCCGAAAAAACAAAATTAATTTGATTACAAGTATTTCTCCATTTTCTCTATGTATTTCCACATCTCATCGTCCCAAGTTATTTGCTCCATGATCTGCCTTGTAAACTTCCTGTCTAAAGCTATCCAGAACATCATCAGTAGAGATCTGTCATTTTGTACAATGTAATTAATGAATTTTTGTGCTTCTTCAAGTTTTATGAATTCTCTATTTATTGCGTCAGCTAAGGTGATTACTGAATACAATTGAACTTCAGGTTTTACTGTACTGATCATCTCAGGTCTCTGGATCAGTTCTTTTGGTGGAATTGGTTTCAATTTGAGAAATGCTAAGAATTTTATCGCTACATCTTTACCAAGGCAACCTCGTGCAATCTGATTTTCTAGATCTAAGTCTCTTGCATCGTAGAGAGTACAACCACAGTCTTCCCAAGATCTCGGAGTGGCGAAGTTTTCTAATTCTTCTTCATTCTCATCTAGAGTTACAAAGTACTCTGGATTTCTCTGAAGGAATGCACAAACACGATAATCGAATTTGTTTCCATGTTTTCTTCGCATATAGAGAGTAAACTGCTCGACAGTAAATGGTTGCATCTCTACGATTAATACTCTGTTCTTATCCCTAGAGCCTAGAATTTCGATCTGTTCAGTATCTACTGCTCTGTTACAGGCAGATATGACCATTATATTTCTGTTGATTATCCCTCCTATTTCCTTATCGAGCAAAAGTCTTTGTGCAAGGTGTTTTACAGTCTTATCTTCTACGACATTTAACTCATCTAAGAAGATTATTCCATGTCTTGCCCTCTGAAGAAGCTTGATTTTTATCGGAGGCTTCCATGTAACGTACTCTTCAGTATCTTTCAAACTACCAAGAAAATCTACTACGTCTATTGAAGGTAAAGGAACTGACCAGAAAATGAAGTACTTTGGTGGTTGATTTGCTTTTAACCTTGCTAACATGTCCTTGTAAATCTCGTAAGCTTCATCATCGAAAATCTCATTCAAGCAAATGAATTGAAGACCTAATTCCTTCGCTATTTCCTCTGAAACTTGTCGAACTAGTGATGACTTGCCTATTCCTATTGCTCCTTTTATCAAAATCGAAGTTCTACGACCTTTGTATTTAGCTTTGATTAGCTCCCCTAGATCTAGGGGAGCTATTGTCCAAATTTCCTTATTTTCGGACATCTTCTCGACCCGAAAAAATAAAATTTGGTTGAATTTATTTCCAATTAGCTTTGATAAATTCTCTAGTCAGTAGATCTACTGCCCAATACTTGAAGCTAAAGTTCCAAAGCGAATTCAGAGAAGGAATATAGACTTTAACTCCTTCATTCGTAGTTAAAACAAAACCCCATATTCCTCGTTGAAATTTATGTCGAGCTATCCCAAGAACGGGATAGCTCGCTACCTTCTTCATTCTCAAGTAAATCATGCTCTCTCCCGAATTCCATTCTTTATATTGGTCGAATTAGAATGGATAATCGAATGAGAAAATCCAATTCGATCATTATAAAGAATGAGAAACCCGAAAAAAAAATGAGATTTCAAATTTAGAAAAATCGAAATAGGGGAGAACTAGGAGTGATTTTAGCTCTGATGCATCGAACTGTTGCTTCCTCGGAGTTTCTTCGTAAATGCTTAAAGCCATAACTTAATGGTTTAATCCCTAGAAGTTCTAGAGTTTTAGTGAATTTTCTTAAAGAAGTATACTGCGTTCCTGTTAGAGGTGGTGAAATTGGTAGAATAACTAGAGATTTTGCACTCCAGTCGAATTTCTCTATGTACAATATCTCTACGATTTTGCTTTTACCCATGATCTCTCCCGAAACCCGACCCCATCTAGCCTTTATCTCTCTCCCCAGAAGTGCATTTGGGGAGAGAGGAGGGATTAGGCTAGATGGGTTAGGTCAGTCTGGGCGACAGGATCAAAGGGCGTTGGGTGAGTTTCGCCCAATAGGGTATCCCTCGACCTATTGGGTTATCCCACCCACACCCACCCCGTTTTACCCCTCTAGAGATTGCTCCCTAGAGGGAACCCCGCTTTTAATAAGCGAGGAAACGGGGATCAAGAGGGCGTGGGTCACGAGGGACACCCTACGCCCTACCCTGTCGCCCTTCTAAATCGAGGATCTCTCCCTAGAGACACCCTAAAGATGCCAGACCTCATGTCCCATCTCTCTCCTATCCCATTAGGAGACCTCAGTCTCATGTCAGGAGACTTCATAAGTCTCCTAATGGAATAAGAGAGAGTACTTCAGTCTGGCAGAGCTTTAGGTTAGCCTCTAGGGAGAGATACACCATTGAACTTCAAAGTACAGCATTTTTCTTCGGGCACAATTGCCCGAAGGGAGAGGACTTTACCTCTTCTAGCAAGGAGATAAATCCCCTTGCTAGTCGGGTCTCCCCGTAAGCCTCTCCACATACGGGGAGTTGCCCGAATCCATAAGGCAGGTTTTCCCTGCCTCACTTCATGGGATCACTCCTAAAGCCAGACCCTATAGATCCTCGACCTCCTCTGCCACCAAGAGGGCGTTTTAAATCACTAAAGGAGGAAGCTATGGTTCTTGGTGGCAGAGGTCATTAGTCTTCCTATAGGGTCTGACTATAGGGTCATATCCCTATGGAGTGGAGAGCATGATGATACTCTCCACTCCATATATTGAAGTGTTAAACTTGCTAATAAACATTTAATGATCAAAAATCCTCTTTTTGCGAAACAGAGTTCAAATTGGTCTTTTCGGGCATTTTTGAACATCAATTCATGTTTTCCAAGAATTTGGATAAAAGTCTCGCCCAGAGTTTTGAGAGCAGAAAAATTTGCGGGGCGTTATATAAAGTCGAACAGATTTAACCTTTTGAATTCACTTTACTAAACTTGATTTTCTCAAATTGGATTAACCAATTCTCATGGAATAGCTTAACTTATTGTGCATAAGCTTAATTCCTTTATATGCAAAATGCTAAAATCTTATTCGATTTTCCAAATCACTTGAGAATTAACACAAAATTTCTCAAAAAGCTCGGACTGACCTCTTTTTGCAAAACAGAGGAAAATTTATCATGAAAACTATATTAACCACTTTAACACTTCAAATTATGGAGAATATGCACTACGATTTAGGAATGGTTAAGGTAGTGATAACCCAAGGTAAACCAAGGACATATCTAATGCAAATTACTCCTAAGTTTCCAAGGGATACTTTAAGAGTACTTAGAAGTAAAGGAGTAGTCTTAATAGAAGTAAAGGTGAGATAAATGCTAGCAATTCAAAAATCCCAAAAACCAAAAACCAATTTGAAAATCGAGCACATAGATTGTGAAAAAATCATGTATGTTTGCAAAAAGTGTAGAAAAGTCGTTTATATCCTATACGTCGTCGAAGATAGAGTGATTAAAAGTGAAATAAATCCATGCATACATGTACCACTAAAGCCTTTTAAGTAAATCCCAATAGGGTTAAACCCTATTGGGTAAAACTTATTTTTTTGATATCCATTTTGATTTTACGATTTTCTTCAAGTTTTATGTGCTTTTGAATTCTATCAGCATTTTGTGATGTGAAATTTTTAAACCAAAAACCTGCCTACATCACTCTAAAATGTTGCATTTTGCATTTTGGAATTGGATAAAGACTTAAGTTAAAGTCTAGCTTTATTGAATTTCAAATAACCAATTGGTGATATGCACAAAATAATTTGTGCAATAGCACAAAATCAAAATTTTGAAAATTTCGCAGTTTTCAAGTTTAGCTAATTTCTTGGATAATTTTGTAAAAGTCAGCTTATGTGAAATTTTGTAAAGTTTGCCCTGAAGGACATGCCTCTCAAGTTTGCATTTTGAGATTTTGAATTGGATAAATTTCGAGCCACTCAGTCAGACCTTATCCATTTTGAGAATTTCAATTTGAAAATTGCACAAATTTCGAGCAATTGCACACAAAAACTCAGCATTTAGATTTTTCACATGAATTGCACGAGTATTCGGCAGAAGTTATTTTGTGAATTTAATTGAAACCATGACTATTGGTGATAATCAGTTACAATTAATGACTAATGATGATCATTTAGCTAAAGCTTTACCATAAGCTAAATCAATTAAGTTTAGTTTCCTTTAAGACTTGAGTTTTACAAAATTGTGCATTTGTGCCCAAATATTGAATTCTGTTGGCAAAATTCAGTTTCGAGCCAATTTGTGGATAAAAATCGACAATAGATATTTAAGTACAAAATCGTATAATCCATGATAAACCATGAAAAAAGTAAAGGGTAAGGGTAAGGGTAAGAGAAAAAGAAGAAGTAGACATACTACACCATATCTATGCATTATCTATGTGCCTCAGAACAACAGATTAATACTTCAATTCTATTCAAAGCACTTCAGTTTTGTGGATAAATGGGAAGTCAGAGATTTCCATGATATAGCACAAATTCTAAGACTTTTACCTAGCTTTAATGACCGAGAAATTGCAAGAGCTTTAAGGTCGCTGAACAAAAATCACAAGTACATGCATTTTTACTTCAACACCCCAAAAGTGGTGATAAAATGAGTGCATTAGCTGAATTGTTTAGACCTAATCCCTATTCTCAACTTCACTTAATCCAAAAACTGATAAATCAAGGAGTATGCAACAATTGTTATCTCCATGATCACCTTATAGTGAAATTGCAATTTCTCAGTATGCACATTGATATCAATGACATAATCACAATAGTAGTGAAATGTCCTAAATGTAAAAGACTTAGCATTATCAAAATCTCAGATATCCTAAAACTAAATAGTGAGGTTAAGTTAGTTAAGGATACTAGATACTTCGATTACTACTAAACCAAAATCCAAAATCTTTTTTTTGATAAGCCTTTTCGATTATTCACAATTTAGCATTTTCTGAATTTTGTTGAGACCGCTAAAGCACAATATCCTTAATCACTTGAGATAATCATGGATTAAAAGCTAACGATATGGGATAAGCTAAGAGTAGTCATTTTGATTATAGCACAATTCAATTCATGCCTTTAGCTTATGCCTTTATCCATGCCTTTTAGCTTATCCATGCCTTTAGTCATGCCTTATGCCTTAATGCCTAATGCCTTAATCCATGATCATGCCTTTACATGCCTAATTGAATTCACTTAATGCCTTATGCCTATTCGTGGCTTTACGATTTTATTCACAAAATGCCGAATTCTTGAAATCACCAACTCAGACATATCACTAACTGAGTTATCCCAAAATGCACAATTGCTTAAGACTTTAGCATATCCATAAGCTGACTTCGATTATTCGCCAATTCGCCGAATTTGGATAAATTTTTGAGAGCTAGATCATGGATAAGCATTTAAGGGATATGGTTTAAGCTATTGGAAAAATGCTTTAAGTTAAGACTTGATAAGATTATTCGATTTAAAGCACAAATTGTGAATAAGGAGTTATGGGATAAGGAGTGGGATTACAAAAATTTTCAAAAAATTCAAAAAATTGAGCAAAATTTGAGCTGATCATGGCAGTATTCACATCATGCAACAGAACTATTCTTCGACTCTTCCCTCACTTAAGTGATCCAGCATCAGGTCTCTGATACATGCTTCGTGATAATCTTTCAGCAATTCTTCGACATCTTCAGCTTTGCCTATGACTGTGATCTTGTATTTCTTACAGAGATTGCACCACTCATCAATTCGGATGAAGTATCCTTTCCAATTCTTCGGATCTAGACCGTCTCCTCCTAACTTGTCAAAGAATGCCTTAGCAAACACACCTCCTACACTTTTAAGATGCCATAAGATCTCGCTTCCTATGAAGTCCACTTCTAAAAGGAACATCAGATTTCTATTTGTTAGCCAATCTAGACTTCGTAAACTTAGGAAGACCAATGGATAAGAAGGCTTGTTCTCTTCTCGTTTAACTGAAGCCACTTCGACATCTGTTATCTCAAAGATCTTGCCTACATCGTATCCGCTTAAGTGATCGGCATTTGATGTTGGAATTATTTTGGAAGGAATTTTGTTGATCAAATTCTTCACCTCAAATTCTTGCTAGATGTTCTAGCTTAGCCCACATCTGTACCATCTCTTCTTTTAGTGATTTCAAGAACTCGATATCTCGATCATGTTTGAGGATTTCCTTAGAAATCTCTCCAAGTTGCATTTCAGCTTGTGGATCTTTGTCTGCTTCCTTCTCAAGTTCCGCATATTGTTTCTTCAGACTTGTTAAATTCTTCTCTAACTCTGCAATGGTCTTAGGGATTTCATCAGCTAAGTAGTCAAGCAAGATCTGGACTAGATGTGGCACTTCATCCATGATCCAGAGGTACTCAGTCAGTCTAGTATGTCCATGTGCAATTTCAAGCCAAACCGCATCTTGTCCCTTGTAAATTCTTAAACCTCTAAACTGAAAGACCTTAATCGGTTTCATCAAGTACAACTCGGCTAACGCTTATTTAAATTTTCACATGAGAACTTTCTCTGGTGATCCAATGGAAGAGCACAAACCGAAGATCAGCATTTGCAGTCATCTAGCGATTATCATCATTGTCTGTAGTGCTATCTTGACCTACACAGAACATCTCAAGCCTATCGACTTCATTACAATCGTATTTGGTGTTATTGGGATGGTTACGGCTTTAACAGTCTTTTTCATGATCTTCATAAGAAGCATCATTGAGTGAGCTTGAACTCAGTTTTAAATCCATGAGGCTCAATTGATTTGGTGTAAACATGTCCGCTCTAGACAAGTTGAAGGCTAAAACTGAATGGACGATTTACAAGTTTAAAGATCCAGATGGCAAGATCTATCGCCTCTTAAGAGCTGGAGCCGATCCTAACGAACTCAAGCCTTATGCAACTGAGAAGTTTGAGGGCAATGTTTTGCTTAATGAGGGTATTCAATTACTCATAGAAATCATTACGGGCATTGACACGACTTCAAACAAATGGGATTCTTCTAATGCTCATATAGGAGTTGGAGATAGTAATGCTTCTGAAGATGCTTCTCAGACTGGTCTTCAAGGATCTAACAAGGCTTTCAAAGGAATGGATTCTGGATATCCAACGAGAAGCGGTAATACCGCAATTTGGAGAGCTACGTTTGGTGGAGACGAAGCTAACTTCCATTGGTATGAGTTTACTGTAGTGAATGGTACGGATGATTCTGCAACGAACTTGAACCGAAAAGTGGTAGACAAGGGCACTAAAGCATCTGGAGAGACTTGGACTGTTCAGCTTGAAATTACATTCAGTTAATAGCAACTGCACTTCAAGTTTTTTCGATGGGTTGGCTTTCAGGATGGTTATATCGTAAGAAACATGAAATTAATGGCTCTAGTGCAGGTTCTGTCTCTGATTATCAAATCCGATTTAAGGTGCATTATGGTTCTGGCACCGATAGTGGTGAAGACGTTTATTTGAATAATAAATGCAGGTCTGATTTTGGAGATATTCGATTTACTAAAGACGATGGCACTACACTTCTCAAGTATTGGATTGAAGAGAAAGTTGATAGCGATTATGCCATTATTTGGGTGAAGATACCGAGCATTCCATCCTCTGGATCGACGACGATTTACCTCTATTATGGCAATAGCAACGCTACTTCACAAAGTAATGGAGATGAGACATGGGATTTCTTTGATGATTTCAATACCAACCTCGATAAGTGGACGATTAATGATGCTGGTGGAACGGTCAGTTTAGTAGATTCGCCATCTGTAGAAGGCAAGAGTTGTGAGATCAAAGATACTTCCACGAGTGCGAATGTCTTAGTTTCTCGATTCGGATTCGAGTCAATCAACTATCGTTGGAAGCTTCATGTACGACGGGCAGAAACCAACAAACGATTCGGAATTGTCTGGAATTATCTTCCTGATGGATACAAGCTTTGGTTGAACTTCTATTACGATGGCAAGATTAAATATTATGACACAACTTGGCATGACATTCAAAATTATTCAGCTGACACTTGGTATAAGCTGGAAATTCTGCTCAAACGAGATACTGGAAAGTTTGATCTCTATATCGATGATGTGCTTAAAGTTGATGATGGTAATCTTCGTTCAGTAAGTTCCGATACAAATATTGGTATTGAATTCTTCACAATCAACGATGAAATTTCGACTTCTTATGTTGATGTGGTTTGTGTAGGCAAATACATCGATCCAGAACCTTCACATGGTACATGGTATAGTGCAGAACGAGAGCCATTTTCAATTTCAGACTCTTCTTCTACAAGCGACCAAATTCGACGTAACAAGCGTTTTGCTATCTCAGATCAATCTTCGAAGATTGAGAAAGTGCTTAGCTCTAAGAACTTACTGGTTGGAGATTCTTCAAGTTCGGTTAGTTCTTTGAAAACTGATAAATCACGCTTGATTTTAGATAGTTCATCAAGCTCAGATTTAATTCTTCGATCAAAGAGCTTTACGATCTCAGATCAATTCGCATCATCTGACCTTTATCTCGCAGACAAAACTCTTTTAATTCTAGATGAATTGCCTTCAAGTGAAGTCATCTCAACTGACAAACAACTCAGAACTTTAGATGAACTTCTTAGTTCAAGTTTGATCTTAGCCTCAAAATCGTTGTTGGTTAAGGAATCTTCAAGCAGTTTCGAAACCCCGTTGGTTTCCAAATTATTTTTGATAGCAGATTCACTTAGCAGTCTGGACAGTTCATTAGTTTCTAAGATCTACTTGATTGCAGAAAGTTCTAGTTCATCCGAGACTTCTTTGGTCTCCAAAGAATTGATTCTCGAAGAAACTTGTCTAGGAAGTGAGTCAATTGATGTTCTGATCTTAGTTTTCTTGACTGTAAGCGACTCAGCATCCTCTACTGATGCTCTCTTGGTGGACAAGGCAATTGAAGTATTTGATTCAAGTCAAAGTTCAGGCTTAGTCAGTTTGATGAAATCGCTTTTGGTCTTCGATTCTTCCTCAAGTTCAGAAGCCATCTCAACTCCAATTCGCATCTTATTGACTTCAGATTCCGCTTCTGCTCTTGAATCAATTCTCCTGTCATTGAAAGAAGTCATTGTTACTGAGACGAGTGAAGCCCTTGATCAATCAATAATTGATAAAGTGTTTTCGATTCTAGATGAACTCTATTCAGCGGATCTTCTGCTAGTTCACAAGCGGTTCTTGATTTCAGATTCTTTGTCTGCCCTAGAGGAAATTTTATTGGCTAAACTTGTTCAAGTACTTGATTCCTCGATTGCCTCAGAACAACTTCTAGTAGACAAATTGATTCTTCTTGAAGATCTCACAACAATTCTAGATCGAATTCGATTAGCCAAGAATCTGCTAGTTGCTGATGTCAGTTCGCTTCAAGAAGTTCTCAGAGTGATTTACTTCGAATTCGTTCCTCCACCTTCACTCTTGATCGATATCAAACCATTTCCTTTGCAATTGTCAATAAGATCTTATCCGATCACTCTCACCTTACGAACTTTCAAGTTGAGACTCTTAATTGAAGCACTAAAGCAGTTACTCAAATCTAAGAAGTTGAAGCTTTATCTGAAAATTCCAAGCAAGTAATTTGAGGTGATTTCATGATTGCATTAGGAGAAACTGTCCAAATTGAATGCACTATCACAGATTTCAATGGAAACTTAGTTGATCCAGACTCACATGAGATCAAAATTTATGATCCAAGTGGAACTTTGATTTTGACTTCCGATTCACCTACTCAGAAATCCACAGGAGTCTACACCTTCGAATTCACAATTCCAGAAGATGGACAAGTTGGACTTTGGAAGGTCGTTTGGAAAGTTGTAACTGGATCTTATGTTGGCATTGAAGAAAAGAAATTTTATGTAGAGAAAGCATAACGCTAGACCAAGCGGTCTAGCTATTTCTTCTTTTTCTTCTTTCTCTTTCTCTTACGCTTCCTCTTAGCCATAGAGGAAGCACCATCTGAATATGCACTTGAACTAGCTTAAGCATTTCGGAACCGATCAGACTTTAAGAGGCAAGTTCAACCATCGGTAGAAGTCTTTGGTCTTGATCCAGAACTTTCTAGAGACACCAGATCTGATCTGCTCAATGAACTTCTCGAACCACTTGAAATCTCGCTCATAGACATGAAAACTATCTGCGATATGCACATAGGAGCCAACTGGAACTCCAACTAAATCTGCAACTCTCCTTTGAAGCTCAGTCATCGCATACATGTTCATGAAACTAGCCTTCAGACCATCATTGGATCTCATGTGGACATGGAGCACCAACTTGTTTTTGATCACTCTAAACCAAAGTCTCTGGATGCAAGGAGGAGAATCAGCTTGGAGATCTTTTGATGGAATCCAAGTTATCGCTTGTGCTCTTCGAGTGAAAGGAGTCTTCTTCAACTTCTCAACTAGAGCAGAGATCTGATCAAGACCTTGATAGTTGAAGAGCCTTTCATGGTAAGTGTAATGCCAATCCTTACCAATGCGGTAATCTTGAGTTCCATAGAGGATTTCATCAACATAGTCGAGAAGTCCTTTGAGATGACCAGCTATAATACCTTTAAGATGTATTCTAGGTTCAAGAAATGGC
>Ga0180302_10000067_pt1 | contig 38539 bp, 55 predicted proteins | sample GuaBasSediGuay17_FD_121794 | JGI IMG/M metagenome (GOLD analysis project Ga0180302, IMG submission 121794) | Subseafloor sediment microbial communities from Guaymas Basin, Gulf of California, Mexico - Guay17, Core 4571-4, 12-15 cm | ecosystem: Environmental > Aquatic > Marine > Hydrothermal... | reverse complement strand
CTTGGGAGACACTCAATCGGCACGAGAAGCTTCGACGCTTAGTGAGGATGGATGCCGAGCTCTCAGCAGCCGTACATGCTCTCGCCGACATCGTCACAGAGAGCATCAAAGGCTTCGTCGTCAAGTTCGGAGAAGAGTTGTCAGCTGAAGAGGAAGCACTTCAAGCCATCCTGGACGAGCTCTGGAAGCAGCTTAAAGGCTACGTCTACGACATCGCTTACAAGCTTGTAGTGTACGGCGATGCCATATACTTGCTCGACATCCGAGACAGTGTGGGCTTCGTGGGCATGAAGTACCTACCCATTCAGCACTTGACAATTCTCGACAAGCGTCCGCCAAAGACTGACGACAGCCTCATTCAGGAAGCCAACTACTACGTGCTGAACGAAGGCTCAGGCGAGAAGCAGCAAGTCTTCACGAAGGATGAAGTCATCCACTTCAGCCTCGGCAAGCTGGAGCTGAAGCTCGACCACTTCAACCGCAAGACGCTAGGCATATGGAACACGAGTATCATCGAGCCACTCTTGCCCATCGTCATGTACAAGCGTGCCATTATGATTAACGACATGCGATGGCGCTCAGTCAGTGTGCCACGCGAGCACCACATCTTGAAGAGCGAAGCCTTCGACCCCGACTTGTTCCCAGGCGACACTCAAGAGGAGCGTGTAGCCGCAGCCGAGAAAGCAGCCAAAGAGTTCCTTCAGAAGTACGCCAGCGAGCTTCAGCGCACCAAGGCAGACAAAGCCTACATTACCTTCGACTCAGTTGAGATTGAAGTAGTCGAGCCCAAGCTCAAGTACACATCACCTAACGAGCTCCTCGAACAGCTCGACGACATCATCAGACGCACAGTCGGCATCCCAGGTAGCGTCGTGGGCAAGCCATCAGGCACGTACGCAGGCGAAATCGTATGCTCAGCCTACTTCCAGACGCGCGTCAAGCACTTGGCTGAGCGCATCGCTCTGGGCTTGATGCACATCGCAGAGCGCCACGTCCGTGCAGCTCATGGCAAGCGCTTCGATGAGCACTGGCACAAAGTCAGCATACGCATCTACACAGAGCTCTTCTTACGAGAGCAGGCACGCGCCGTAGCCATTCTCGCAGCTACAAACGCATTCACGAAGAACGAGCTGCGCGCACTCCTAGGCTTCCCACCTTTGCCTCACGTAGAAGAGACAGAGCTTGCCTCAGCCACGAGACGCTTCCTTCGCTCACCACGCCAGCTGCTGCCATCCGACATACGCACAGTAGGACCATCCTCTCGGCCGCGTCCTGAGCACAGCACCAAGGAGGTGCAAATTACATGAGTGAGCAAGACGAGCTGATTAAGCGCATATTCGACTTATGCTACAAGCTGCTCGAGCAAGGCATGTCTGTACGTGATGTGATAGGTGTGCTCGAGACTATCAAGCTCTCTATCTACGTAGCTGAAGTCGTAATGAAGAGCAACTCTCGAGAAGAGGAGGTGTACATTGTATGAGTGCGAGGCTCGTCTTTCTCGGCACCAAGGGCGACATCGAGGAGAGCGAATGGAACCACGAGAAGCACGCCAGCATCCTCATCGAGTACAGAGGCAAGCGCTACGTCTTCGACTGGGGTGAAGCTTTCACGAAAGGCGACTGGGAGCGCATTAAGCCCGACTACGTCATTCTCACGCATGCACATCGCGACCACATTGGTGGCCTAGCCAAGCTCAAGCCAGAGCACTTCAAGGGCGTACGCTTCGTCACTCACAGCACGTGCTACAACGGCCCGAAGGACATGAAGGAAGGCTACTCAGTCGTAAAGCTGCTTGGCGAGAACCCTCCTGGCCGCTGGCGAATATTCGACCGCATCCTGAAGAAGTGGCACCAAGTGGGCGACCTTCTCATCATGCCCGTGCCTTGCTGGCATAGCGTGAAGGCTCCATCTGTGGTTTACGTCATCAAGGTCGCTGGGCGCAAAATAGTGTACGCTCCGGACGTGCTGCACATCAATAAGCAAGAAATCGTGCACTTACGCGATGCCGACCTGTACATCGGCGATGGCAGCAGCCTCGACCACGACCTCGTCCGCAAGCCGAAAGGCTACAAGCACGAGCAAGTGCGCATAGGTCACGCAAGCATCAAGACGCAGCTCAAGTGGCTACGCGACCTCAACATCAAGACAGCTATCTTCACGCACTGGGGCGAGTGGGCACTCAAGCTCACGGAGCGCGAACTGCGCTCAACACTCAACAAGCTCGGCAAGGAGTACGGCATCAAGGTGTACGCTGCACAAGATGGCACACAAGTCGACCTCACCACGATGAAGGTTAAGCTCGCCACTGAAGTGCCAGCCATCTACCTCGTTGAGCCACATGGCGAGCTGATTTGGAAGGGCGAGAAGACGCTCATCGTCAAGTCACGCAAGTTCAACGTGAAAGGCAAGACGTACTATTTGGTGTCAGGCAAGAAGTGCTACGGCATCATCACGTTCACGCATGTGCGTGGACCATATGCCGCCGACCACATCCGCAAAGCATTACGCGACAAGCACCGCATCACAGACGAGGAGTGGCAGAAGTGGTGGCCCAGCACCGACAAAGTGTACATATATGCGTTTGAGTTCCAGCCATTCGATGAGCCAGTTGAGGTCGAAGTTCCTCACGGCGCTCAGACATTCTTCACACTCAAGCTCCCAGAGAAGCTAGAGCTCGACCCTGAGACATTCGACCCAAGCAGCCTCACCGACGAGCAACTCGTGCACTACTGGGCCAAGTGCGCAGCTTGGCTCAACCGTGCACGCGAGGGCAAGTTCAAGTGGGATGAAGAGACAGTTCTCGACATTGCCACTCGAGTCGCTCGTGAGATGATTAAGCGCGGCATCCACCCAAGCCCTGACACTGAGCTGTACAAGGCTATCGCACACAAGCTCGAAGCAGACTACGAGCAAGTTGAGTTCGAGCTCGCACCAGTGCGCTCATTCAGGCCAGCCAGCGAGCAAGGCGAGCTCATCACGCTCGACGACTTGCTCAAGCACATACGACCATTCTACCTCAAGCGCCCATTCATCCTGCTCGTGGGAGGGCTAGCCGTTCATGGCAAGACTCGAGGCGACATCGACATCCTCGTGATGTTTCCACGCAGAGTGGCCGAACGCGACTTGCCACTCGAGTTTCGCATTGGACGCATGCTGCCTCCTGAGCTAAGCAGCCGACTTCAATTCATGTATGGTGAGTTCGGTGGCCCATTTACGAGCTATGTTCCACTCTACGACTTGCTCGTCGTGCCACACAAGCCATTCGAGCTCGTGAAGATGGAGCTCGAAGACTTGCTTCTCGCAGGCACACGCATAGCGCTTGACAAGATTAAGGAAAAAGCAGCCGAGGAAGCTCTCATCTCACGCTCGCGTGACGAAATCAAGCTCTTCCGCTTCTTCCTGCCAGCCAAGCCGACCATTGGCCACGAGCCAGCCGAAGCATACCGTGTCGACAACCTCATCGACGTCATTGGCGAGGAGCGCATCAAGAAGGGCCTCATTGTCGAGAAAAAGTACGACGGCAACCGTCTCATCATCCACAAAGATGGCAAGAAGGTCAAGGTGTACACAGAGCAGGGCTTGGACGTTACGAAGCGGCTGCCTGGCCTCGTCGCTGAGATAGCATCCTGGAAGCATCCTAAGCGCTGCATCCTCGACACAGACACTGAACGCTGGACTGCCGACGGCGAGTACATCGGTCGTGAGGAGGTGGCAGCTTACCTTCACTCCAAGACCAAGGCTGACGATACAGGCATTGTCGCGAATGTGTTCGATGTGCTCTACTGGTGGGACGATGAGATGAAGCACCATGCACTTAACATGCAGATAGGCGACCTGCACAAGGAGCCGCTTCGCGTACGACTCAAGTACCGTGACCTGCTGCCCATCAAGCAGTCAACAGCAGACGCACCAGACATCTCGACGCACTTCAATGTGGCACCGTACATCGAGGTGCACTCTGTCGAGGAGCTCAAGCGCGCAGTCAAGAAGCTCGCACACGCCAAGGCAAGCGAGGGCGTGGTCGTCAAAGCGCTCGACAGCAAGTATCCACTCAATGGCCACTGCCGTGGATGGTGGAAGTACAAGAAGACGGCGACCATTCACGCTATCGTGCTCAAGAAACTTCCTACCAAGAAGGCAGGCATCTACCGCTACTACGTGGGCTTGCGCATACCTCCTGGCTGGGAGTGTGACGACGAGCATGAGCTGAACGGCAAGAAGTATGTGAACATCGGCAAAGTGATGAATACCAAGTTCAACCTCAAGCCAGGCACTATCGTCGAGGTCGACTTCGAGGAGCTCTTCCACTACGAAGAGGAGGGCAAGCACAAGCTCAAGATATACGTCGCACAAATTCACGGTGTGCGCAAAGAGCAAACTGAGCCAGACACGGCTAAGGAGGCCATCGAAATTGCTCGCCGTGCTGGCTTGCTGCGCAAGAAGATGCCAGGCGTGAAGCTCGCATACCCACTTGACGACAAGGCTCGACGCTACGTCATCCAGTGGCACTGGCGTGGCGAAGGCGCGCACCTCGACTTACGCTGGGAGCGCACACCAGGCAGCCAGATACTCGACGGCTTCACTATCGCAGCAGTCAAGAAAGGTGCCGCAGGCGGTCGCGATGTCGAGTCACTCTCACGCGCCAAGCAGCTCTCAAACTGGAGCAACCTCAAGATTAGCAACGAGCCCAGCAGCATCCGCGTGTTCGCGGAAGAGAAGGCACCTGAGCCTCGTCCTTGGCTGACCTACGAAGGTGTTGTCAAGCCAGGCACAGTCGGCGCCACCAAGCACGAGCCAGGCGTCTTCGTCAAGTGGGACTACGGCAAGGTATGGCTAGGACGCTTCGACGACGAGTTCAAGGAGTTCTTCTTTGATGGCAAGGAGCTCAAGGGCAGATGGATAGCCAGACTCATACCCAGACGCAAGCCGGCACACGCCAAGTCAGCCTTCCTGTGGCTCTTCGGCAAGCCCAAGGACCAGACGCCATTCGTGCTCAGCAGGCGTGCAGTCAAGGAGGAGTGGATACCTCCACACGGCGTGTCTGCTCTGCCACCATGGATACGCGAGCAGATACCACCAGAGTATCAATACTGGAAGCACCGCAGCAAGAAGAAGCGCCTCGAAGTACGTGCCGCACTTGTGGAAGCTATCAAGAAAGGCGAAGTCAAGATTAAGCTCGCCAAGCGTGCTAAGTACGTGCTCCAATGGCACTTCTGGAAGAAGCGCACGTTAATCCGTTCCGGCCCGTCTGCGCAGCACTATGACCTTCGTATCCAAATTCCAGGTCGCAAGTCACTCATGCACTTCGTGTTGCACAAGAACCCGCTCACACACGATGAAGTGGCTGCCGAGCTCAAAGACTGTCCAGACCCATCCTGGATGAAGCGCGGCCTCAAGAAGCGCGAGGAAATTGAGCCTGGTAAGCCTGGCAATCCGACTAAGGACACACCAGCATACATCGAAGTCATCGACAAGGGCACGTGCACTGTCGTGACGAAGGAGGACACCTTCATACGCATAATGTTCCACTCAGGCAAGATGAAGGGCTTGTGGGTAGCATCTCGCTCGTCACCAAACGACCCAATCTGGCTCTTCCGCCGTACCGAACTTCCACAGCCATCCTCAACTTAAATAGTGAAGCCAAGCAGGCACTCACGAGGTCGACCTGCATGACGAAAGTAGTGCTTGAGACACCTTTCGTGTATGAGAAGCTGGGCGCAGCTCTAAGAGTGAGAGGTGTAGCTCTTGCTCCTGGCACGTACAAGGGCTGCGAAGGCCCAGAAGTCACGTACACGCTCGACGTGCTGAAAGAGGCTGCACCCACGCTCCTTGGCAAGCCTATCGTCTATCCTCACACTCTGAGCGAAGCTGACGTGCCCAAGCAAGCCGTGGGCTTCGTCTCTGCTGTCATGTGCGAGGACGCTCTCGAGTTCGAGGGCTACATCTACAACCCAGACATAGTCAAGCTCGTAGAAGAGGGTAAGCTCAACGGCTTCAGCATCGAAGGACAGGTCGACCTTGAGTTCCTGCCTGAGAGCGGGACTTTCCGTGCAGAGAGGCTAGAGCTTCAGGCTCTAGCCCTGACGGAGAGCCCCGCATGCTCTGCATGTCGGGTGCTCTCTGTCGAGCCTGTTGAGCTCGAACAAGAACCAGAAGGAGGTGAGTGTGAGATGGAGGAGAACACTGCCGCGCCTGGTCGTGTAGAGCTACAGACGACCATCGCTTCTCTGCCTGAAGTAGTCGAGTCTAAGCTGCGTGAGGCTGGCGTCGACGACCGCACCATCGCTCTTGTCAAGGAGATAATCAAGAACGCTCTATCCAGCATCGTGGTCACGACTTACCCATACCCATATCCACAGCCTGCTCAGACCAAGCAAGAGGAGACCGAGGCTGAGCCCGACAAGCTCGCCGAGCTGACTGCTAGGCTCGAGGAGCTCGAGAAGGAGCTCAACACAGTGAAGGCCGAGCGCGACCAGCTGCTGCAGGAGAAGGTTGATGCTCTCGTCGCCGAGATACGCAAGATAGACAAGAGGTTCGAGCCAGCCAAGCTGGGCATCGAGGACAAGAAGGCTCTCATCCCAATGCTTCAGTCCTACCTCGAGAGCCTCAGGCGTGTCGCCAAGCCAGTCAAGCTCGAAGTCGACGACACGCAGACCAAGGCCGAAGCAGTTAAGAAGCTCGTCCTCGAAATGTTTGGTGGAGGTGAGTGGTGATGGCGTTGGCCAGACTTCCTGGTGAGATAGAGTCTCGCAAGTGCGTTGACGCTCTCGACGCCAAGGGCTACGTGCTCGAGCTGCAGTCCGACGGCACCGTCAAGAAGGCCACGACTCGCGTGTACGGCATAGCTTACCGTGACACTATCAACCCAGTCACAGAGCAAGCAGAGGCTAACAAGTACGTGCCCATCATTACCGAAGGCTTCTGCTATGTACAAGCTAAGCTCACGGCCGACGTGGCTGTGGGCGACTACGTCGGTCTGGGCGCCACGGCTGGCAAGGTAGACAAGCTCGACGTGGACACTTCCTCGCTAGCTAACTACGAGGCATGGTGCAAGAAGCTCGTCGGCATTGCACTCGAGGCCAAGTCCAGCGGCTACGAGGGCCTGCTGCTCGTACGTCTCACGATAAGGGGGTGAGTGAGCCATGGCCGACTGGGTTGATGAAATTGTGAAGAGGGTCATGATGGAGGGCATCACCGACGTCAGTGAAATACTCAAGGCTGACATCGTGCGTGAAGTCATCTACAAGCGTGTCGAGGATATGCTCGTTGGCACCAAGGTCATACCCGAGCGCCAGGTGAAGACGCCCGACCTCTGGCTCGAGTTCCCGAGCAAGATAGAGGTCCAGGGCCCACTAGCTCCTGAGGCTTCCGCCACCGCCGACACCATAACTTGGACGAAGATAGCCTTCACCATGGCTGAGAAGTACGAAGGCCGCTTCATCATCACCGACGTTGCTCTAGCTCGTCAACAGGGCCAGGAGCAGTACCGTGCTGGCGTGCGCAGGCTAGCCGAGTCCATGGCCAGAGTCGAGGACAAGGAGATTCTCGATGCCATAGCTGCTGCTGCTGGCGCTACCGTAACCTGCACTGCCACGTGGGATAACGCCAATGCCGACCCAGTAGGCGACATAGCCAATGCCGTGAACGAGGTCCTCAAGGCCGAGGACCTCACGATAGACGACATCAAGAACATCTCACTCATACTGCCTGTGCGCGCCTACACTGAGCTGATGAAGCTCACTGAGATAAGCGGCATCAAGACGTCTCTACTCGACTGGCTACAGGGCACCTACGGCTTGAAGATACTGCCCACGAAGCAGCTCACGACTTACGGCTTCGCCATCGTGCCTGGCGAGGACACTGGCAGGCACTACGTCTGGAAGCCAGATGGCATCAAGCTAGTCGAAGAGGACCGCATACCTGGCGTAGGCGTCCAGTACATCGTGCGCAGGTTCTTCAAGACGTTCATCATACCAGACGACCCAAGCTCAGGCAACACGACCAGGCGTATAGTGAAGATAGCAGGCATCTTCGCCTGATAGGCTTGGCTCAGGCTCATTAGCCTCCTCCTCCAATTTATGATGACCCATTAAGGGGGGAGAGATTATGCCCATCCCATACGAATGGCTTCTTCTCCAGCTCCGAGAGGCAGCCTATGCACGTACTGGCAAGCCCATGGAGCTCGAGAAGCAACACTCCTGTCGTCACATGATTTGGGCAGCCATCCGTGACACAATTGCTTGGTACACTTGCTTTTATTCGTATGACCTGACGCTCGAGAACGTAGAGAACGACTGGAGTGTGTGAGCATGGTCGACTCACTGAGAAAGATACTGCTCGACGTCCTGGCATACCTTAAGAACCCGAATTGGCAGTTCGACACGATAAAGCTCAACGACCTAGCGAGCGTCACTTGGGAGAAGGGTAAGCTCGCTCTTCTCGAAGGCAACTTCTACATGCGAGACGACCAGCGTGCCATCAAAGTACGAGAGCACGAAGCAGGCACGACCGACGCTATCGCCATTGACACCACTGGCGTCAAGACAGGCAGCGTCTCCTTCACGAAGACATTCAAGACGACACCTGTGGTCGTGCTATGCTTCCACGAAATCTCCGACAATGCAGCCGACTTGGTCAACCTCAACGTAGTGAATGTCAGCACCACAGGCTTCACTTGGTCATTTAAGGTGATGACGGCAGGTGGTGCAGGCGCTACCTGCCGCATTGCCTGGCTCGCAATGGAGCCGTGAGAGCCATGAAGGATGAGTGGCTGAAAGAAGTCATTGACACAATGCAGCAAGACATCCGAGACATACGCAACTCTATCAAAACTATCAACGAAGAGCTGGGCGACGTTAAAGTCGAGCTCGCGCGTCTGAACAACAGCCGTCGTCGTGACCGCTTTTGGCTAGGAGTAGTTAGCTTCCTCTTCTCCATAATAGCCTTTCTGGCGGGGATGATAATTGCCTAGGCGAGACGTCCCAATTCGGGCTCCAATTGACATAGACGTGCACTTTGTTGCTCCGCGTAGAGGTCGCCTTCCACTACGTGAGTACGTCGAGATGGAGCCCACTCGTATCGTCAGCGTAGCTAGCGTCGAAGTACGGTACTATGGCCCTGACATCGACATAGACATCATTCGAGTGAGAACGAGGTCGAAGCTCATCTGCAGGCTCATAGCAGAACGCCTACTCGAGCTCATCAAGCACTACTGCCCAGTGTTGTGGGGCTTCCCGCAATGCCGATGGTATCCACCTCCTTTCAAGCTTCGTGAGAGCTTCGTCATCAAAGAGTACGCTCGCGGCAAAGGCTACTACATCACCATTGATGACGCAAAGATGGCATCCATCGTTCAGTACGTGCATAACGGCACGAAGCCGCATCCTATCTTCCCAAGGCACCGTAACGTACTTCGCTTTTGGAAGCGTGATGAGCAAGAGTGGAAGTTCCGTAGAGCCGTGAACCACCCAGGCGCCAAAGCTCAGCCATTCATCGAGAAAGCTCTAAACACTCTTGAGTCTGAGCTCACGAGCATCCTGTTGTGGGGTGTGAGAGGCATTGGGCGTCCAGGTTAGCGATGTGAGAGCTTTTCTTGACGACCTGCCTGAGAGCCTCGTGAGTGACAACGTCATTCAGAAGCACATAGACTCAGCGACAGCACTCGTGAATGCAGTCAAGTCAAGCCAAGCATCACAAGAGCAAGTCGACCAAGCCATTCTCGTGCAAGCATCGTACCAGACACTGCTCGCCTACGCTACGAGTGTGGAGCGCTCCATGGGCACAGTTCCTGCTCCCATCCTGCGTCATCTTGAGTACTTGCGTGAGCTCGCGCAGACCTGGCTGACCATCGTGCGACGCAGCTCTCCGCCTAAGTTCGTGCCCGTGATGGGAGGTATTGATGATGAGCAGTCTGAGTGACAGGCTCAAGAGCATTCTCAACTACGTGGCACAGCAAGTGAAGACAATTGTTCCGAACACATTTCTCTCTACTCGTGAGCGCATCAATCCGCCTTGCGCTTTCATTACAATTGCTGACCATCACATCGACCAGCTAAGCTTGGACTCAGTACGTCACGAGTGTCGTATCAACGTTGCTATCATGCATGAGTCTCCGGACATCGAAACAGGCTACTTAGAGCTCATTGACAAGCTCTGCAGCGTACGCGAAGTGCTCCAGCAAGACCGAACGCTAGGTGGCCTCGTCATAGACTCGCTCATTACCCGTCTCTCCTTCCCTGAGCGCCAATACTTCCGACATATAGGTATTTTAACTCTTGTCTGCTGGTGGCGAGAGTGAGGCTGAAAGCATGCGGTTCGTGGGTATTGGTATAGAGTCTTCATACGCGACGAGGAAGACGCCAGACAAGTTCTATGACTTCGTCGGCCACAGCGTGAGCCTCGAGCAAGAGCTGTTGCTCCATGAGTCCATCGCACACAGAGCACCCCCACTTGGTGTGGCTGGCTCACGTCGTGTCTCAGGCGACTTCGAGGGCATACTCGACAGCCTCAACTGCTTACGGCTGATGTACTTGCTGCTAGGCAGCTGCGACACGACACCAGACGAAGCTGGCTCGCCTACTGCCTACAAGCACGAGCTCACGCCCAGCAACGAGCTGCCTTCATTCACGCTCGAGCTCAACCACGACTACACGAAGTCACGCTTCTTGGTCGGCTGCGGCCTCAACCGCATCGAGATACGTGCGAATGCTGGCGAGCTAGTGACGTTCACGGCTGAGGTGACTGGCAGCAATGAAGAGGTAGACTCAGCCAGCTCACCATCAACGGTCACAGTAGGCACGCCTTTCGTCTTCCACAAGGCTGCCCTCAAGAAGAACGGCACTACACTCGCCCTAGTAAAGACTTTCTCTCTCCGTATAGAGAATAACATAGCCGACGATGTATTCGTGCTTGGGCAGCAAGGTCTCGCCAAGCTAATACCACAGGCACTCACTATTGAAGGTGAGCTTGAGCTCGTCTTCGAAGATGAGAGCATGTACAACACGTTCCTCAATGCGAGCGACTTCGAGCTCGAGCTGGAGCTAACTGGTGGCAGCACAGGCTCTACCGTGTCTGGCTTCGAGACTGAGAAGCTCGTCATCACACTGCCCAAGGTCATGCTCTCTGAGGGCACCTGGCAGTTCAGCAGGCGTGAGATGGTCGAGTACACGTTTAGGCTCCGTGGCCTGCACGACAAGAGCTCTGGCTATGCCATTAAGGCTACCATCATTAATACGGAGGCGGAACCATGATAGTCGTACAGCTTGGCGACAAGACTTACAAGCTCAAGAAGCTCACGATGCGTGGCCTGCTACGCCTGACAGCCGTCTTTCGTGGTACGGAGGTTGACGAGGAGAAGCTAGCTGAAGTTGCTCTCAAGCTGCTTCGCGAGCACTTAGTGGAGCCCAAGCTCACACCAGAGCAAATCGACGAGCTCGGCCTCGAAGGCTTAGTGCTCTTCAATAAGCTGCTGGAAGGCTCTGGCCTCACGGAAGAGAAGCTACGCGAGCTCGAGTTGTTTCGCTGAACAGCCACTCGCTAGAGCAGCAGCTGCACTAGGTCAGTTGCTTAGCATTCGCCCCTCTGAGCTTCTCGGCTTCACTGACGACATCGAAGCATTCTACTTTGACCTCCTCGTGCTCGCCAAAGACCAGAGCTTATCTGGCAGAGTACGTCAGAAGACGCTTGACGTCTTGAGGAGGCTTGGGAGCTGGCGATAAGTCGAGTGATAGAGATACTCATTCAGTGGAAGGAGCGTGGTGCTCAACTACTCGAGTCCATCAAGCGCAAGCTTGCCGCTCTTCGTATGCTCTCTGGCACAACCGTGCCAGTCGAGGTTGACTTCTCCACTCGCGTAGAGCGTCACCTGCCGGACATCTTTGCAGTAGCTCAGGAGTACGCTAATAGAGCACGCATCACGTTCAAGCTGACACCAGTCCTGGAGCTTGCTGCACTACGCATGGGTCTTGAGAAGGTGCTAAGAGTAGTGGGTGCACACGAGTGGGCACACATCCTCTCCCGTGAGCTGAACCTAACACAAGAGCAGTCTGAGCGTCTCGCACTTGCTCTCGAGTTTATGACTGACCCACTTCGTAGCGTATTCATCTCCACGCTGCACACTAGGTCGAGCCTCGACATGCTCACACGCTCATTCTACGATAACATCACGTCACTGCTGAATGCTTCACGCGTGAGTGAGGCAGTCAAGGAGCGCTACTTCGACTTAGCAGTTGCGTACCGCTTCCTCTACAATGAGCTGCTCAACACAGGTGAGCGCATCGGCCAAGTGCAAGAGCTATGGGAAGCAGGTCGCATGAAGCAGCAAGCCTACGCTGCGACCATCGGCCACCTTCGGCGCAAGTACGCGAACTTGCTTGTCACACTGGTCGGCATGTCAGCACAGCTCGACGAGCTAAACCAAGCTGTAGTTGCAGGCTTGCCTCGACCAGGCTTCCTCGACCTCCTTCGCACGTACACAACACCATTCATTGAGCAAGTGCGAGATGCAGCCGTCTCCATGTTTGGAGCCATAAGAGAGCGCTTGGCATCTCTTCACGCACACCTTCGTGCAGGCATGCGTGAGTGGATGATTTACGCTCGACGTGAAGCACTACTCGAGCGCTTCCGTGAGCAGCAAGAGGCGCTTCTCGATGCGTTCCAGCGTGGCCAAATCACAGAGACTGAGTACCAGCGCCGCATGGAGATGCTTGGTGCACAGATGCGTGAAGTCGAAGACATCTCGAAGAAGGTTGAGAACAGATGGATAGCTAGAATCGGCAAGATACGCAAGGCCGTGTTCGCTACGTACGTGCTGGCATGGAGGCTAGGCATCGTAGGCTGGGTTGTGTCCTACCACGTACGACGTATGATGATGTTCACGACAGGCTTCTTCAGGCAGGTCTTCCGCTTCGCACAGCGCTTCTTCAGATGGATACGAAGGTTGCTTCAGCACGTAGCCGACTTCTCCACATCCATACGCCAACTGGCCACGACTATCTCCATGCTGTCAATTGCTGGCATGCTCACGAGCAAGCGCTTCGAGTACATGACTGGCATGGTTGAGCAACTGCTCCAACAGGGCCCACGCATTGCTGGCATGTTTGGCATGGTGGCAGCCGTCTCCATACGCGCAGGCTTAGCCATCGCTGAAGCTCTACCACTAGAAGATATCCTAGCCCTTATAGATAGGCTAATAGAGAGTCCCTTAATACCATTCTTGGGCCAATTAGTGGGAGCACTTACAGCCGTGGGCGTCCAAGGCTTCTCTGTCGTTCTTGCTTCACTCGAGCAGTTCGTAGTTGAGTATGGCGATACGCTCATCCAGCTGCTTGCTCAGCTCACGACACACGTCATGGAGTTGCTGGCTTCAGCAGTAAGGTTCGCTCCAGTCATCTTCGATGTGCTGCAGCTCTTCGACAGAATAGTCACGTCTGTGACTGAGATGCTGCCTTTGCTAGTGCCCAGACTAGTGGGTGCACTGCACGCAATCGTGGATGCGCTTATTGCTGCGCTGCCAGTTCTGCCAGCACTAATGAGAGCATACGCGAAGTCGCTCTTCCTGACAGCACAGATGTTGTCACTACTTGGCATCCTCGGAGAGGAGATACTCTCTCTCGTGATGTTCCTGAACGTGCTTGGCCCAGTCGTGCTGTCTGTATGCGCAGCACTCGATGCGTTCTTGACATTGCTGCAAGCTGCACCTTACATCATTGGCAACCTAAGTGCTGCACTAAGCTCGCTTGCAGCACATCCGGTCGTGGCAGCCATCGTAGCTATTGGCATTCTCATTGCGATACTAGTTACGCTCTACTACAAGTGTGAGTGGTTCAGGAATGGTGTGAACGCTATTGGCGCGGCTATCATGCAAGCCATCACGACACTCAAGGATTGGGCGATTGCTGCGTTCAATGCTATTGTCTCAGCACTCAAGACGCTCTGGAATTGGCTACAGTCGATTGCGGCCAACATCGTGAGCGCACTCACAACACTAGCGACCTACATCCAGACGTTCGCAGGTGTCGTGGTAAGCCTTATCGAGAAAGTCATAGACATCTTCATAACTTTCCGCGATGCCGTGCTCTGGGTGTGCGACGAAATCTCACGTGCGCTTCGTGCTCTCGAGGATACAGTCAACAATGCGATGTGTGGCATCTGGAGCGCCATCTCATGGCTCATCAACAGCCTATGTCTCTCCCACGCCTTCCACAACATGTACGAGAGCATCAAGCGTGACACGCTCGAGTTCGAGCGCTTCATCGAGTCTCACATGACTGGCATCGAAGCAATGGTCGCACATCGCGAGCTTGGCCTCATGTACGTGCCTGGAGCTGCTGCTGGTCCTGCTCGCACCGTTACGCAGAACGTGCACATCACGTTTGAGCACGTGACGCTCGAGTCTGGTCTTGATATTGATGAGCTCGCACAAGAAATCGCGAGAGCGGTGGGTGAGGCTGTATGATAATCGAGGGTGTAGAAATCAAGTACTTGAGGACGTTTCGATACACGACGCAGAGGCAAGTCACGGTAGTGCCTTTGCTCGACCAAGCCTTCGTCTGGTCGCTCTTTGGCGGCGAAACGTGGGACGTGGAAGCATACGTCGATGAGAACACACGTAACGCTATCTCTGAGCTCGCGACTTGGAGTCTTGTTCACCTTGAGCATCAAGGCCGGCTCTACTTCGCAGTTATCAAGCAGGAGCGCTCACGCTACGTCTCACCTACGACCTTGCGCATGACTATCTCGCTCGTCATCAAAGCGACAGCGGGCACACACTACCCTACTTATTTAACTGACCTGGAAGAAGTTGAAAATGACTGGGGTGTGTAGCATGGAAATTACTGGAGTACGAGCAGTTGATGAGAGCGCAGTGGTGCTTGTAGTCGAGTTCGAGTATGCTGGCACGACTCTCACCACAGAAGTGGAGCTGACTGTAGAAGAGCTCCGTGACCCAGTCAAGGTCGGCATCAAGGTGCTCGAGACAATCGACAGAATGAAGACATGGCTACTGACTAGCCTAGCACAAAAGTACGTAGGCTACGTTATCGAGGAGGTGAGCGAAAGTGCCAGTCTATGAGATACCTCTGCCAGTAGGCGCCAAGAACATCCAAATCGAGCTTGAGGATAGCACACGCATACCTGTCGAGCCCAGCTACTATCGCAAGAGCAAGGATGGCGACATACCGATAGTTGCCATCTTTGGTGGAGATAAGTTCGTAGGCAAAGTACTCGAGGGGCACTGGTACACACTCTTCAAAGATAAAGCTATACCATATGCTAAAATTGACGGCACCTTCGAAGCACACTTGAAGAGCACAGCAGACGGCTCACAGACGTACATGGTGTATGCATCGCGTGGCTTGCTGTTCAAGGGCATGAAGCTAACAGTGAAGCTGCGAACAGAAGAGTCTTCAGTACCAAACGATACTGCTTACCTGGACGTCGTGATTTCAGACACGAAGAACACTTGGCCCGACAGGTGCTTGATGCTGAGACTACGCCTGACAACGAGTGGAGCACAGCTGCAAGTAGGTTGGCGTACTGATGCTGGCTGGCAGCCTGGTTGGAACTCTTCGTACTCTACGACTGGTATCGAGGGCACATTCGAGATTGAGCTGGGTGACACATTGGTCGTCAAGTGCGATGGCGACGTTGTACTCGAAGAGAGTATGTGGATGAACTGGCCGTTGTACTTGATGCTGCGACTTGGCAGCGCATGCACAACTGAAGTTGTAGCTTATTGCGACTACATCACCACGCAGCTTCCTGAGTTCAAGGTGCTCTACGACCTGGACGCTGATGCTGTGCGTGGCCTAGGTGACAACATCTCTACAGTTGCGTGGGACTTGAGCGGCAGCGGAAATCACGGCACGATTCATGGCGCAAAGTTCGTGGAGACACTCTGGGGCAGAGGACTGGAGTTCGATGGTGTTGATGACTACGTGAATACTCTCTCACCATCGGCTGAACTCACGGGTGCTTTCTCGGCCATAACTGTTGAGGCAGTGGTGAACGTGGAGAAGACCGATACGTTTGCGTGCATCGCTAGGCGGGATGTTACTTGGGACGTTGGCGCCTTCACGCTTGAGATAGACAGATACTCCAAACGTGCCACCTTCGCCTGTTTCGACTTAGACCCACGTAAGGTTTACAGCACGTCCGACGTGGCCGACACGGGCTGGCATCACGTCGTCGGGACGTGGGATGGCTCCCACCTTCGGATTTTCGTGGACGGCGTGCTTGAGGGAGAGGAGAGCACCTCCGACACTATCGAGGCAAGAGATGCACCAATTTACATAGGCGGCGGCTCCTCATCCCTGGCTCTGAAGGGTCAGATAGCCCTTGTGCGCATATACAAAAGAGCTTTGAGTACGGAGGAGATTTGCCACAACTATGAGCACCCAGACGACCCTGTGCGCGATGGTTTGGTGCTCGAATACCGCTGGGACGATGAGTTCCACGGTGGCGACGTAGTAGTGTATGACACCCTTGGTGAGAAGGATGAGAGCAAGTGGCAGCGTGTGTTCAATCCTGGCCACGAATTCATGGGCGACTGCGTGACGGAGAACGGGCTAGTGCGGGTCAAGGTGCTGCTGGAGCGAAAGACGAAAGACATCATTCAATTCCGTACGTGGGATGGCGAGTGGATATTATGCTACCGAGTGCAGTCAGAGGACTGGAAGGATACACTAGCGGTCCTGGAGCGTATTGAACGACTAACTCCAGATGAAGCAGTTCTGCTACTTCGGCTCAGCAATAAGCCCGAGGGAGACAAGGAATCGGTTTACAGGCTGATAGTAAGGAGAGGCAGACCCCCCGAACTACACGCTGTCGAGGGAAAGACACGTCTCATTCTCTTTCTTTCACACGAGTTTACATTCGATTCCACCAATGATAAGTTCAGGAAGTGTGACCTTGATTCTGTGTACCACGAATACTTGCTGAATTCAGGCGACAATTTCGTGGTCACGAAGAGCCAAACCACAGAAGAAGCAACGTTTCTGGGTGCTTCTCGTGACGTTTGGCTGTATAAGATGCGAGTAGCTCATATCGAGAACGTAGATAGAGGAGTCGCCATCTGGCCCTGTCTCATCAAGTGGCCTTTCGTGAAGGAGGCCGAGGAGTGCACGCTTATCGGTGGCGCTACAATTGACACCTCGCTCACGGATGACAGTGGAGACAGCGTGAAGCTGAGTGCACAGTATGACGGTTGCAAGTTCTCACTGACAGCTGGCCAAGACATTCCAATCGGCAGATACTTTGTTGTCATTAGAGCGAAATCAAGCGTAGGTGTAACGAAGGACCTGGGCATTACAGTTTGGAATGTGCAAGAAGAGCGTCACGTTTCCTGTCCTCCTGGCGAAATTGGAACCACACCAGGAACTGAGTGGTGCTACTTATCTATTGTTGCAGACATTGACGATTACTGCGACGGCGACGACATCGTGTTCCAGGTGCGTAAGCTAACTACTGAAGCTAACGATATCTGGGTGGACTACATTGCCTTAGTGCCTGTCGCCAACGTGCTCATCCCGTTCGCGCAAGACGTGGCGCACAACTTCTTGAGGCGTGTAACGCTCATACGTAGCCTCACCAAGAGGTAGTCACAATGTATGCAGTCAAGTCATTTGTCTGGAGTGAAGATAAGTTTCCAGAGCTCGTTGTTGAGAGTGATGAGCTGCTCAGTTCTGTTACGTGGCAAGGTGTACGCTTCGTGCGTTACAAGTACGTTAAGCGTGGCGACCGTTACTTGCTTCGCATGCGTGCTGACTGGGCAGACAAGCTCGTGCGAGAGCATCCAGCGTTGTTCCACGCATACGGCGTGTATGCTGACTACAAGCCTGCTGACCAAATACTAGGCGACCTCCTTCTCAATACTGGCCTCAATAAAGGAGAATGCCCTAAGAAGACTATGGGCTTCTTCGAGAAGGGCTCTAGGTGGAGCCTAATCGCTAAACTTGCCTCGTTCCTGAATGCGCACATTGTGGTGAAAGGCAACACACTCCACATCTGCAAGTGGCACGTTACGTTGCCTGACACCGTGGCTGTAGTTGACAGCGTGAAGCGTCACGAGTTCTACAACCGTGTCATCGTGACAGACAAGCATCGCACCGTCGTGCGAGAAGACGCAGACAGCATTGCAGAGCACGGCATCTCTGAGGTAGTCGTGAGGAATGATACCAAGTTCCCACCTGAGTACGTGGCTGAGCGAGTGCTAGAAGAGTTCAGGGAGCCAAAGGCTGGCTACACGCTCGTGGCTGAGAAGCTGTATCCACCTGGCATCATCACTCAGTACGGTCGTATCACGAGAGTGCGCTGGAGAGGAGGCTTCTTCGTCCTGGAGACAGAGCGTCCGTACAAGACCGTGGATGAGCTCATTCGTGCGTTGAAGCATGAGAGCGAGGAGCGTGTTGCACAGAGCTTAGCAGACGCTGTGGCTCAGTCACTGCCACAAGAGTGGACGTACGACACTGATATTGCACGCCTCATCGGCGAGACACACTCCACTACCGGCAAGGTGCTGTACGTGGAAGCACTGGCTGGGAGGCATAAAGTGCTGGAGACACCTCCATTGCGCATCAGCCTTCGCCGTGTCAAGCTTGTGTTCAGGTGCTGGCCCAAAGCCATCCCAGAAGCAAGCTCCTACGATTGGGAGATTAAGGTGTGGCAGTCCGAGACGAAGAACAGGCGGAGCTTCGTGCCTGTTGCTGGCTGTTCATTCACGTGGCGTAGTCAAGACTGGCGAGCCGAAGAGTGGAACTACTTCGCGATGGAGGTGGACGTCGACTATCCATGGATGCTTATCGAGCTCTATGCACGCGATACGCCATACTTCTTGCTTGACGCAATAGTCGTGCTTGATGCTCACGATAAGATGTGTGAGAGCACGTGCCAGCTGTTCTGCCAGAAAGGTTGCCAGGTTGCATGTCGTTATGAGTCTCGTGTGCCGTATCCTGCCACTGAGTGCAAGTATGCGTGCCGCAAAGGCTGCCAAGTGTGCGAGACGTGCGAGAACGAAGAGCAGACGACTGGCTGTGCTACCTGCGAAGCTGAGTGCGAAACTTGCCAAGCTTGTGAGACGTGCCAGAGCGTCTGCCAGACATCTTGCGAAGACGAGTGCGAGACATCATGCCAGGACACGTGTGAAGTCTCGTGCATGGATGCGTGTCAGCTCGAGTGCCAAGATGCTTGCGAGACCACATGCCAGTTTGACTGCGAGTCGACATGCCAGCACTCTTGCGAGCTGTGTGAGGAGACATGCGAAGCGGCTTGTCAGTCATCTTGTGAAGTGACGTGTCAGTCGAGCTGCGAGAGCATGTGCGAAGTGGCGTGTCAAGACGTGTGCGAGACGTCATGCAAGTCGACCTGCGAATCAACTTGCCAGTCATCATGCGAGGCATCCTGCCAGACGTCATGCCAGTCATCCTGCCAGTCTGACTGCGAGACGGCGTGTCGTGCGTCATGCGAGGTTGCGTGCCAGACGTGTCAAGCATGTGAGACCACGTGCCAGACTGCCTGTGAGCGTGCGTGCGAAACATGCATGATATGCGAGAGCCAAATACGCACGTGTCCGTTTGCGAGGAGGTGGTGGTAGTGCTGATGACGTATGTTGTGTTGCTGTTGAGCTTTGGTGGCTCAGGTACAGCCGCGACCATCAAGCTCACGTACATGGATGCCGAAGGCATCTTACGTACGAAGACTGTGCGTGAAGTGTCGTATGATGAGCTGAAGACTGGGCAGCCTTGTGCGCTCGCCATGTTCGTGGAGTGGCCAGCGTACGCGAAAAGTGTGAGCATCAATGTTGACACGGACAGCAGCTGCAAGTTCATTGCTGGATGGCTCGTGCCTGCGAAGTGGGACTTCGATATAGGCCAGTTGCGCATCCATGGCACGCCAGTCATCACACATGATAAGCAGCTCATCAATGTAGATGCAGATGCTTCCATAATCACATCAGGCACACTCGCCCTCGACAGGCTGCCCACGATACCATACAGCAAGACTGATTTCGCTGACCAGGACCTGCGCACATCGGCGACGCCCGACTTCAGCGGGCTAAAGATAAGCGGAACAGAAGTGTTGGATGCCTCAAGGAACCTCAAGAATGTGGGCACTGCTGATGTGGGCTCCCTGAAGGTGAACAATACGGAGGTCATCAGCTCGGACAGAGTACTCAAGAACATCAAGTTCGGATACGTACGCGAGTGCAAAGCATCGGGTGCTCCTCCTCAAAGTGATGAGATTACGCCTACTTATGGTGGCCAGTTCTTGCCCATCTATGCTAGTGCACAAGCTGGAACGACTGTTACCATGGTAGGTGCTGCAGACATCATCAAGCTGCTGACCGTTGATAAGCGTATCGTGAAGCTGAAGGCAGAAACAAATTACGATGGTCGCGATACGACTGCTCGTGTCATAGCTGTTGATGAAGATAACAATGAAATAGTGCTGTGCTCTGCTGCTGAACCAGGACTAGTATCTGCGGTAGCATCAGCTAGAGCGTACGAGGTCTGAGCCATGATGCTCACCTTGGTTGTGAATAATGACTGTCCATTCAGGTGCAAATACTGTTTCATGCCTAAGCATGTCGACTACCGAGAGCTGGACGAGGACACTTTCTTGCGAGCGTTCGAGCTGCTGAAGCCTAGGCGTGTGCATGCATTTGGCACGGAGCCCCTCATGTCGTGGAACTTGATAGCATGGCTTACAGAGTGGTGCTCGAAGCATCGTGTACCGTTTGGCATAACGACAAACGGGTATTTGCTCACTCGCAAGCGTGCCGAGTTTCTGGCGGAGCATCGTGTGTGGATACTGTGCAGCATAGATGGCACACGAGAAGCTCACGACAAGTGGCGAGTCGGGCGTGACGGCAAGCCAACGTGGCACATCGTAGCCAAGAACTTTGCGTATTGGAATAAGCTCGCTCGAGAGATGAACTTCCACACAGAGGCGGCATGTTGCCTGACGCCAGAAGTCATACGTGACTTGCCGCACGTGCATGAGACGCTCATCAAGCTAGGCTTCAAGGGCATCGACTACAACATAGTGGAAGACTTCCGGCCGTTTCATTACACTCGAGAGCTCATTCACACATGGATGCGCAACTTGCTTTACGTCTGCCGTAAATGGAACGTGCCTACAGCTCAAGTCTGGAAGTACATCACGAAGCCCAGGCTGTGCAAGACACTCTCTGGCGTGTGTGGCATTGCTCGTGGCGAGCTCTGTTTAGCGTACGATGGCACGCTCTGGGCTTGTCACCGTAGCGTCTATGTGCACCCAGTCTTCAGCATGGGAACGGTCAAGAAACCCAAGCTCGAGCGCCGTAGGTTCTGGGCTTCGCTTCGCTGCAAGCAGTGCCAGCGCTGCTGGGTGCCAGAGTGCAGCACATGCCCAGTCGTTAACATGAACACAACTGGGACGCTTTGCAAGAATGAGCCAGAGAAGTGCGCGATGGTGAGAGCAACAGCACTAGTGGGACTGTGGCTGCGAGCGGAGCGACACCAAGCCATCTTCGACACGTATCATGCGCAGTCGTGCTAGCTTGAACACTAGCTCCGCTACCTGCTCATAGCTGTAGCCGAAAATGAGCATCACATCGCTGAGCTGCTTCATTGTCTTTGGCCCACTCTCTAACAGTTTGAGCACTTGGTAGAGTTCTGGACTTGTGCGTAGCACGTGGCGGTACCTGGCTGCTAGACTGAAGAGCCGTCGAAGCTCATCGTCAATGGAGACAGTCAGCCTGCGTGATACTGGCTGAGTAGCAAGCCAGTAGCCAAGCGCCAGTCTCTCGTAAAGCATCTCTTCGTAGTGAGGCACGTCAAGGCGGTCGAGTGCCTCGTAGAGGTCGTCGTGGAACTCCACACGACGTATTTCGTGCATGGCATGACGAATAGATGCAAACACGTAGTCGACCTCGTCAAGCACTTCAGGGTCAGGCTTGATGTTATGACCACGCCTCCTAGCTATCTTCAGACGCTTCAAGTCTTCCTCGGTTGGGATAAAAGTAAGGAATAATAATCTCCTTCCTAGGCCAGAGGATAAATCGTATTTGGCAGGCTGGGTAGCTGTCCATAGCGTCACATTAGTCTCATACGAGATGACGCCTCCTCGCAACCTCTTCTTCACACGTCCAGAGTCGAGTGCCGTGAGGAGAGCTTCCTCCAAGCCTGCTCCATATGATGTCTCCTGCATGACGCGCGAGAGTGCTGCGAACTCCTCGACGGCGAGTATCTTGTCACGGTACTCGTAAGCGGCGCCGTACACGACTTGGGGCGCGCCATTGCCGTAAATGATGGAGCCCACGAAGCCCGCTTCTGTCATCTTCTGCTCGAAGCCATAGCTTACAGCACGAGTGAGCACACCAGTCTCAGGCTGCAGCATCTGCTCCAAGAAGAACGTCTTGCACATGCCTGGCGGTGCTACGTGGACGATGTGAAGACGAGTGTCGGCTAGTCGGCCAGCGTGATACAGCACCTTCGCTGACTTGTTCCACAGGTTGAAGTAGTGAGCGCACGCTGAACAAATGTAGAATGGGATGTAGTCTTCAGCGAAGGCACACTTCCTTCTACGCATCTCCTTGAGTACGATGTCGAGGAGCGTCAACCTCCTACTCCTCCTCAAGCAGAGACATGTGAAGGAGAGCGTGTATCTTCTTGGCACGAATGCGACCTATACCTTCGATACGCTGGAGCTCTGCCTCTGACGCTCGGCACAGGTCTGCAACCGAGTTGTACTGTTTGGCGAGGTTGCGTGCTACGTACAAAGGCACACCCAAGAACTTGCGCAGACGGTCAAGCTTGTCGCTGTAGTGGCGCACAGGCACGACGCGTGGCACACCCAGCTTGCCCTCGTCTGCCTTGACTATGATGCGACACGCTACAGCCACAGCTTCCTCGAGCTTGCGCACCCAGACGACAGGTATCATGTATCGCACATTGATGGATGCTATCAAGCCTGTGAGTTGAGCGAAGGTGAGGAAGCGGCACTGATGCCAGTCACCGTGAATGACCACGAATGCTGCACGCTCATCTCTAGTCATGTCATAGAGTTGGCGCTCAAGACGGTGGTCACGCAACGACGCTTCCAAATCTGTGATGCTCTTGCGCTCGACGATGGCATGCTTGCCAGCAAAGTCGCCACAAGGCAGCAACACAGGCACAGGAGTGTAGCCAAACGTTTCCACGAGCTTCTTGACATTCTCTGGCTCACGAGCGTCCACCAAAATAGACGGCCGCGCCTGCGTTCTCTTCATCTTCCCACACCTCCACTCGGAGAACGTTGTGGCCATACTCGTGCCTAAGCATGTCGCCAATCATAAACGCAAGAGACTCGCATGAGATGCCATCGAGGTCGCCATCTGGGAACGTTCTCTGCAGCCACTCACGTACTTGGTCGCGTAATTGGAGGAAGTCGATTTGTCGGCCAGCCTCCACACGCACCTCGACGACAACCTTGAAAATGTGGTCGTGCATGCGAGCGAGGTGAGGTGGGCCACCTGGCCAGCAATGCCTGCCCTTGAAGCGTACCACAACAATATTCGTAATCATGGTCCCACCTCGTTATTCTGAAGCAAGGCTACGAGCATCTGCTCAATGACTGACTGCCATCGCTCACGTGCCTTTGCGTTGCAGAACTGGATGCGATGCGTGTGCATCACGCTGCGCGTTCGCACTCCTCGGAACGTCATGCATGCGTGGCGAGCTCTCAAGTGCACGAGCATGGCGAACGGCTTGACTGCCTGCCACAGTATGCTGAAGTACTCATACGTGAGGTCTTCCTGGATGGTCAGGTCGGCTGCTAGCCATTCGAGCAGGCGTGCGTGCTTGCTCGCGCCCAGCACTTTGCCTGACGACACGTAAGCGACCGTAGCGTAGCCCCAGTACGGCAGCATGTGATGTGCACAGAGCGAGACAAACGGCATATCACGATGGATGACGAGCGTGCCAGGCTTCGTCGGAAAGAGCGCTAGTGCGGGCATCGGCTCTTCTCGCTTTCTCGTGAAGTAGAGCATCGCGCGAGCAACACGTAAGGGTGTCTTCTCATCACCGCATGTGTTTAGCTCCTCAAGAAGCTCAGCTACAAGCTTAGCTAAACGATATTCATCTCTCATATGCGAACACCCTCGCCCCATACTAATTTATGCATCTGAGGAATGAATTTTAAGTTCATGGAGACAGCTGCACGCCAGAGTGCTTGGAGACGCTTGAGGTCGTCGTATGGCGAGCGAGGCTGAACGATGAGCTTCTCGTGTGGAATGTGGTGTTGCTTGGCCCATTCGAGCCATCGCTTGAGCTCATCGACATCATACACTACAGCCTTGACGTCAGCTGCTTCCTTGATGGGGAAGCGAAGCTTGTAGCCTTTCACGAATGGCTTCGGGCTGACGTGGAACATGTTGACATGCTCGATGACTGTGTGACTAGGCCTGAACATGCCATTCGTCTCCACATCAACAAAGAAGCACTTGTCAAGCATCGTAACTAAGTCGGTGAGGTCGCGCATGAGTGGCTCACCACCTGTGATGACCACGATGTCGAGATTAGGGTCGAGCTCACGCAGAATCTGGCGAATAGTCATCAGCCGAGCGTTGCGCACGTCCCAGGCATACTTGGTGTCGCACCATGGGCAGCGAAGTGAGCAGCCGGCGAGGCGTACAAAGTTGCAAGGCTCGCCCACACTCACACCCTCGCCCTGGATGCTTTGGAATATCTCGATGACTGGGTAGTACATGGCTCTCACCACGGGTAGAGGTACACAGCCGAGTTGCGAGACTCGGCCAGCTTCACGCAAACGACCTCAACCACCTTGTCGAGCTTTTCTTTCTTCAACTCATTCTTGAGCAGCTCATAGATGCGAGCGCCTAGCTCCTCACTCGTGATGTCGCCGAGGTCACGATGGTCAAACTTCTTGGCAACGCTTCGCACGATGCGCTTCAGCACGAGCAAGTCAACGAACTCACGTGCGAAGAACGTGACCGTCAGCCTCCATGTGTGCCCATGAGTCTTGCTGCAAGTAGGCACGAAGCTGACGTGGTGAGCAGCGTCAAACTCAGCCTCAATAGAGTACTCCACATTGAAGTTCTCGAAGACACGCTTAATGCTCTCGCGCATTGCTCTCACCTCCATCCCGGGTGCCGAGGAGCCAGACTAGGACTTGGTAGCTCCGGGCAACGGCGCGGCATCTCCTCGGCACCTCTCGGGGCTCATCATCTGCTCAACCACCTCTGATAGCGAGATGCTTCCGATGCACTCACGGAAGAGTGGGCAGTGTGGGCACCAGTGGCCCAGCCTCCTCGGAAACTCGCCAGTTTCATGCGCCTCGCGAAATCGCGTCATCCACCTCGCTAGAGCATAAGCTGTCTTGTGGTGAATCGAGAAGCGTGCCCACTTGCACGTATTGGGGTTGAAGAACGCCACCATTCCGACTGGTCTCGAGAACACGTGCGCACTGTTCACGATGTGTGCGTAGAAGGCGAGCTCACGTCGCAGGCTCGTCATGTCATCGTACGACGACGTCTTGAACTCCCAGATGACGAGACCATGCTCGTAGCGTGTGATGCGGTCGATGACTACGTCGTAGAAGAATTGGCTGTCCTGGAATTTGACTGGCAGCTCGATGGCAACTGGTCTGAAGTAGTTTGGCTCGTGTGCCCAGCGTAGTGCCTCAAAGCGTGCGAACCTATGCATCCACTTCTGTAGCGTGGATGGGTACGGCTGGCTGAGCTGTTTGGCGAGCTTCACGAATGCCTGCACAGTCTCGTTGTACGTTTCGCGAGGCACAGCTCTACGCCCGAACTCGGCTGCCAATGCGTGAAATGCTGAGCCATACGCCATTGCAAGGTTGTCATAATGGAGGTCGCCCTTCTCGTACACTCGGTAGTAGAGGTATGGACAACGCACGAACAGCTGGAGCCTGGTCTTGCTTATTCTGAGAACCATTCCTCCAGCCTCCTCTGCCTGAGCTTGCCCGTGAAGATTTCTTCCCACCTGTAGCCTAGGAGGTTGACGAAAGGCTCAAACTTCTTACGGATGACTTTGTCGTACATCTTGTCGTAGTCGATGATGGCTTCGGGCACTTCGTAGCCAGGGCCTGGCAAGCATATGACGTCCGTAGGTGGCTTGCCTCGCACGCCCTTGACGTAGAGCAGAAGCGGCCGCTGGTCTTCACGAAACTTGAGTCCGAGGTGCTGCTGGCTGTACATCACGCCACGTACCCATGCCGATGGCCGCTTGTACTGGTCGAGCCTCTTCTGGATGCCTTTTGGGATAGCTATCTCGTCTTGCCTGCACTTGCGAAGGTCGACTTCACGCAAGACCTGAAGTGCTGCCTGGACACCTTCCTTCATTAGTGCCTCGAAGAAGCGTCGGCCTACCTTGATGGTGACCTTGGCTGAGTCACTGCGACGGAACGCTACGCCCTTGAAGACAATACGCCCATCACGCGTTAGACCGACGTAGTGCTTGCGCGTATGCAGCAGAAGCTTCACGTAGTACTCATCTAGCGAGCACTCTAGTGGTACAACGAAGCCGAGCTCGCGACACTTCTCCTGCAGGAAAGCTCGCACCTCTTCGAGCTTCTTGGGCACGTCTTTCCACTCACACGGAACGAAGATGCTGTCCGTATCGCCGTAGATGGCACCAAACTTATCGAAGAGTGCACGCGTGATTTCACGGCCAACGGCTGTTATCGTGCGAGGTATGGCTGGAAACAGATGCTTGAAGCCTCCGTAGAAGCTATTGACGTGATACTTGACTGACTGCTCGAGAGCCCAGACACGCTGGTACTCGAGTGTGCCTGGTTTGAGCTGCTTGCGCTTGGCACGCAACTTTTCACGCTCACGCATGAGCGTGAGCACAGCCTCAGGCAGTATGCCTACGAAGTCCTTCTTGAAGGTGTCTGTCTCTGGGTCGTACGTCGTTGGGCACAAGTTCATGCCTACAATGATGCTAGGATACATGCTTCGTATGTCGAAGACGGCGACGTTCTCGTAGAAGCCAGGCTTGCAGCGTGCTACGAATGCGCCACGGTAGTCTTGAAGTTCGCTCACAGCCTGAATAGTTGGCAGTCGCACTCCACGCTTGCGTGCCACTCGATGCAAGTAGATGAGAATGCACTTCAGCGCCGAGTCGACGTCTTCCATGAGCACACCTACGACGCTCGCACGCCTGAAGACTTCGCCTGTTATGTCTCGAGCTTGGTCGACGAGCTCGAGTGCGAAGACGTCCTTCATAGCGTAGTCGATGAGCACGTCGAGCTTGCTTGGCTTCCAGATGAGCTCAATACGGTCGCCCCAGTCTTCATACTTGTAGCCAGCCTCTTGCTCGACTATCCACTTGAGGTCGTAAGTGTACTTGACGCCTTCGGGCTTCGTGATGATGCGATACCAGTCAAGAAGGTCGATGACCTGAATGCCAGGCAGTCGAGGATACGGTCGCTGGCGTGTCTCGTCACGGTGATGAAAGCGTACGCCCATGCGTGGGAAGTAAGTGCGTGGCTGTAGGCCAAGCTGAGCTGCTCGCTTGATGATGTAAGGCCAGTCATAATGGTTCGTGAACCAGCCAGTCACGATGTCTGGACGCAGGCGATGCAGCAGCCAGAACCATGCCTTGAGGAGCTTCACCTCACTCGAGAAGTGCAGCAAGTCTCGCGTAATGAGCTCATCCATCGACTTGAGCTTATCACCTCGCTTCTGAGGGTCGAGCACCCAAACGTGGTTCTCGCCCATGTAGCGCCACGAGATGGTGACGATAGGCCAAATAGGGTTCTCTGGCTGAGGCAGCACTTCTGGTGGTGAGAGCACCTCAATGTCGAAATACAGCACAAATGGGAGCAATGTGGGATAGTCGAGTGGCTCGAGATGCGGCCACTCGACTGCACAATAAATGCCCTCATCAATCAGGCAGACGTAACGATATGGAATGGCTGCCTCATACGTACGCTCGTACTCGGCTCGCTTGAGCGGCACCTCGCTCGGATGGTTGCATAGCACACGCTTGAGTGGCGTTCCATCAATGCCGTAGTCGTCGATACGCTCCTCAGGCTTGGCTGGCACGTAGAAGCGTGGAAGGTAGCACTTATCAACGAACACCTTCTTGCCATCTTCCCTCCGGAAGTACAGACGAGTACCACCACTCATTGGCACAGCGTCAATAAGTATCGCTTCCATGCGCCCACTCCCTCAGCCTCTTGATGTTGAAGAGAGCGAGTGCTCGACGCTCAGGCGTGAGCGCCTTGTGCCAGTACATCGGCATACGCTTCAGCCTCTTGTAGTGCAAGAGCGAGATGATTGAGTCGTGATATGCATGAGTAAGAGGTAGTGTCGTATCAAAGCTGGCCACATTCGTGCCACGTAGGCAGAACAGCTCAGCAGGCTCGTCCAGCCCTAGTAAGTGGAGCCTCACATCTGGCATTGCTCGTGTGATGGCGTGCGCGAAGAGTGGGCGTAAGTGGTGCATGCCACCACGCTTCTTCCACACTGTGATGACGGAGAGCCCTAAGTATCCAGTTAGGTTGCCCAGCACCAAGCATTGCTGCCAGTACTGTGCTCTAGTGCGACCATGTGGCACAGCAATGAACTGGAAGTGCTCACGCTTGTGCTCCTCGTAAGCTTCGTACTGACGATGCATGCTCTCTTCGGGAGACCATGGGTCGTCTGGTAGGATGACGTAGTCGGCATTAACTCTGTCGGCAAGCTCTAGTACTAAGTCGAAGTGTAGTTGCTCGCGCTCGTACACACCGTTGTCGAGCATCTTCTCGACTGGTAGGTAGGAGATGCTCTCGAGGAAGTCATCGCTAGCTCTGTGCAACTCGTTAGCGAGCAAGAACAAGCCATCGGCAGCTGTCGCAAAGTCGAAGAAGTGGTTCATGGGTGGTATGATGAAGTACTTCATTCTCTCACCTCCTCGCGAATCAGTCTCTCAACTGCTACACGAATTGCTTCATCTACGCTAGAGTACAGGTTCTTCCTCACGAGCTCTCGAAGTGCTTTCACGAGATGCTCTGGTAAGCTGATAAGTAACCAAGCCATCCTCTCACCTCCTGATGTGCTTAAGTCTGAAATGGGAGCCACACATTGGACATTTGAAGCTGCCTTCGCCTACGCGTGTCATCTGATGGTTGCAGTATGGACAGTAGACGACCTCAGGCGGAGGCACAACGTCTCTCAGCTCGTGCAGTAGCTTCCACACAGCGTAACGAATGCAGGCTGCACGACTAGGGAACGTGCCTGCACGCACTAGCTCCTCGATACGCTCTAGCCAAGCCTCAGGCATGGGCACAGAGATTAGCCTCATTGGCATGCTACCACCTCCCTTCTCTTTCTAAGAGCAAGCAAATAGCAAATCGAATAGCCTCGCCTCTCGATGCGAAACGGCCACGCTCCACGAGCTCATCTAGCCTTTCCAGCAGCCTTTCTGGCACGTAGACGTTTATCAGCTTCACTGCTCAGCACCTCCAGCAAGGCTACCCAGTTGATGAGGTCGCACACCTCCTCGACGAGCTTGCTCACAGGCTCAACACGTGACATGATGAGCACCTTGCGTGCCTTCTGCCAGATGAGTGCTCGCACTTCCTCGGGCTTGAGGTGTAGCCATGCGTCGCCGTACATGAGCTGCTTGTCCTCAATGATGTCAACAGCTTGGCTCGCGATACGCTGCACCTGTGCTATCACGTCGTTCTTGGATGGCAAGGTCGCTCACCACCCACGAGTAGCCACAAGAAAGACAGTAGGCGATTCGGCGAGCCTCTGTTACGTTGTCCCAGTAGAGCACGATGTTCTCACTGTCACACATTGGGCAGCGCATCAGCTTGCCACCTCCAAGCCGAGCTCATCACGCAAGAATTTCACCAGCTTGTCCCACGTGATGTCGCGTATGCGCTTGTTGAGAGCTCGCATGAAGCGGCACTTCTCGACAGTAGCGATGTAGCGCACATCCTCAGGCCCAAGCTCCAGCTTGTCAAGTCTTATGACGATGTCGCACCAGTATGGCTGGGCACTGAGCCAGCGAGCATCCCAGTTGTTCGTCTCCTCGCCACGTGGACCGTACACACGCTGCATCTGTGCTGTGACGACGGCATGACATGGCAGCGAGAGCACCTTCCATATCAAGTTGCGGTACATGATGTTACGCTTGCCCCACTCAAGGCGCTGTGGACGGCCAGTCGACGTGCGCTTGGCCGCCGTCTCTTCCGTCCACGCGTTCAGCCATGTGTAGATGTCTGAGACGTTGTCGATGCAGACAGTGCCACCTTCGAGCTCGCCACGCTCGAACGCAGCGTGGATGGCGTCGCACGCCATGGCTATCTGCTTGAACGTCTCGAAGTAATCGATGCGTGTAGGGTCGTCCGTGCGCACTACGCGAACCTCGAAGATGCGAATGTCCTTGTCTGGGAAGTGCATCTTGGCGACTTTGGCGGCCCCGTACTCCGTGTCAAGTATGAAGACTGGCTCAGGCGCGCTGCAGCAGAAATACGTCTTCCCTGTCTCCCACTTCCCGTAGATAGCCACCTTCAAGTGCGGCAGCACCTTCAAGTCCCTGATACGCTTGAAGAACATCTCTGGCTTGAGCTCAGGCTTCGGCTTGCCCCAAGACATTCACTCACCTCCTAGAGCTCTATCGGAACCTCGACGCCGCTCCAGAGCTCGAAGATGCCGAATGCATTGAGGATGATGCGTGTGCGCTCGCCAGTCATCAGGTCGACACCTAGCGACGTGCTGCCAACAACGATGACGCGTGAGCCTACAGTCGGGAACGGCACGTGCTCTGGCACGAAGACTGGAACAGCCTCCAGCTCGATGTCAGAAAGCACGTCGCCAAGGAAGAACAGCCTAGAGCCACGCTCCGTAGGTTGGTCGCGCACATTGATGACGTCGCCCTCCACGATGACTAGCCTGTTGAGGTTCTGCTTGTTCTTCTCATGCCAGTCGACTAGAGTTTCCACCGTAGCACGAAGCTCAGCTGGAGCACCCTGCAGCAGTGAGATGACGTCAGCATCCTCGCTCTTCGTGAATGACGTGAACTTGGAAGCATTCGCGATGTACATGCCAGGAGCTTCGCTCTTGGGTATTGCCAAGAACGTGTACTTCTTGCCGAGCTCTGGCATGAGGCTGGCAAGTGGGCTCTGTTCGTTGCGCCAGCGAACGACTAGCTGCACAAGCTTAATCTCGCTCGCATCCTTGGGCTTGCCTATGCCCCAGATGACGCGCTGCCAGAGTGAGCGCAAAGGCTTGCCGTAACGAGGGTTCGGCCTGCCATCTGGTAGCGTCTTGCGGTTGTCGAGTGGTGTACCATCAGGCGCGCAGATGCCATCGAGGATGGCACGCTCCCTGTCCTTCATGAAGAGCTCCTTGGCTTCAGCTATGCGTCGAGCGTTGAGGTCACGCTTCTCGGTCACGCCAATGATGACTGCCTCGAATGGCACAGCCTTGCTGCGCAGCAAAGGTGCTAGTCGAGCACCGAGGATGGCGAGAGCCTTGCGCTCCTGCATCTCATCAGCTGGTAGCTTGCTCTTAATGAGCTCCAGAGCGCGCCGAAGCTCCTCTACAGACTTTCCGGTCTTCCTGGCCCACTGGGCCAGAACAGACTCAACAGACATGCTCTCACCTCCTACTCACTCTTCTTGCCGAGGGGTCGGTCGTCTCCGGCCGACCCACTCTCGGCACGCAAGCGCTCAAGCAAGAGTCTGCGCTTCGTTTCGTAGTAGATACTGGGCTTCATGTAGTACACTCGGAAGCCACGGCGTACCTGGATGAGCTTGCCCATGTCGGCAAGAGCCTTCAGGTAGCGTTGCGCCATGGGATACGAAGCTCCTGTGATGCGCATAGCGTCTCTGATAGTGAGCACTCTGCCCTCTTCAATGAGTGGCTTAATCTTCTCCCAGAAGCGCATAATCGCGTACATCATATCACCTCCTGGTAGGCTACCTTAATAAGTCTTCCATATAGAGAAGAAAAATAAAATAGGGAGAAGATGGAGCGAGGAGCCTAGCTTGTCGCCTACTCCTCGACTATGCGGCAGACCACTAGCTTGCCGTCCTCTGTATACCTCTTCTCGAGTAGGCCCTTCTTAACTAGCCTCTGGACGGCAGCGTATATGCTAGCCTTGGGCCTGTTCAGTAGCCTAGCTAGCTCAGCGACAGTCATTGGCTGGTTGGTGCATAGCGTTAGTATTTGCTCACCTAGGCCGCCAGTGCGCCTCTTTGGCTCCTCGCTCAACTTCAGAAACTCTTCCACAGACATGCTCATGCTCTCACCTCCTTCTCATGCATTTCCATGACGGAAATCTGTCTTATGCTGAAGCCTGCTCTTCAGCCTTGGCTAGCACCGACTTCCACACTTCGTGCACGACGTTCTTAGCAGCGAAGGCTATGAAGAAGCCAGAGATGAATGCAGCGACACAGCTAGTCAGCACAACGGAAGCAAGGAACTGCTCTACTACGATGAGTGCAGCAGCTACAGCAGCCAAGTTCTCCACAAGGTACTTCAGCTTGACTTCCTTGATTTTGCCCTCATACACTTTTCTCCAGAAAGGCCACATGAGAGCGAGGTACGCACCAAGCACGATGCCAGCAATGCCACACGTTGTTATGAAGTCAGCAGCAAGAGCGTACACGGCAGCCAGCAGCTCACTAATCATCACCAAGATGACAACAAGCTCATACAGAGCTCTGTTCATGCTCTCACCTCCTTCGCCTGACCATACTTGTCTTGTCCGCTACTGGCTACGTCCACTCCCAGACGAAGAAAAAAAAAGAAAATATGGGGGGCTTACTCACGCTTCAGCTCAAACACTTCTAGCGGCGAGATGCGCACCGCTGACTTCGGCAAGCCTAGCTTCTCGACTAGCTCGACTGCATCCTTCATGCTGTACATGACCAGAAACATCTCACCATACACTGACACCTTGTACACGAACGTCTTCAGCTTAACGACGTCTTCTAGCTCTGGCACGTTCTTTGCGTGCACGTTCCCACCTCCTTCTCATGCTTGCTCCATAGTCTTCCATCACGCGCATGCGGAGCGACGTCACGTCCCATGCTTGCTTGTAGTAGTGGCAGCGTGGACACAGCACGTAGCAGTAGCCTACTTTGTTCCACTTGATGTAGAGCTCGGTGCCGCAGAACGGGCAGTAGAGCCTCACAGTCTCACCCAGAAGTGCTGGCCACACTTCTTGCACTCGAGCTTCACTTCGCCCTTGACAGGCCCAGAGAGCTCTAGCTCAGCGCTGCCACAGCTGGGGCATTTCGCGAACAGTACCTTCTCAAGAACGAAGTAGAGCGGCAGCCACATGTCACAGTATCCACAATAAGCTTCCACATTGAGGACGTCTTTGTGCTGTTGCTGCGTCTCCAAGTCGTACTCGACCTTCTCTACGCTTTCGTAGACGACCTTATCGAGGACGCGTCCACAGTTAGGACAGAGCACCAATTCACTTCTCCTCCTTCAGCATTGCGAGGATGTCCTCGACGTCGCTGATGATGCTCTTTAAGTAGTCGCGCACAGTTCTTATGTCACCTTCCACATGTGCCATCCTCAGCTCTAGTGATACAGCGTAGCGCTCTGGTGAGATTATCAGGTCGCAGTCAATGGCTGTGCCTCTCCCAGAGAGAAACTGAGCCTCCTTCCACTTCATGCTCTCACCCCCCTTTTCTTTTATCATAAAGTCTAGCCTGATGTTGTTCTCATCTACAGCTACGATGCTGCGCTTCACGCTCGTCTCTTCGAGCTGGTAGCAGACTGGCGCAAGCACCACAGTGAACGACTTGCAGCAACGGTGGCAGTAGCAGTGTAGCAGCACTTTCCACTTGCCTTGCCACTCAGTCTCTTCAACGCAGATACCATCACTGTAGCAGTATGGGCAGCGCGGCAGCATGAACTTGAGCTCATGCTTCACGGCACTCCACCTCCTTGACAAGGTCAACGATAAACTCTGCTAGCTCTTTCATACAGCCCTGTCCTTTGTACTCACATTCACAACAGTCCATTACCCAAAGTAATAGCTCTCGCAGAAAGTCAACGAGGTCGCTCTTCAGAATGTAAGTCTCTGAGCACTTGAGCTCAAAGTGTTTGCCGTCGAAGGAGAGCACGACGTCTTCGTTGAGAACCGAGCAAAATAGCTCCTTCTCCATACTCTCACCTCCTTCTTCCTTTCTTGGGATGATAAGGGCCAGGCTTGTGAGGAGGAGGCCCTATTGCAATGCACACCAATGGGTTGCCACGGTGTGCGCATATGCTCCATCGCTTGCAGTAGCCACCCTTGCGCACCATAACGTTTGGATAGACAGGACATTGAACACCGCCCTCCTCGATGCCTCGCTTCCTGAGCTTCTCGACGTCAGCGCTGGGTGTGACTTGCTTACTTGCACTGTTCTCGAGTAAGTACCACACTTCCTCAGGAAACGTGAGGATGGCTTGGCCTGTGGCGAGCTCATGCGTGATGATAGCCATCACCTTCCTGCCTGTCTTCACTACTTTCACAACGTCAACTGTGAGCTTCATTGCTCAGCCTCCTCTTCAGTCTCTTGTTCAGTCTGAGCTGCCTGTAGGCTCGCGATGAAGTCCTCGGTCGTCACCAGATACACGTTGCGGCCGTCCTTCTGCTTCTTGAGTACGACTATCTTGCCATGCTTCGTATTGCGACCATGTACACGGCTGAGCCAGCTCCAGACCTCGCTGTAGCTGACTTCAACGCCCTGCAGCTCCTTGATGATAGCCTGAATCTCTCTGATGGTGAGTGGCTGGTTCAGCACGGCGTCGAGCACATTATCCCAGTCGACCTTGCGCTTCCTCCTCCCCACAGCCTCAGGCAGCTTGAGGAACTCCTCAACTGAAATCTCCACGCTCCCACCTCCTGCCGCTCCCGGTCTAGCGCCGGGCAGCGGCTTCAGGGGCGAGAGCCCCTAATTTCCAATTCATCATTTCTGTCTTATCTGGAGTGCTTGACGTATGGCTTCGTGGAGCGGTACGCACTTCACATAGAACAGTGTGTAGAGCAGTTCGAAGTCAACATCATGCTCAGTTGCACGCTTATTGCCAATACGCACATCATGCTTCAGGAAGAAGTCTCTCACTAAGCGTCGCAGCAGCTGCTTCTTCTTACGGTCGAGGAAGCGCCTGATACGCTCGTCTTCACGTCGCCGAAACTGCTCATCACGAAACTTAGCATACACGTAGAGTCGACGCCACTCGCGCAGTGCTTTGAGCCACTTACGCAGCCTCTCGTAGTCTTCACGTGCGCGACGAAGGTCGGCCGTCGTAGGCAGCTCTTGTGCTCGACGCTCACGTGTCATGAAGCGAAGCGTATCTGTTACGACAACTGTGATGCGACGTTGTACGACGACCTGTCTCGCAAGATACTTCTCAAGGTCACGCGCCGTCTTCTGCTCGATGTTGAGTAGCTCAGCAAGCTCACTCTCAGTTAGCGTGAGGCCGCACTTCTCGCACACGTACACCTGTTCATCTTCCAGCCATATGAAGACGTGGTCACACAAGCTGCTCCGCCTCCAGCTTCTTCAGCCATGGCAAGTACACGACACATGCACGCTTGCGACCATCCAAGCCTTCGACAACCATGAGGTCGTAGTCTTCACGTCTCTGCACCACTTGTAGCACCTCAGAGTAGTAGAGCGAAGGCTTGCCATACTTCTCCTTGACGTACTCACGCAGCTCAGTTAGCAACGCGAAGCCTCTTGGTCTAACGAATTCTTCGAGCACGGTGTCCCATGGGACGTAGCGTCGCTTTTCTCTCGTTTCACGTGGCTTGAACATCATTCCTCACCTGGTCTTGTCCATTGCCTCTTAAGAACTGTGAAAGCAAGGCACCCTGCTAGACGTTTGACAGTAGGCTCTTCAATGACTTCGCACGACTCGTGCAACTTACACGCACAGAACTCGACAGTCCTCAAGTAGCCAAGCTCACGTCCCAGCTCGAATGCCTCTTCCTTCGTCAGCTCAGAGACATCGATGTAAAATGCTTTTGGCGATAGCTGCTTAATGCGTACACGCTTCACTCTTTCACCTCCTACACTAAGCTCTTGAGTAGCGATGACCACTTCTCGAGTGCATCTGAGGCTACAGTCTCGACGACTTCAAGCTCTTCAATGAGTCTCTTCGCGTCTTCATTGCCTTGCTGTTCTAACTTGTGGAGGAACGTGACTGCACGCTCTGTTAGTTGCTTCATCACACCAGTTACGGCCTTTGCCAGTCGTGTGAGCTGCGTCCTAGAGATGAGCGCAGAAGCAAAGACGTTCCTATCAGAGTCGAGCACGATGACTTCCACGTTCCCACCTACACGCCTGATGATGACATCACCCACGAAGTATGCTTCCGACACGTTCCCACCTCCTGCCGGCGAGGCTCTATCGGCCTCCACCGGCTTCAGGGGTGAGAAAGAGGAGGAGGCTAATCCTCGCACAGTGCACGAAGAACTCCTACGATGACTGTTAAGCCAGCGAGCAGGCACAGCATACCGAAGCCACCTACACACGCAGCGATGAGTAGTGCATCCACTTCTCGATACACAAGCAACATCCCCATCGCAATCATAAGAAACATCACGCCAAAGTAGGTGAGTGCGACGCCAAGTGCAATGTAGCCCACTACGGCAAGGATGTAGAGCACTCGCCATGGGTTCACTGATTCTTCACCTCGTGCTCATAGTAGAACTTCCAGCACTTAGGACAGAACCAGCCTATGAGTATGGCCTCGAGATGGTAGCCTAGCTCTGGGTCGTACCGCACTTCTTCGTAGTAGGCACGACGCAATAAAGACTTGCAGTTCGGACAGCGGCGCATCAGCAATCACTCTCCGCGAGAACTGTCTGGAGTGCAGCTCCCAGCATGTCGTGACAGCAGTCGCAGATGGCAGCTTCGTCCTCGCCAAATGCTTCCTCCAAGCGTGGCCACAGCTTCTGCAGCAAGTCGACGAACACACTCTCGAGCGCTTGCTGCAACGAGCCGATGGCTGACTCATGCTCACCGTAGCCCTCGACTGTTAACTTGATGTGTGTCTTAGTGTAAGAAGTGAAAGGATGCTTCGGAGTGCTGCGCTTCTGCCACTTCTTGAGACGCAGCCTGAACAGCAACTTGCCTACATTGACATCGTACCAGAGCTCGTCGTCTTGCTCGTGAGCTATCACATTGATGAGCTGCTGACCAGAATACCTCTTCACAGCAAGGAGCCACTTGTCGTACAGCCGTCTCCAGTCGTCGTCGTCCCGAGGCCACGCCAGCACTTCTACCTTCATGTGCACACCGTAAGCTGGTACACCATTCAGCGTCAAGTGTTGATAAGACTCGAGCTTGGCGAGCATCGAGTACGTCTCGCCCTTGAGATTCTCATGCAGGATGTGGAGCGCAGCATCTGCTTCACGCGTGAGTTCCACTATCAGGTTCTCATGCTCGATGAGTTGCTTCTGCTCCTCAGTCAATTCATCTGACATGCTCTCACCTCCCTAGCTCACACACGTAGCTGACGTGTCTCACCTGCGAGAACTCGACCGTTTTCTTGAGCTTCTTGCAGCCGAAACGTCGAGCCGCAACCTCTGCGTAGAGTTCATCTGTCGGTATGCTCACCTCGAGCCTGACACGTATGGGCAGCCCTGGATGCTTACCCTTGTACGCTACTTCACGGAACCAGCTAGACATCTTCTTCTCGAGGCATGTGATGCCATACCTACGCACAGCAGCCAGAAAGCGACGCACTTTCTCGTCGAGCTCTTCGACGCTCTCGGCTGATGTGAATGCTTTCACAGTCACGTCGTACGCGCAGCCATCGACCCACATCGTGACGTCCATGTTCACACGCGTATCGAACCCTGTCTCTTGCTCAATGTGGCGCATTATCTCGTCGGCCGTCTTTGCAATCTCGAGAAGAAACTCGGGGTTCATCACTCCCACCTCATCTCCTCGAGCTCAGAGTCAGTCAGCATGTCACGGTAGCCACATCGTGGGCACTTGAAGAAGTGACAGTTCTCAACGTCTGGCTCCGTCTTTATCAGCTCCATTGTAGCTCCACACTTACGACAGTGCACCACAGGCTTACTCTCAGGCCACGAACCAGTTGTGCTTGGGTCCAGCCAGCCGTCGTCCGCAGGTGGTGTAGAACCAGGTGCGTGAATCCACTCGTTCGTCAGCTCCCACTTGCCATCTTCGTAAGAGTGGAAGAACATCGTACCATGCTCAGGGCAGTCCCAGTCTTGCTCTTGCTCGTCAGCACGCACGAGCTCCATCCTCCTCCCACAGAACGGGCAGTACAGGCCAGTAGCCTCAGTCCCAGGGCTCCCACAATAAACCGGTTCATAACCCTGGGCTTCGGCTGGGTTCCTCGGGCCCTGGCCTGCTACCGACCCGAGGTCCTCACGGTGAGGAGCTGGACTCACCCTCCTCACCCTTGTGAGGACGTCTTCACGTCCTCACGTAAACTCTAATTAATTTTTTATTTTCCATTTAATTTTTTTAGTGTACACCAGACATCCGACCAAGCTCTGCCAAGGCACGCTCTGTGTCAACGAGTCTGACTATCACGAAAGGCCACCGACACTCGCACTCG